>Ga0068855_100003902_pt1 | contig 18211 bp, 16 predicted proteins | sample KBSCornC52_FD_66592 | JGI IMG/M metagenome (GOLD analysis project Ga0068855, IMG submission 66592) | Corn rhizosphere microbial communities from Kellogg Biological Station, Michigan, USA - KBS Corn C5-2 | ecosystem: Host-associated > Plants > Roots > Rhizosphere > Soil ...
TAGCCGACCATGCCACAAACATTGCCGAAGATGTCATTTTCTGGATCCGAGGAGCCGACGTTCGACACCACGCGGGGCAAACCGCTTCGCGCCTTTGACGACATGTCGCAATCCGTCAGCCCGACCATATTCATTCTAGAAGACGATCCCGATATCGCTGGCCTGATGAAGCATCATCTGCAGACGGCGGGCTATGGCATTTCATGGTTTCCCACCAGCGCCGGCCTGCTCGACGAAATGCACGCGAGGCGTCCGGCGCTCGTGATCCTGGACATCATGGTACCCGGGAACAGCGGGCTTGATATCGGCAAAGCCATCCGCAACAATTCGGCTCTGGCGTCTATTCCGATTGTGTTTGTAACCGCGCGGGCAGCAGAGTCGGACCGGCTGCGCGGGTTCGAACTTGGCGCGGACGACTACATCACCAAGCCCTTTAGCCCCAAGGAAGTGGTGGCGCGGGTGAAGGCTGTGCTGCGTCGCTTCGAGCAGCCGATGCAAAAAGAGATCGTAAAGGCTGGCGAGCTGGTGATTGACACCGCAGCCATGCGGGTCACAACCAGGGGCGAACAGGTTGTAACCACAGCGACCGAGTTCCGGCTGATTGAATTTCTTGCAACCCATCCTGGCCGCGTATTCACGCGTAAAGCCCTGCTGGACGCCGTCTGGCACGACACTGCATTTGTCACGCCGCGCATCGTGGACGTGTATATTCGTCGTTTACGCGAGAAAATAGAACGTGATCCGGAACATCCGCGGCATATCCATACCGTGCGCGGAGCCGGATACATGTTTGAAGTGCGTAAATAGCACCTAGCATCCCGGGCTTGCCATTTTGCTCGAGAAGGTTCAGCAACACGGGTTTGGCTGCGTGCGAACGGCCCAGTACCAAATGCGGAACCTCAGGCGGATCCTCTCGTGAGACAACGGGTCTTTCTCAAACTCCTGCTGCTTCTGATCGTGGTGGTCGGGGCATCGACCGCGGCGCTCGACCTTCTCGTGCGGCGAAGCTGGGAGGCGTCGCTGCAATCCCAACTCCAGCAGGAACTCGAAGACAAAGTGCGAATGTTTGCCGCGCGCGCGAACCGCGAAGCAGCGACCATTCCTTCCCAGCAATTGGCCAATGAGATGGCCGCCGATGCCCGGGCCCGGGCCACGGTCATTGACCGCTCCGGCAAAGTGCTGGCTGATTCGCAGGCGGACAGCGAGAGCATGGAAAACCATGCGACCCGGCCGGAGTTCGCCGAAGCGCTAAAACACGGAGATATTGGCAGCAACCGGCGTACAAGCCATACGCTGGGGGTACAGTTCCTGTATGTTGCCGCGCCCACGTCATTTGGGGCGGTGCGCCTGGCGTATCCGCTGGCATCCATACGGGCGGCGGTGCATGGCGTGAGGATGCAGTTGCTCGAAGCTTCCGGGACCGCGCTGCTCGTTGGGTTCGTGATTGCTCTGATTGGGGCGGAAAGCATCGCCCGCAGACTTCGGAAAATTGTCGCATTCTCGGAGCAGATTGCAGCTGGAAACCTTGCGGCTAGGCTGCCTGACTCTGGCGGGGATGAAATTGGTCGGCTGGCGATGACGCTCGACAAAACTGCCAGACAACTGGAGGCAAACTTCCGGAACCTGGAGAGCAGCCGCCACCAATTAGACACGCTTTTGAACAGCATGGAAGACGCGGTGGTTGCGGTTTCACCGAAACATGAAGTGGTCTGGTACAACGGCGCGATGAAGCAAATGGCCACCAGCAGCGTAGTCGTGGGTACGCCGCTGATCCGCGCAGTTCGCGATCCGGACTTCCTGAGAGTCGTGGATGAGGTGTTACAAAGCGGAAAGACGCAAAGCGTCATGCTGTTTTCCGTCGCCCCCGGCAGAACTTTTGGAATGACCTCGGCGCCTTTGCCTGATGGGGGAGCGGTTTGCGTGCTGCGCGATACCACGGATATTGCAAGAGTGGAAAAGACGCGGAGGGATTTTATTGCCAACGTCTCACACGAATTGAGAACGCCCCTGACTTCTCTGCTGGGATACACCGAGACATTGCTCGACGAATCGGGAGATAGCAAGCAACATGAGTTCCTGGAGATCATTCGACGCAACGCCCAGCGCATGAGCCGGTTGACCGAGGACCTGCTGACCCTGGCACGAGTGGAATCGGGCGAGTACGCATTGGAGCAAACCCCGATCCCGGTGAATGTGTTACTGCAAGACGCACAGATTGCGTTCAACGAGGTCGCGCGAAACAAAGGGGTGGCTATCGAGGTAATCAGTTCTCCGGATACTCCAGTTTTGGCGGATCGGGACGCAATCCACCAGGTGTTTTCCAATCTCATCGACAACGCATTGAAGTACGGGTCCGGAAGCCAGAAAATTCAGATCGGCGCTCTTGAGCGGGAGGGCCAGATCGAGAGCTTTGTTCGGGACTTTGGGCCCGGCATACCTTCCGAGCACCTGCCGCGCCTCTTTGAACGCTTCTACCGGGTCGACAAGGCTCGTTCGCGCGAAGCGGGCGGTACCGGCCTCGGGCTTGCAATCGTGAAGCACATTGTCTTGAACCATGGCGGCGAGGCTTGGGTCACCAGAGAACTAGGCCACGGGTCGATCTTCTGGTTCCGCTTGCCCAAGGCCACGGTGCAATCGGAACCGGCAATTGCTGCGGGCGGCCATGGGCACGGAACACCTTGACCAAGTCCTAGAATTCCTTCGGTTCTAGACTCCCACCTCAGACTCTCATCCAAATAGACAAAACTTCGTGGCTCGATTGTCTTACGATTGGAGGCCGCGTGAGAGATCGAGATGAAATCGATAAGCTCTACAAGCACCATGGGCCGGCCCTCGTGCTGTTCGCGGCGTCGATTGCAGGGTCTCGCAGCAGTGCCCAGGACGCTGTCCATAAGGTCTTTGTAAAGCTGCTGGAGAAATGAGCCAAGGACCGAGTAACGGACCCCAAGGCATACTTGTTCGCCTCCGTTCGCAGCGAATGGCGGATCGCTGTTTGCGACACTGGTATCAAAACAGCTCCTGCTCGAGCATCTGCGCGCCATCGAAGGACTCAATCACTTGGCTCATCTTTCTGACGCGCAGAGGTCCTTGCTGCGGAAAGAAGTCAATGAAATCAGCCTCCACGGCTTGGACTGGGGAGCGGCCCTTACACGAGAGTTTGAAGCCATCTCCAAGCCCGAGAATCAGTCCGAAGTTTCTCAGATTTCGGCAAAATACCTCCGAGCGCTCACCTATCCCGCGACTTTGCCAGAACTCGAAGCCAGTATTGCGAGTTCGCCGAAACCCCTCCAGCAATTGGTTCCCGCCCCGAGACGGGTACCCGAGCAGAAGCAGGAGTTGCAGGTTGAGCTTCAAAGGGCGGGAGAGGTTCTGCGCTAACTAGGAGGCCTGGGCATCGAGGGCTGTGGCGGGTCGAGCGCGCGGACCCCAATTCACTTCCTGGAGCGGACCGACGACGAAGACCCAGCTTACGAATCCGATCATCAGAATGACAACCGTGATGGCGAAGGCCGCCAGGAAGCTGCCGGTTTGGTACACCACGAACCCGGTGAGCACAGGGCCAACCAGTCCGGCGAAGTTGCCAATGCCGTTTTGCAGGCCCGTCCATTTTCCGGCGGCCAAGGGGCCGGCAAGAGTCTGGGAATAGGCGAACACACCAACGCCCATCATGCCACAACCAACTCCCGCCGCCAGAAGCCATGCAAAATAGGTGTGCGAACCTGCGAGGGCACAGCCCGCGGTGGCTACGAGCGCGATCAGGTTCCCACCTCCCATGATGGCTTTGCGGACGAGGGTGGCCGACCCCCCTCGTCGCATCCACAAGTCAGACACCCATCCGGCTACGCCGGCCGATGCCGCGTCCGTGAGGTAGTAAATGCCGGCCGGCAAGACCATGTCGTGCATAGAAAGTCCACGCGCTTGCACCAAGTAGTAGGGCAACCAGGTGAGCATGAAATAGAAAAGGTAGTTCACGGAGATGTGGCCGACGGCTGCACCCCAAAACGAACGCTGGCCCAAAATCGCGAGGGTGTCGGGGCCGCTGTATCGAACCGAGGCCACGTGCTTGCGCTCGGGCATCCAGTAGAACCATGCGGGCAGCCAGAGAAGCCCGACAAGTCCAATCGCGATGAATACCGGGCGCCATCCATACTTCGCGATCGCCGGACCTGCGACAAACATGCCGAGGGCCGGACCGAGGCGGATTCCCGCCATGAGCAGACCGTTAGCAAAGCCCCGCTCCTGCTCGGGCAAATTGTTAGCCAGGATCTTCGAGCAGGATGGGAAGGCAACCGATTCGCCGATGCCTAGAAGGAGCCGCATGCCAAGCAGCATCACAAAGCCATGCACCAGGCCCGTGACGGCCGTCGAGAAGGTCCACAGGAAATACCCCGCCGCGATCACGTAGACGACTTCGAAGCGATCGACCAGCCATCCGCTTACAAATTGCATAGCCGTGTAGGACCAGAAGAATGCGCCTAAGAGAATGCCTAGCTCCTTAGGCGAGATGCCCAGTTCCTGGCTGAGCACGGGCGCGGCTATCGAGAGGTTGCCCCGGTCCACGTAATTGATAAGGACGCAGATCGCGAGCAGCGCAAGAGCGGGAGCAAAAGACCGCCGTACCCGGGATTCATTGGCTGCAGTCAAGAATTTCGCCCCGTGGCATTGTGGGGGTAGCAAGGGGGAATTGGCAAGGAACTTTGTGAGTCTCCCACCGCAAAAGACAGCAGATGCCAGAAAAACTTGCGGGAACCAACACTGCTGGTTTTTGATTGCGCGAGGCTCAGCGCTGCTTGCGAGATCCCCGTTCCCCGCTAGGGCCACGCAGAGTTCACCGGGAGGTTCCCCGGCCGCTGCGAATCCGGGCTCCACCTCACAACTTGCCGGCATGAAAGACGTGCTTGGGGCGGAGGATAACAAAGATTCCACGGCTGCGGGCTAAGACGGTTCCCTTTTCGTCGTGAATCTCGGCGGCGTGGACGAGTCGCCGGCCGCGCTTGCTAATGTTCTTCGACCAGACTTGGAGTGGACGATGCAGCGGCACTGGCCGGAGGTATTCGACGGTCATTCTCGAGGTGGCGGCCGGGGCATCGAAAAGGCGGTTCACCTTGCTCATAGCCTCATCGAGAATGGTGGCAATGATTCCCCCGTGACAGTGCCTGGGCGGTCCAGTGTATCGCTTGCTCAGGCGAAATTGGCACAGGAATTGCCTGCCAGTTTCGTCGAGAGCAAACCTCAAGCCCATGCCACTCGAGTTATCGCGCCCACAACCGAAGCAGAAATTCTGCTTGGGCTGTTTGCCCGCGTGGCCAGTTCCTTGCTCTCGCGCCTTGTTCATGCCTGCTCCGATGTAACCACCGCTAGAAGCCGCCCAAGCGTGGGACAGCCTGTTTGTGAGCACTCCGCCACTTTTCTTCGCGATCCCGCTCCAGCTCACTCCTGGGATCGCATCCGAAAGGCATTGTAGCGGAGGCTGAGTCGCGGAATCCCGAAACTCTCGTATATCATCTGAAGTACTTGCTGGCGTGCCAGCGTGCTTTACAAGCATCCTCTTGGAGGTCGAACGGGTGAACGCAAAATCCGGCAGGTTCGTGGGTTGGCTCGTAATTCTCTCATTCGTGGTCGTTTCATCCCTCGTGGGACAACAGGCGGCAAAATCTACGGGCTCCAACGTCTTCCGCACCAAGTGCGTACTCTGCCATGGCGCCGATGGCAGTGGAAAGACCCCTTTGGGCAAACAACTACAAGCTGCCGATCTTCGCTCTAAGGAGGTGCAGAAGCGGGGCGATGCTGAGTTGCACAAGATCATCCACGACGGCCAGGCGAACATGCCGGCATTCGCCGATCAACTGAGCGAGTCCGAGATCGATCAAGTGCTGAAGCACGTTCGCGCCCTGGGAAAGACGGCGCCGGCAAAGAAATAGCTCAGAGCTTCTGCAAACCACTTACTGGCTGTAGTATGTCGCTCTCAGTCCCTCCTCTAGATGTTCGTACGCCGGAATCCGGTGATGGCGGAGGCGGAGTCCACCCGCCAGAGATTGGCGGCGGCGGCGGACGCGATCCGGGCGATGGCTCACCGGATTACGAGAAGCGACTGCAGCGCGCAAGGATCGGGCTGATTTGCGGCGTCATTGCCGTGTCCATGATTTTCGCCATGCTGACTGTGGTGTTCTTTGGCCGGCAGACGGCGTTTGTTCTTGATGCACAGACGCACCGCTATGTGCGGATGTGGGTTCCTGTAGTCCTTCCCGTAAGAATTCTCCTTTGGAACACGCTGCTACTGCTTTGCAGCAGCATAACGCTCGAACTGGCGCGCCGGCAGGTAGCGCAACAGATGGTTCTCGAGCCCTTGCGAGCAATCGTGGGAGTTGATGCTGAGCGCCGGTTGCATGCGCCTTGGCTCGCGTTTACGGCCCTGCTAGGAATTTTCTTCTTATTCGGGCAGTGGCTGGCTTGGCTGGAGTTTCGCTCGCACGGGTACCGGGCTTCCACCTCAGGTCCGAGCCCGTTTTTTTACGTGTTGACCGGCACACATGCCTTGCATCTGATGGTGGGCATTCTGGTACTGATTTACGCCGCGGTCGTGTCCTTGTTTCATCAAACCATCGAGCATAAACGCATCGTGGTGGAGATCACTCGCTGGTATTGGCATTTTATGAGCGTTTTGTGGCTGTACGTGTTCGCGCTGTTGTGGTTCGCAAAGTGAGGCCTTGTTCTGGCCTCTCGCACCCGCACGCGGAGACAGGACGACGGTCTCGAGTGCGGGCCTCCCAGCGATACGAATTTGCATCCTCCTACATTCGACCAATCCCTGTATCTTGTTCATCCGTCCCCAAAACAGTTGGCCGTACCTTGCGGCTAGGGAGGGTTGGGGCGCTGCCCTCAGGCAGAAGCTTCGACCGCTCGACCGGCAGGACTGAGTAAGACCAACTGCCTGCGTTTTCTCCCGATAACCCCACCTGGCACTAGAGTTACAGAGGAGTAGCCACGTCGTCCGTTCAAGCCAACCCCGGCTTGCGTCATCACTCGTCGAGGCCGAGTTGCGAGATTCGAAACGCCGTCAGCATTTGTCAAAGGTTTGTTGCTCACCTTTCCTGCCCTTGAACGTCTAATTCGACTCGGATTAGAATCGCGGCTCAACTCTTGAGGTGCAGATGCGATCACTGCTATTCGGTGTGTGCCTGGTTCTCCTAGCCTTTACAAGCGTTTCGGCTCAAACCTCTCAGCCCCAGCCTTCTTCCCGGTTCAGCATCGACAACATCGACAAGGCGGTCGATCCCTGTACCGATTTCTATCAGTACGCATGCGGGAATTGGCTGAAGACGAAAGAAATTCCTGGCGACCGCCCGGAGTGGGATAGCTTTTCCGAGGTTGAGGAGCAGAACCTAGCCGTGCTGCGGGACGTCCTGGAAAAGGCAGAGAAGGGCGGTTCCGGACGCGAAGCCATTGATCAGAAGATTGGCGATTACTACGGCGCGTGCATGGATGAGAGCGCGGTGGAGGCGAAGGGGATTTCCCCGATAAAGCCGGAGCTCGATCGTATTGCCGCCGCCCAGGGTAAACAAGAGCTGATCGATGTCATCGCGCAAATTCATCTGATTGGTCCGAGCCCCTTGTTCAACTTCTACTCGTCGCCTGATCTGCACGACGCCAATATGGTCATCGCCTACATCGACCAGGGCGGTCTTAGTCTTCCCGACCGCAATTACTACATAAAAGACGAAGAGAAGATGGTCGCGTTGCGTAAGGCGTTGACCGAATACGCAACCACCTTGTTCACGCTTTCAGGACAAAACGCCCAACAGGCGGCAGCGTCTGCGCAAACGGTATTGAGGATTGAAACGGCGCTCGCCAAGGCTTCGATGGACCGGACGTTGCGGCGGGATCCGAAGAACCGAGATCACAAGATGGAGCGCGAGGCGGCGGTGGCCCTGGCGCCTAACTTTTACCTGGCGCGTTATTTCAAGGATCTGGGCACGCCGGGGTTTTCAAATTTGAACGTTTCCAATCCCGATTTCTTCAAAGAAGTGAACGGCGTACTTGAATCGGAGCCACTCGATTCGCTGAAGACGTATGTGCAATGGCACATGCTCGCCGGATCTGCCCGTTGGTTGCCGAAAACCTATGTAGACGCGCGGTTCAAGTTTCGGCAGGCGCTGACTGGACAATCGGAGGACCAACCCCGGTGGAAAAAGTGCGTGGAGGCTACCGATGAGGCCTTGGGCGAGGCCCTGGGGCAAAAGTACGTCGATCGCACCTTTGGAGCGGACGGAAAGCAGCGGATGTTGACCATGGTCGCTGCCCTCGAGAAAGCCTTAGACCAGGACATCGCTGGGCTTCCCTGGATGACAGACGCCACCAAGCAGCAGGCAAAGGTGAAGCTGCAAGCCATCCGCAACAAGATTGGTTATCCCGACGTGTGGCGCGATTATTCGAAGCTGCAAGTGAAGCAGGGCGACTTGATGGGCAATTTCTTGCGCGCCAACGAGTTCGAATCGCGGCGGGAGATTGCAAAGATCAGCAAGCCCGTCGACAAAAAAGAATGGCAGATGACACCCCCCACGGTGAATGCCTATTACAGCGGATCGATGAACGAGATTGTCTTTCCAGCCGGCATTCTGCAGCCACCCTTCTTCGACAAGGGCATGGATGAAAACGTGAATTTCGGTTCGATCGGAGCCGTGATTGGACATGAGTTGACGCATGGCTTTGACGATCAGGGGCGCAAGTTCGATGCACAGGGCAATCTGCGCGATTGGTGGACCGAGCAGGACGGAAAGGAATTTGAAAAGCGTGCCAGCTGTATTGCGGACGAGTACAGCAATTTCGTACCCGTCGATGACCTGAAGCTGAATGGAAAGCTGACGCTCGGGGAGAACACAGCCGACAATGGCGGCGCCAGAATTGCGTTGATGGCACTCGAGAACCAGATCCAGCAATCCGGTGAGAAGCCCGATGAAATTGATGGATACACGCCCGAACAGCGTTATTTCCTGGGCTTTGCACGGGTTTGGTGCGAGAAGCGGAAGCCGGAGTACTCGCGGATGCTGGTGAACGTAGATCCGCATTCGCCGGGTAGATTCCGAACCAACGGCGTACTCGAGAACATGCCGGAGTTTCAGAAGGCCTGGGGCTGCAAGGCCGGCCAGGCGATGGTCAGTCCAAATATGTGCAGGGTGTGGTAGAGAATCTCTCAGCCCGAAGGATCGGACGTCACCAAGAAAGCCAACCAGAATCGCACGAACTCTCAAAGGGGTTTCGGATGAGCAATAAGTTACTTCTCCTTGCGTTTGTTCTGTTGATCTCCGTGGCAGCCTTCAACCAGAGTTCTTCTGGAACAGGGCCCACACCGGAGTACAACGATAAAGGCCAACTCAGGCTGCCGGAGCAGTATCGCGAGTGGATCTATCTGAGCACAGGGTTAGACATGAGCTATACCCCCGGTGGGAACATGGACCATCACATGTTCGACAACGTGTTCGTGAATCCGGAGTCGTATAAGAAGTTTAGGGAAACAGGTACCTGGCCGGACAAGACCATGCTGGTGCTCGAAGTTCGCGGGGCCCAAAGCCAAGCCTCGATTAATCGCCGTGGGAACTTCCAGGGCAGCGAGGTCATGGGAATCGAGGTCCACGTCAAGGACGAAAGTAAATTCCCCGGCAAGTGGGCATTCTTCTCATTCGATAATGGGAGCCTGGGAAACCTGTTCCCTGCCGATGCGGCCTGTTATTCCTGTCATCAGGCGCATGGAGCGGTCGATACGACGTTTGTGCAGTTCTACCCCACATTATTGCCTCTGGCGAAGAGCAAGGGGACCTTGAGCGCGGCCTACCTCAAAGAAAGCGGCGAAGAAAAAAAGCAGGCGCCGTAAGCGCCTTCCGGGTCGCTTATAATAGAAAGATTCGGCAGCTCTGCCGGAGCTTTCTGGTGGCCTATTCAGAGTTTTCGAGATGGCGACTCCAGGGCATCTGGGTGGGCTCCGGGGTGGCCCCTGATGTCCACTGTCCTTTCCGGTTCCAGCATTGATCTTCCTATTCCCGGCGCTCCTGCCGGGGACTCGATCCTAGTGCGTGGAGCGCGCACGCATAACCTCAAGAACATTGAAGTTGCGATTCCACACAACGCTCTCACAGTGGTCACGGGGGTGTCGGGATCGGGAAAATCCTCCCTTGCCTTCGATACGATCTACGCCGAGGGACAGCGACGCTATGTGGAGTCGCTGTCAGCGTACGCGCGCCAATTTCTCGAGCGGATCGAGAAACCGGACGCCGACCACATTGAAGGAATTGCCCCCGCGGTTGCCATCCGCCAGAAGAACACCACGCGAAGTCCGCGATCGACCGTAGGGACCGCGACCGAGATCTACGACTATTTGCGGCTCCTATTTGCCAGGGTGGGACGTACATACTGCCTAAATTGCGGCTCCGAAGTCCGCAAGGACACGGTCGACGAGATCACCGATGCAGTGCTTGGGCTTGGAGAAAGCACAAGGCTCAGCGTGCTGTTTCCGGTGGTGGTTCCCGGCGCTATCCTGAACCCGGTCAACGGTGAGAAAGCAGCTGTTGCCAAGCGAAAATCAGCGTCCTCTGGCCCCCACAGCGATGCGCGAACAGATCGTTCCTCTTCGCCCGGCATGACAAGGGTCGGGAGTAAGGGGAAAAAGACCAGGACCGTATCGGCGAATGCAGGTGCATCGCTCGATGGAATCAAAGGCCGGCTGTTTGAGCTACGGCAGCGGGGGTTCAATCGGCTGTTGCAGCACGGGCGATTGTTTGAGTTTTCGACGCCGGAGTCGCTGCTGGACATTAACTTTGCCGAACCGCTGTTTGTGCTGGTGGATCGCATTGCCATCTCCGCGGATTCGCGCTCTCGCCTGGCCGATGCAACCGAAATCAGCTTTCGTGAAAGCGGAGAGGTTGTTTTCGAAACCGCGCCTCAGGACGGCAAAACCCCGACGCAATTGCGGTTTTCCCAACGATTTGAGTGCAAAAGATGCGGCATCAAGTACGAAGAACCGGAACCCCGGCTGTTTTCATTCAACAATCCGTTTGGCGCATGTCCGAGATGCCAGGGTTTTGGCAATACGATCGACTTCGATCTGAACCTCGTGATTCCCGATCCATCGAAATCGCTCAACCAGGGAGCCATTGAGCCGTGGACGAAACCCAAGGGCAAGCCGCTCATGGCCGAGCTAAAGCGTTATGCCAAGCAGGTCGGCATTCCGCTCGATATGCCTTGGGCGGACCTCAGTCCTGACCATCGGCGGATCGTAATCGAAGGCGACAAAAAATTTCTGGGAATGCGCGGTTTTTTCCAGCACTTGGAGCGCAAGAAATACAAACTGCACGTGCGCGTATTCCTGAGCCGGTATCGTGGTTACTCGACGTGCTCTCATTGCGGCGGCGCCAGGCTGAGACGTGAAGCTCAGCAGGTCAAGATCGACGGCAAGAACATTTGCCAAGTATGTGCGATGACAGTGGAGCAGGGGGCCGACTTTTTTAAAAATGTGCGGTTAAGCCCGCAGGAAGCCGGGATTGCGGAGAAGTTGCTGGAGGAGATCCGCTCGCGACTTGGTTTTCTGAACGATGTCGGCCTCGAATACCTGATGTTAGACCGCCTGACCTCAACCCTGTCAGGCGGCGAGGCGCAGCGCATTCAATTGGCGACCTCGCTTGGATCCAGGCTGGTAGGCACACTCTACGTGCTTGATGAGCCTTCGATCGGGCTGCACAGCCGCGACACGCACCGGCTGATTGGAATCCTGCACGGCCTGCGGGACCTCGGCAACACGGTGCTGGTCGTAGAACATGATCCTGACGTAATGAGGGCAAGCGATTACATCCTCGACCTCGGTCCGGGGGCCGGCGAGCAGGGGGGGAAAGTAATTGCCCAGGGGACCTATCAGGAAATCCAGAAGATTCCAACGTCGCTCACCGGAAAGTATCTTTCGCACGAGTTGCGGATTCCCATTCCGCAAAACCGCAGGAAAACGGGCCGACAGCAGCTTGTGGTGCGCGGCGCGCGAGCGCACAACCTCAAGAACATAGACGTCACGATCCCTCTGGGAATGTTGGTGGCAATCACCGGAGTTTCGGGATCCGGAAAGTCGAGCCTGCTACACGATGTCCTGTTCAAGGCGCTGAACACGATCAAGGCCCGCGAAATGAGCCCAAGTTTTTCGCCAGAGAACGGCGAGGCATCGCTCGGGCAAGCATCGGATTTCACCGCTCTGCGCGGGATCGAGGGCCACGAATTCATTGACGAGGTCGTGCTGGTCGACCAGTCCCCGATCGGGCGCACGCCGCGCTCCAATCCGGTTACCTACATCAAGGCGTTTGACGGTATTCGCGAGCTGTTTGCCGCTACCCCCGAGGCCCACAAGCGTGGATTCTCGGCCGGGCACTTCTCATTCAATGTGCCCGGTGGGCGCTGCGAGACCTGTCAGGGCGATGGAACAGTGGTGGTTGAAATGCAGTTCCTCGCGGATGTTGAGCTTATTTGTGAAGAATGCAAGGGGATGCGTTTCAAGCCGGAAGTGCTCGAAGTTCGGTATCGTGGCAAGAACATCCATGAAGTGCTGAACATGACGGTGCGGGAGGCGATGCACCATTTTGCCAGCGCACCCAAAGTGGCCGACAAGCTCCGGGTACTGGAAGAGGTGGGCCTTGGCTATCTGCGGCTGGGACAGTCTGCCACTACGCTCTCGGGCGGTGAAGCACAGCGGGTTAAACTGGCAGCACACCTGCAACCGGCGGGTTCGCCTTCGCGGGCCGGCAATTCCGCCCGGCGCAGGCGAATACTCTATATCTTTGACGAGCCCACCACCGGCCTGCACTTTGACGACATCAGCAAACTACTCTCAGCCTTTCGTAGTCTAATCGAAGTGGGGGGGTCTATCCTTCTGATCGAGCATAACTTGGAGGTGATCAAGACCGCGGATTGGGTTATTGATCTCGGCCCGGAAGGAGGAGAACGCGGGGGAAAGATAGTGGGGGAGGGTCCTCCGGAGAAGATCGCCAAGATTCCAGCCTCACACACGGGAGGGTTTCTGGCGCGTGTGTTGGAGGAAAATGGGGCTTCGCGTGGAAATGGGGAAGGGTGAAATTTCGCCCATGGAACTGGGAGGCATAGCTAGAATCGCCGCTCTCGCCCTGCTCAGCTACTTTTACGCAAGTGCTCCGCTTACCGCTCAAAAGTCCAGCCAAGGCACCGTCCGACACCATCGGGTGGAAGAACAAGACCCGATTGCCGCCAAGCTCAACCGCGCAGAAGATGCCATCAGCAAGCAGGACTATGCTTCGGCAGAACCCATCCTTAAGGAAGTTGTGGCCGAGCGGCCGGATGACTATGCCGCGTGGTACGACTTGGGCTTCCTCTATCATGCCGAGGGCCGGGCAGAGGAATCAATCGCCGCCTACAAGAAGTCAGTCCAGGCAAAACCCACGGTATTTGAGTCCAACATGAATCTTGGGCTGGCCTTGGCGGCCGCGGGTAAGCCTGAAGCCGAGCAGTATCTGCGCGCCGCAACCAAACTCACGCCGACGTCGCAACCCGGACAAGGGCGCAAACAAGCATGGATTGCCCTCGGTCATGTCCTAGAGCCTTCGAGTCCTGAAGAGGCTATGAATGCGTTCCGCCAAGCCGCGGTCGAAGATCCAAAGGACCCGGAACCGCATCTTTTTGCTGGATCCGTCCTGGAGAAGCTCAAAAATCCCGAGGCCGAACAGGAGTACCAACTGGCAATGGCCGCGGACCGGAATTCATCGGATGCGATGACGGCGCTGACCAACTACTACATGTCGCAGCATCGCTACGCCGATGCTGAGAACCTGCTGCGGAAGCTGGTGGTCTTGCGCCCTGAGGATGCCGGCACCCACATCCAACTTGGCCGTATGTTGGCGATCTCGGGCAAAAGTGAAGATGCTGCGCCGGAGCTGGAAACGGGTCTGAAGCTGGATCCCTCCGACGATGATGCGAAGCGAGACCTGGCGGAAGTTTATGTCGATCTGAAAAAGTTTGGCGATGCAGGAAGGATCTATAGCGACCTCCTCTCAAAATTCCCCAATGATGCCGGGCTGCATTACCGGTTTGGTCGCGCCCTGCTTCAGCAAAAGAAGTTTGACCTCGCCCAACAGGAGATACTGAAGTCCATTCAACTCAAGCCGGGTGGCGAAGCCTATGGGGACCTGGCCATTGCAGCGAACGAAAACAAGCAATATCCGATGGTGGTCCAGGCTCTTGATTTGCGCGCGAAACTCTTGCCGGAAAATCCGATGACCTACTTCTTGCGCGCAACCGCGTATGATCACATGCACGATAACAAGCAGGCGTCGAAGTACTATCATGAGTTCCTGAATGTGGCCGGGGGAAAATTTCCCGATCAGGAATGGCAAGCTACACATCGATTGATTGCTATTGAGAAGAAGTAACCGGGACGACATGATCAAGTTTGTTGGGGTGGCCGCGTGCGTGGTGCTGGGCCTGGTTGCAATTTCCTCCGCCCGCAAAGAAGAAACGTTGCAAGAGTTGGTGGCGCGCGCAGAGGCCGCCAAGGTCGAGCAGCAGCCCGATCTGTTTATGGAGGCTGCCGAGCGCCAGCATCGAGCTGCTCTCGATGCCCTCAAGGCGGAACACTGGGATGAATTCCACGCCTACTTGAACGATGTCGCGAAATATAGCGACAAGGCGCACAAAGCAGCCATCGCCTCGGGCAAGAAGGTCAAGAACACCGAGATAAAGATTCGCCGTATCTCGACGCGTCTGAAGGAAACCAAGATGAACGTTGGGGTGGATGATCAGCCCGCAGTGCAAGCCGTCATCGACCAGCTCGAGGAGTTCCGGACCGAGTTGTTGCGAAGCATGTTTGGAGGCAAGGGCAATGGTTAGATTCGCACTCGTATGCCTGCTTCTGCTTGTCACCAGCGCTGTCGCGCAACAGGAGAGAAAGCGCGATCCTTTGAATGATCTTGAAGTCGATAAAATACGCGACTCGGCATTGCAACCTGAAGTGCGGCTGAAGCTTTACGTTGACTTTGCCCGGGCGAGGCTGGAAAAACTGCAACAAGCCAAGGCCGATCCCAAGATGGGAAATCGCGATGACCAGATCAAAAACGCGTTGCAGGACTTCGTGGATATCTACGACGAATTGGCGGACAACGTGGACACGTTTGCGGACCGAGGCGACGATATCCGCAAACCGCTCAAAGGAGTCATTGAGGCTGACACGGAGTTCGGGTCGAAGCTGCGGGCCTTCAAATCCTCATTGGCGAGTTCCCGAGAAGAGGCAGGCAAGTTCGATTTCCTGGCCGGAACCGCATTGCAAGCCGTCGACGACGGCGCAAGAGACCATCGCAGTCTCCTGGCGGAACAGGAAGAGAAGTTCAAGAATAAGAAAGAGAAACCACACAAAGAGCAGAAGGGCGGAGAGTAGGGAGGTGGGAGTGACGGCGCGAGCTTGATTCTGTTGGGCACGTGCTAAGCTGGAAGCATCTCTGTGTCGCAACAACTCCTGGCCATTTTTGAAGACAGTTTCCGGGAACTACGCCCCCGAACTCCCCTACCCGGCTTGCATGTCGATTTCTTTCGCTTTGCCAATTTGAACAATACAATTCGGCTGCGCGAGGGACGGCTACTGGTACGGATTTCCGACCTGCTCGAGGGAGCGCCGGAACCGGTCCTGCGCGCAATTGCCCACATCCTTTTGGCAAAAATCTACCGCAAGCCGATTGACCGCGAACATGCGGGGCGCTACCGGAGATACATTTCTACGCACCATATGTCAGAAAAAGCCCATCTGGTGCGGCAGATGCGGGGCCGAAAGCGGATCACCTCGGCGCAGGGACACGCTTATCACCTGGAAGAGATCTTCGAGGACCTGAACCGCCAGTATTTTCACGGGCTGCTGGGGCGACCGGTGATGACGTGGAGCAGCCAGCGTGCACGCAATCGGCTGGGCCACTATGATCCTGCGCACAATGCCATCGTGGTGAGCAGCGTGTTCGATCATCCCCAAGTTCCTCGATATGTGATTGAGTACATCGTCTATCACGAGATGCTGCATTTGAAGCACCCGGTAAAATTGCGCGGCACTCGCCGATGCATACATTCGGCGGAGTTTCAAGCGGAAGAGCAGCGGTTTGAAAAAGTGAGTGCGGCCAAGGAGTTCCTGAAACGATTGTAAGAGGTATCTCCTCAAGACGCCGGCTCCCGAACTCGGCAACTTCCATGATCCGGAGTATTCATTCGCAGACGTCGTTTCCCGCCCTGGCCGAGGCAAATACCTCATTGCCTGGCGGCTGTTGTACAATTCCGCGCGTGCGACGTGGTGCTGCATTTCTCCTCATCGTAGTTGTTGCCTCGCTTTGTGCCTGGTCCCAAAACCGTGCCAAGGGGCAGCTTAGCTATCGGCTCTTGTCGGTTCATGTGAAAGGACTTGAACGCATGAAGGAAGCCGATGTAGTCCACGCGTCGGGACTGCAACTTGGACACAATGCGACGGAGCCGGATTTCCAGCAGGCGGTAGCAAAGCTCGGCGATACCGGCCTGTTCAGCTCGGTTGCATACAGCTATCGCTATACGACCGCCGGAGCAGAGGTGGAGCTCGAAGTCGCGGAAAACCCCAAGCTGGTTCCGATCCTGTTTGACAACTTTGTTTGGTTCTCCGACCAAGAGCTGTTGTCATTCCTGCGCGCACGGGTTCCGCTTTTTGATGGGAAGTTGCCCTTGAGTGGCGGTCTGGATGACCAGGTGGCGGATGCGCTGAATTCGATTCTGGCAGAGCACAAGATTTCGGGGCACGCTGAAGGGCTCCAAAGTGGTTCCATGAACGGACCGATCAGCTCTTACACTTACGTGGTCAAGTTCCATCCGGTGATCGTGCGAAACCTGGATTTTCCTGGCGCCGGGCCTTCGGAAGTTCCTACGCTAGAAAGCGCGGCAAAGCCTATTTCAGGGCAGGAGTATCTCCGCTCCGCCATGCACCCGCGGGAACAGCTCGATCTGCTTCCCGTATTTCTTGCCCGAGGGTACTTGAAGGCTGAGTTCGACGAGCCGCAGGCAAAGATCGTCAATGACGGTCCAAGGACGGTCGTGGACGTCAGCTTTCCCGTCAAACCCGGAGCCCAGTACCGGACCACACAGGTTCAGTGGACGGGTTCTTCTGCCTTCCCGGTAGACAGGCTGCAAAGCATGATTCATCTGCCGCCCGGGGAACCGGCGAACGCTGTTCAATTGCAGACCGACCTCGACACGGTGAAAAAGCTCTACGGCACCAAGGGATATCTGACGGCCTCGGTCACGCCGCAGCCGTCAATGGATGACTCTGCGGCAACCGTCGCCTACAACCTGCAGGTGACCGAGGGGGAGGTTTTCCATATGGGCGAGTTGCAAACCGATGGCCTCAATGACAGCGCCGCGACCAAGCTCGAGGCACAGTGGCAGATGAAGACGGGAGATGTTTTTGATGACAGCTATTTGCACCGCTTCTTCGAAGTTCTATACCATGATTTCGGGTTGAACCGGTCGTATTCTGTGGTACCCAAACAAGCGGTCGACTACCGACAGAAAACCGTGAACATTACGCTGCATTTCGTGCCCAAAAAATAGTTGTAACCAGAACGAGCGGAGGCAATCCATTGGTTAGAAGTCCCATATCTCCTAGGAGGACGTTCGTGAAATCCGTATCGAAGAAGATCACTACTGCACTCGCGATTGCCATGTTGTGTGGTTTTGGACTGGTCAACCTAGCTGCGGCCGCAGCCCAGACGTTTACCGGTGAAGTCAGCGACTCGATGTGCGGTGCCAAGCATGCCATGGCGGGAGAAAAGGCCGCCTGCACTCGCGCTTGCGTGAAAAAGGGTTCCAGCTATGCCCTGGTAGTCGGCGACAAACTCTACACGCTAAAGACAGACGACAAGAAAGCCTTAGCTGAGCTGGACAAGCTAGCCGGTGAGAATGCGAAAGTAACTGGCACCGCCGAAGGCGACACGATCACGGTGAGCAAGGTGGCCGCGGCGAAGTAACTTCCAGCAACTTCGGCCAGATTTCGAACTTGGGTTGGCAGACCAGTATTGGTCTGCCTTTTTTTTGTATTTTCATATTGCTGGAGCGTTCCGCTGTGTTAAATTTGACGATTCATTCACCACAGCAGGCGGAGGGTTTCTGAATTGTCCAAAGACATGGTCCCCAAGCGGATCTTTTTCACCAAGGGGGTCGG
>Ga0068855_100003903_pt1 | contig 18210 bp, 12 predicted proteins | sample KBSCornC52_FD_66592 | JGI IMG/M metagenome (GOLD analysis project Ga0068855, IMG submission 66592) | Corn rhizosphere microbial communities from Kellogg Biological Station, Michigan, USA - KBS Corn C5-2 | ecosystem: Host-associated > Plants > Roots > Rhizosphere > Soil ...
GAGACCAGTCTGCTGGAGCAGTACAGCGCGACCGCATTGGAGGGCGACTTCGTTGCCCAATGCGAGCGGTTTATCGGCTGGGCACGGCAGGAGACCGCCCACCGCATTGCGCGCAACGCGGCACTCGAAACTTTACGCTTCCCGTTTCCGAGCTTTCACGCCGGCCAGCGTGACCTCGCCGAGGCCGTCTACAAGACCATCCGGCGTGGCGGCGCATTGCTCGCACAAGCGCCGACGGGCATAGGCAAGACGATCGGCACCGTTTTCCCGGCGTTGAAAGCCATGCCGAGTACCGGGCTCGACCGTCTGTTCTATCTGTCCGCCAAGACCCCCGGACGCCGGCTGGCACTCGACGCCCTCACCCATATCAATTGCAGCTCTCCGGGGAACCCACTGCGCGTTCTCGAGCTCGTGGCGCGCGACAAAGCCTGTGAGCATCCTGACAAGGAGTGCGCTGGCGACTCTTGCCCACTGGCACGCGGTTTTTATGACCGGCTGCCCGCGGCGCGCGCCGCCGCCGTTGAACGTGGCTTCCTCGACCACTCCACAGTCCGCGAGGTCGCTGCCACACACCATGTCTGTCCCTACTATCTCGGGCAGGAGCTCATGCGCTGGTGTGACGTGGTCATCGGCGACTACAACTACTATTTCGACGCCGTCGCCCCGCTGCACACGCTCACGGGCACCAACCAATGGAAGGTGTGCCTCCTCGTCGACGAAGCGCATAACCTGATCGAGCGGGCGCGCAAGATGTACACGGCCTCACTCGAGCGCGCCAAGCTCGATGCCGTGCAGTTTGCCGCGCCCATGGCGCTGAAGGCCACCCTCGATCGAGTCGCTCGAGCCTGGGATGCCCTGTTGGGAAGCCAGACCGAGCCCTATCGAGTCTATGACGAAGTGCCGGAAGGACTCTTGGGTGCGCTGGAACGGATGATCGCGACGGTGACAGAGTTGCTCGCCGAGCAGCCCGGCCTGCTCGCCCCCGAAATCGAGGACTTCTACTTCGAGGCCCTGCAATTCTGCTCACTTGCCACCGTTCTCGAGAGCGACACCCTGTTCGATGTCACGCAGGAAGCCGCCGCAGCGCAAATCAGCACGCTGTGTCTGCGCAACGTCATACCGCGCCGCTTCCTCACACCACGCTGGACATCCGCCCACGCCGCGGTATTGTTTTCAGCCACCTTGAGCCCGCCGGAATTTCATCTCGACATGCTCGGCTTGCCCGCCGACAGCCGGCGTATCGATGTGCAGTCCCCTTTCACGGCGGAACAGCTCAGCGTGCACATCGCGCGCGCGATCTCCACTCGTTGGCGTGACAGAGCCGCCTCCGTGGACCCGATCACACACCTGATTGCAACGCGCTGTGCCTCGCACCCGGGCAACTACCTGGCCTTCTTCAGCAGCTTCGATTATCTGCAGCAAGTAGCCAGCCGCTTCGCGCAGTGCCATCCGGAAGTTCCGATCTGGTGTCAGGAACGGGGTATGTCGGAGCCCGAGCGAGACAGCTTTTTGCGCCGCTTCTCGCCGGGCGGGCGTGGCGTTGGTTTTGCGGTGTTGGGTGGGGCTTTTGGCGAGGGGATCGATCTGCCGGGAACGCGCCTGATCGGCGCATTCATCGCGACCTTGGGATTGCCGCAAGTCAGCCCCGTCAACGAGGAGATGCAACGCAGGATGGAGCTCCGGTTCGGCGCCGGATATGCCTACACGTATCTCTATCCCGGCTTGCAGAAGGTCGTGCAGGCCGCCGGGCGTGTGATCCGTACGACCGAAGATCAGGGAGCGGTCTATCTCATGGACGAGCGCTTCGCGCAGCCCGAAGTGCGGCGGCTCCTGCCGCGCTGGTGGCAGGTCGCCTACTTGTCCGATGCTTTGAGGACGGGCTCCTTGGGTGGGCGAGTCGAGCAGCGGACTATCAGCTCGAACTCCAGCAACCGATGGGGTACGGGCTGAGGCCAGCCGCGGCGCCGGGGTGAATACTCGATGATCAGATCCGCCGCCGCGCGCGCGAGCGCAGCGACCGGCTGCCGGATGGTGGTCAGCTCGGGCCAGATCATCGTGGCGATCGAGGCATCGTCGAACCCCGCGACGGACAGTTCGTCCGGGAGTACCAAGCCCATGCGGTGCGCGACGGAAATGACCGCCGCGGCCGTGTCGTCATTGCTGGCGAAGATGGCGGTCGGCGGCGGCTGCACGCGCAGCAGCTGCTCGCCACAGGCCAGACCATCCGCAAACAGGAAGTTGCCAGCCTTCACCAGACCTTCGTCGACGGGGACGCTCCACGCTTGCATCTCCTCCCGAAAACCGCGCGAGCGCTCATCGGTGGCGCCATGTCCCGGCCGCCCCAGAACAAAGCCTATTCGACGATGCCCTAGCTCCAGCAGATGACGGGTAATGCAGCGCGCTGCGGCGTAGTCGTCGATGCCGACCCACGGAGAGTCGGTGGGTTTCACCCGGGGAGCGACGCGGACCGTCGGAATCGCTTTCTCGGTCAACTTCTCCAGGATGATGGGATGATCGCTCAGCGGCGGCAGCAGAATGACCCCTTCCAGGCGTAGCTGGCGCAGCAAGGTGTTCACCTGCCGGCCGACTTCGGCGCTGTCCCCATCCCAGGGCTCCACCATGAGGTGGAAATCGGACTCCCGGCAGCGCTGCACAGCCCCCGCCTGGAATTCGCTCAGATAGTCGCCCGGCTTGTCACAGAAAAGGCCGATCAGGAAAGAACGATCGCCGGCCAGTCCGCGAGCATTGACGTTCGGCTGATAGTCGAGCTGCTCGATGGCCTTGAGGATCCGGTTGCGCGTATCGACGTGAACCCCGGGCTCGTTATTGATAACGCGCGAGACAGTTTTGGCGGACACCGCGGCGAGGTCGGCAACCTCCTGGATGGTCACGGACCGAGACAACGGTGGCGTCATAGGCGTTGAGTCTTTCTGGAACAACTGCGCAGCTATTGTGCGCATTCGGCGTCGGTTTGTCGCGTTCCGGGGCACATGAGGGCCCCACTTTCGTGGGCGGGGGGCCCTGGCGGCGTTTACAGCGAAGCTGCTGCAGACGGTTCCTGAAAAAGACAATGCCGGATCGGTCACCCGGTCCGGCATTGTCCCCACAAAGGCGGCGTTATCTCTGCGTGTGCCAACATCAGTGCCAGGAAACGATTACGCCGCGAGATCACCCTAACCCTTGTATGATCTCTCGTCACCTAGCGCTGCAGCGTAGTTCGAACACCGAAGTTGGGGAATCATGCGAAGCGGAATTCTGCTCACGTTGTTTGCAACGGTCGTCATCGCGGCTCAAACAGCCGCAGCGCAGACGCCGACGACCGGAAAACCTGAGCACAAGCCGCCCACGATTCTGCTCATAGGTGCGAGCGGCATGATCGGCTCGCGCATCCTGAAGGAGGCAACCTCCCGCGGTCACCACGTGCTCGCAGCGGCGCGCCACCCGGAGAAAATCGCGAGCGGACCCAACATCGAGCCGGTGAAATTGGATGCAACGGACGCGAAAGCGTTCGCGGACGAAGCCAAGCACGCAGATGTCATCGTCCTCGCCACGAGCCCGAGAGGAGGCGGCGATCCGGTGCCGCAAGCAATGGCCGTTGCCAACGCAGCAATCGCGACCGCGCGCGCTACACACAAACGTCTGGTGGTCGTCGGCGGGGCCGGGAGTTTGAACTTGACTGACGGCCGACGCGTGGTCGACACGCTGCCCCAGAACTACCAAGCGGAAGCACTCGCGATGCGGGGTGTTCTCGATACCTTGCAGACGACCGATATCGATTGGACCTTCTTCAGCCCGCCGATGTCGATCTCGCCTGGCACGCACACGGGCAAATATCGCCTCGGCACGACTGTGTTGCTGACAGATGACAAAGGCCAGAGTCGGATCAGCGCCGAAGACTACGCGGATGCGCTGGTGAGCGAGTTGGAAAAGCCCGGGCACGTGCGTGGCCAGATGACAGCGGCCTACTAAAGCGCTGCCCCTGCCTGAGGTGCTCCGGCAGGTGGCCGCTGCATAACAACAGCGACACTGGTTGGCTCAACAGTCCCGACGGCAGGGCCACCCCGACTCTGCTGCCTCACGTGGATGTGACGCCAATCACGTGCAGTGTCATAAAATGCCGCGAAGATGCATTATACGCTGCATAACCTAACGCCATGTCCCTCATAGACTCATTGCCCCGCTTGCTTTTCCCCACGCGCAGCCGTGGCTCGCGCTGGCTGCGCGAGCAGTTACGCGATCTGGGCGTCACGGCGCCTCTATCGCCAAGCTGCATGGATGAGTTGGTCATGAGCGCGGACAAAGCCGCGGAAGCAACACTCGGCACGGACGAGACCTACGCGGCAAGTCTGAAGAGACAACTCGAGGCGCGCGCGCGATTCGTGCACCGTTGGACGACTACTGACGATTCACTCGACCAGTCGGAGCCGAGCGACTGGGTGGCCATCGCCCGTAAACATCTCTTGCCCCGATCATGGACGATTGTTCAGACGACGGTGACCGAATCCCGTCGTGATGAATCGTTTTCGGTTCCACCCAGGCTCGTCATCAAAAGCCCGCGCGGCATGCGGTCGATGGAGTCGGCCGCGAACCTGCCCGGTAACGAAATTCTTTCAGATCTCAAACGCGCCGGCGACAAATCCTGACGCGGCGTTCAGCCGGCGTTCACTGACGGCTCCCTAATTTGGCGCGCCCCGGTCACCCCCCGGGGGGCCCGTCTGGGCCCACGTTCTGGGCCGACCGTTTTTGCGCACCGTCGTGCGCGAACAACAACCAATACAGATCAGGAGACCCGTTGATGATGAGAAGGACCCGGCTGCCCTCGCTGTGCACCGCTGGAGCTGCGATGGCGCTCGCCACCTCCATGACCTATGCCGACAATGTGACAGCGCCGATGGGTTGGAGCGGCAAGGGCGAGGCAGGCCTCGTTTTAGCGCGCGGCAATGCTGACACCACCTCGGCCAATGCGAAGCTCGATGCGATGGACATCGTCAACGACTGGAAGCACACAGTCCATGTAGGTTTCCTTTACGGGAGGAATGTGAGCTTTGCGACCGCGCAACGCCTGGAGGGCGCCTGGCAGACGGATTACAACTTCGGCAAGCAAGCCTTCGTGTTTGGCTCGGTGGCCGGCGAGAATGATCGTTTCGACGGCTTCGTATACCAGGTGACCTTCGCCACGGGGCTGGGCTACAAGTTCGTCGATTCGGACACGACCAAGCTCTCCGGTACCCTCGGCATGGGATACCGCCGTCTGCAGTCGGAAGAGTTGTTCAAAACGCCCGACGGGCGCGTGTATGCCCGCATTCCCGGCGAATCCACCAGTGACGGCGTTGTCAGCGCCGGCCTGGAATATCTGCAGCAGGTCACGCAAACCACCAAACTGACAGACAAGTTCCAGGTGCAATCGGGCGGGCAAAACACCGCAGTGGCCAATGATTTTGCCGTGGTCGTGAATGTGAACGCATCGTTGGCACTCAGCGTCGGCTACGGCATCCGCTATAACAGCAATCCTCCGGTGGGCACCAAGACGACCGATCAGCTCACCACCGTGAATCTGGTCTACAACTTCAACAGCCCCGTGAAAAAATAGACCCGGATTGGCATAGAGCTTGCTACACGGGGATAATGGCTCCGCCTGTGTAGGCGGTTGGGATCTCTGCCATGCTCCAATATCGAGCTCCTTTGGGTGTCCTGGGCGCGGCGCTTCTGGCTCTCGGCGGCTGCGGCGGCGGTGGTGGTGAAAAGACCGTCGCCGCAGGCGATCCGACCAACGGCTCGCAACCTCCTCCCAGCGGCAGCTCGGGGGCTGTGACCACGCCGACCGCCCCCACCGATGTGGTGACGTTCAAGAATGATGTTGGCCGCACCGGACAGAATCTGACCGAGAGCGTCTTGACGCTGACCAACGTCAACTCGGCGAGCTTCGGGTTGCTCCGCAATCTGCCCGTGGACGGCAAGGTAGACGCGCAGCCCCTCTATCTTTCGGGGCTGACGACCGGAAACGGCACCCACAACGTCGTATTCGTCGCGACCGAAGCGGATTCCGTATATGCCTTCGATGTGGATAGCGGTCTGCCAGTGTGGCAGGTCTCCTTGCTCGGTTCGGGCGAGACGCTGAGTGACAATCACGGCTGCGGCCAGATCACGCCCCAGATCGGGATTACATCCACCCCCGTTATCGACCGGAGCGCGGGGTCGCACGGTGCCCTTTATGTGGTGGCGATGTCCAAGGACGCATCCTCCGCCTACCATCAGCGCCTTCATGCTCTGGACGTGACGACCGGGGCCGAGCTCTTCAACGGGCCGGTGGAAATCACCGCGAACTATCCGGCTGCGAACGGCACAACCGCAACTTTTCAGCCCGGACAATACGCGGAGCGCGCGGCTTTGCTACTGTCCCGGGGTATCATCTACTCCAGCTGGACCTCGCACTGTGACCGCCCCCCCTACTCGGGCTGGGTCATTGGTTACAACCAGACTACGCTGACACAAACGACAGTTCTCAATATCGCACCCAACAGCGGCGCGGGTCCGTCGATCTGGATGGCGGGCGACGGCCCCGGCGCCGACAGCGCCGGGAACATCTACCTGCTATCCGCCAACGGCGCCTTCGAGACCACGTTGGACACCAACGGCTTCCCGAGCGGGCAGGATTTCGGCAACTCATTCTTGAAGCTGTCCCCGGCGGGCAGCGCGCTGACTGTAGTCGACTATTTCACCATGTCGAGCGAGGTAGCCGAGTCGAATGCCGATCAGGATCTCGGCTCCGGCGGCGAGATGTTGCTTCCGGACCTGACCGATTCCGCCGGCACCGTGCGACACCTCGTGGTCGGGGCGGGTAAGGACGGTAATCTCTACGTGGTGGATCGCGACTCCATGGGGAAATTCAACCCTGACACGAACAATATCTGGCAACAGCTGAGTAACGCGTTGCCGGGTGGTGTATTCAGCAGTCCGGCTTACTTCAACGGCGCGGTCTACTACGCCGACATCAGCGGCACGTTGAAGGCTTTCCCGGTGACCAACGCGAAGCTCGGGACTGCCTCGAGCTCGCAGTCGCCAGCGCCATTCCCCTATCCGGGCGCCTCCCCGGTCATCTCAGCCAACGGTACCTCGAACGGCATCGTCTGGGCGCACGAGAATTCGAGCACAGCGGTACTGCACGCCTATGAGGCGGGCAATCTCGCGCATGAGCTCTATAACAGCAACCAGGCCGCCGGCAACCGCGACCACTTCGGCACGGGAAACAAGTACATCACCCCAACAGTGGCCGACGGCAAGGTGTTCGTGGGCACTCAGAACAGTGTCGCGATCTTCGGCTTGAAATGACGACGTAGGTCTCACTTCTCCATAAGGCCGTCCGGAGGCCGGGCAACCTGCGGAGCCGGTCGCAAGCTTCCTTGCGTTCTGTCGCTACGATCGGGATATGTCGCAACCGCCGTCGCGTTCGTGCTTCCGGCTATGGATCGCGGCCTGGTGGGCAGTGTTGCTTTCAGGCTGGGCCGGAATCGCTGCGTCGCAACAATTCAGCTTCCGGCAATACGCTCAAAGCGATGGACTCACCAATCTCGCTGCGGGCTACCTGCTCACCGACCCCGGGGGAGACCTCTGGGTGGGCACCGACGGCGGCCTGTTCAGATTCGATGGCACCGCCTTCGTACCCTACGACACCGCACAGGGCATACCGTCCGAAACGGTGCGCGGACTGGCCCTCGACTCTTGGAATCGACTCTGGGTCTCCCTGGATCGTGGCTTGTATGTTGGCCAGCGGAGCGGCTTCGCGGCGCTACGCACGGCCGAGGGTCCCGTGGTAACGGATCACAGCTTGCCGATCGCCTTTCTAGGCAAGGATCATGTGCTCATTGCCAAAAAGGGCCGCGTGCTGGAGCTGCGCTCCGAGCATCCCGATACAGGGTTGTGGCGCTCGACTCCCTTCTTCCCGGCCGAGCAGCTCAAAGCCCAGCCGCAACTGGACAAGGTCGTGAGTTTCTACACCGCGAGGGACGGCACCCTCTGGCTCGGCTGCGATAAACAACTCTGCAGTCTCCTGGCAGGCAAGCTGCGCACCTGGGGTCCCGCGCAAGGCGTCCCCGAAGGATCCTACGGGGCCTTCCTGGTAGATCGCGACGATCGTCTCTGGGTCAGAAGCGGCGACCATCTGCTCGTACGCGCACCCGGCACGAGTACATTCGTGGTGAACAATCCGCCGCACGCCCGGCTCGAATCCAGGCGCGTCGAGCCGATGTTGACCCTAGATGCCCGCGGCAGGCTGCTGACGCGTACGGCTCCGGGAGTGGCACGTTGGGATGGGACGCGTTGGCAGGAGTTTTCGACCGACAACGGGCTCGCCGACAGTGTGGTCGCCAAAGCGCAGGTCGACGCGGAGGGCAGCGTCTGGCTGAGCCCGCTCGGCCTGGGTATCTGGCGCTGGCGCGGTTATGACAATGTCGAATCCTGGACGCGATCCCAAGGCTTCATCTCCCAGAAGGTCTGGAATATCGTCCGCGACCAGGACGGTCGACTGCTCGCCGGCACCGAGCGTGGCTGTCAGGTGTTGGACGAATCGGCCGCTCGCGTGGTGGGCTGTCCGTTCGAGGACCTGCCTAGCGTGGAGGACATTGCCCTGGCAGTGGACCCCCGTGGCGGCCGTTGGTGGGGGCTCGAAAACAAGGAGCTCTGGACGATACCTCCACATCAGACTCGCGCCCACCAGGTCAAGTTTTCCGAGGGCAAGGTCGCGGTCTCGGTCATCCACTTCGATCGTGCCGGCACGGGTTGGGTCGTTTGCTATAGCGACGGACTCTATCGGCTCGACCCGGCGACCGAAGCGCTGCAAAAAGTCGAGCTGCCACGCCCCGACGCGCGCATCTACGACATCACGCAAGATCGTGACGGCACACTGTGGCTCGCGGCGACCGGCGGGTTCTTCCGGTTTGCCTCCGGGCAATGGAGCTTCATCACCGTCCCGCAGAGCGACGGCAGCACCGGCGTGTTTTCCTCACTGATCGCCATGCCCGACGGCTCGGTCTGGGCTTCCAGCTTCGGCAAGGGTCTCCTGCGGGCCAGCGGGCCCAACCTGGAGCACCAGGAATGGATCAAGCCGGAAGTGCTGGCGAATGCCAGCGTTTACTCGGTCCGCACCGACCTGCGTGGCAGGCTTTGGGCCAACACCGATCAAGGTGCGGTCATTTTCGACGGCCAGAACTGGCTGCGCTTCGATGTCGAGGATGGCCTGGCAGGCAATGACACCGAGGCCTTCTCCTTTCTGTCGGATTCCGACGGGTCTGTTTGGATCGGCACTGCCGGTGGTATGACCCACATCCGGGATCCAGAGCGCATACTGCACCCGCAAGGGCCGCTGGACTTGAGGATCGCCAGCGCGCGGCTAGGCGATCGCGAGCTCGACATCGAGCACGAGAGCTCGGTGCCCTGGCGTGCGGACGCAGCCCTCGACGTGCGCTTCAGCTCCCACAACTATTCGCGCTCACCGCAAACCGAGTTCCGTTATCGGCTCCTCGGTCTATCATCCAGCTGGTTCGGCTCGCACAGCCCACAGCTGCACCTGCCCGCTCTGGTCGAAGGCCACTACGAGCTGCAGATCATGGCGATCGATGCGCCACACGCGCGCCAATCCGCCGTGGTAAGTATGTCCTTCGAAATCCTGCCGCCGTGGTGGCGCACCTCGGCCGTTCGCGTTTGTGGCGCGTTGTTGGCTCTCGCGCTCACGGTTCTCGTGTGGCGTTATCAAGCCAGCAAGCTGCGCGCGCGCCGCCTCGCCCTGGAGAAGGAGTTCAGAGAGCGGGAAGCCCTGCGCGAGCGCGCGACTCGCGATGCCCTGACAGGACTGTGGAATCGACGCAGCATTCTGGAGTTCCTCTCGCGCGAGATGACACACGCACAAGGCACCGGCACACCACTCGCGCTGGCCCTCATCGACGTCGATCATTTCAAACGCATCAACGACACCTACGGCCACCACGGCGGCGATGAAGTGTTGCGCGAGCTCGCGCAACGCCTGAGTGGCGCGATACGTCAGAATGATTGGCTGGGGCGATACGGCGGCGAGGAGCTCATGGTAGTGCTACCGGGCTTGTCATACGCCGGCGCACCAACACCTGTCGAGCGTCTGCGCGAATGTGTGGCGGAACGCCCCTTCGCCGTCCAGGGCTTCAGCGTGTCGCTCACAGTCAGTATCGGCATGTCCTGGTGCGAATCTTCCAGCGACACCACCCACGATATGATCAGTCGTGCCGATGCGGCTCTTTACGCAGCCAAAGGAACCGGCCGCAATCGCGTCGTCTACCCACCCTCACCCCGCGATGCGGGTGTCGAATCCACAGGCTCCCGCCGCTACATCGTGGAGCTACGGGACCGCCTGAAGCGGGAAGTGCAGCGCAAAAACTAACCAGGAGCTGTCTGACTCCTCACGCCTTCATGGTGAGCTCGACATCCTGCGCGACGGGCACCGACACGTAACCCGAGTTCGGTTTGCGAACGACCTCGAGATATTCCGGGCACATATCCGCGTTATCGGCCACGATCAACGCTCCAGTGCGCAGCCGTGGCGCAAGTCGTGACAGCACAGGAACATAAAGTGTCTTGGCGCCATCGAGCAGCACGAGGTCGATGCTCTCCGGCAGATCACGCGCAAGGGTCTCGAGCGCATCGCCTTCGCGGATCTCGACCAGCTCGGCGAGCCCGGCAGCCGCCATGTTGGCGCGAGCGGCCTTGACCTTCGATGGCTCGAACTCGCTGCCGATCACCCGGCCCCCACCGTTATCTTTGAGCGCGGCAGCCAGATAGAGCGTTGAAATGCCGAAAGAGGTGCCGAACTCCACGATCGCGCGGGCCTCGATCGAGCGCGCGAGCACATAAAGGAGCTGCGCAGTCTCCCGGGCGACCGCAAGGTGAACGTTCCTCACGTGACTGAGATAGAACGTTTTGTAATCAGTGTTGTTGCCTCTGAATGCGGCGCGCTCGGCCGCAGGCAACTTCTCCCTCGCCGCCCTGAACGCCGCTTCGCTCTGATCAGCTTCCGCAAACAGCCGGTCCAGTAAGGTAGAGACAGGCGGGGTCGTGAGCGTGGTCATGTCATTCTCCTTGATCGGCTGATTGCCCTGGCAGCTAGGATACGACCCGGCGCCCCGCGCGTCTCGCACTTGCCATCCGCAACGTGCTCAAGCTCGGATCCCCAGCGCGAGGGAACAGGCAATCTCCTCGTCCATCTGCTCACGCGAATGCTCGCTTTCAGTGTGCCATGGCGTCCCGAGGCGCTCTTCAAGCTCGCTCACCACGGCCGCACGAACCTTCTCCTCCGCGGGACGCCTGCGCACCTGCCCATGAAACTCGTGAGTGACATCAGCGTAAGCCGCGATGCGCGCCGCCGTCTCGTAGCGTCCGTCCTTACAGGCGAGCAGAGCCATCGCATCCAGGACCGTGTACAGCCGACTCGTGTCGATCCGCAGCGCGAGCTCGAACAACTCGGCGCCCGCAGCGCGAGCCTCTTCCATCTCGCCCGCGATGAGCAACGCACTGAACGTCAAGACCAACAGCTCGAAGCGGGTTTCGCGCCGGCCGAGGTGACGCAGACTCAGCGCCAAGGGACGGCCCAGTTGCAAAGCCGCCGCCGTGTTGCCGCACGCAATATCCAACTCGACCAGGTTGACGGTTGCAGCGAGAGCCTGACGCTCGCTGGTAGTCAATGCAAGCCTCACCGCGCGCTCGTAGGCAGCGCGAGCGGCTGCGAACTGTCCCGCGCTCATCAACAACGCACCCTCTGTCATCGCTCCATAAGTGAGCACGCGTGCCGGCCAGGCAGGATCTTCGAGAGTCCGTGCAGCATCGAGGGCCGCGCGAGCGGCGTCGGTATCCACGCGCCAGCTGCAAGCAATTTGCATCAATGCATAATAATGCGCGCGAATGTCGCTGGTCGCTGCATACATCGCGGCTGCGAGATCCGCGGCGTAGCGCGCGCGATCGCACTGTCGCGTGGAGTCATAGGCGGCGATCGCCTCCCAGAAACGCCCGAGCCGGGCACGGGGCAGCGCATCGGACAGCAAAGTCAGCACTTGCGAGTAACGCGTCCGGCCTTCTCCATGCAGGTCCTTCTCTGCAAACAAAGGCCACGCGGAGCCGAACAGCGCGACGCCGAGAGCCGGATCGTGCTCCAATGCCCAATCGAGGGCGGTACGGACATTGTCCAACTCGGGCTCGTAACGTTGCAGCCAGACCGACTCGTCCTCGGACCAGTATTCCAGATAGGCCTGGTCTATCGTTTCCAGGATCGTGGCTGCCATGCGCGCCCGTGCCCTATCCAGATCGCCACGTGCGACGAGACGCTCGAGCGCGTAGTGCCTGGCAGTCTCGAGCAACGTGTAGCGCGGCGGCTCCAGCGCCAGAACCGTCACGAGGGACCGATCGACCAAACGTCCAACGAGATCGATCGCCTCTGCCGTATCAACCGCGCCCTCCGAGATACACCGCGCCGCAGTTGCAAGTGAAAAGCTGCCGGCAAAGGTGCCCAAGATGTCGAAGACGCGCTGTTCCGCCGGCGGCAGCAGGCTGTAGCTCCAATCGAACGCGGCATGCAGCGCGTTATGACGCGAATCCGCTGCCCGGCCCGCGGCCCTGAGAAGCCGAAAGCGATCGTCGAGGCGCTCGAGCAGAGTGTGCAATCCGAGCGCCGGAACGCGCGCAGCGGCCAGCTCCAGCGCGAGCGGAATGCCGTCGAGGCGCCGGCAGATCTCGGCCACCACACGGATGTTGCTGACGCCGAGCTCGAAATACCGGTCGGCCGCGGCAGCACGTTGCCCAAACAACTTGACGGCCGGCGACTCCGCCAAGAAAGACTCGGGAGCGCAAAGCTCCGGCACCGGCAACGCCGCCAAACGGTACACCACCTCACCGGCCACTCCCAACGGAACCTGACTAGTGACCAACGCACGCAGTCCCTGCGTCCGGGAAACCAACTCAGCCAACGGCATCGCCAGCGCATCACAGAGGTGCTCGGCACAGTCGAGGATCAACAGCACCGATATGTCCTCGAGGGCCTGACCCAATGCCGAAAAACCATCGACATCATCGGGCAACGCCAACCCGAGCGCGCTGGCAATGGCAGGCGCCACATGCTGTGGATCGTGCAGCGGGGCGAGTGACACCCAGGCCACGGCCGCACCGGGCTTATCGGCCTCGGCCGCCAGAAGTTCCTGTGCGAGCCGTGTCTTACCAACACCCGCCACTCCTACCACGGTGACCAGACATGAGCGGCTCAGCGCGTCCTGGAGCTCACCGAGCTCCTGCTCACGTCCGACGAGAGAGCCGAGCCGGCTAGGCCAGGTGCGCCGCGCGATTGCAAGCCGCGGACGGTCAGGAACAACTGGCGCCCCGAGGGAAGGGAGCATCTGGCTCTGCGGCCCAATGATCGCCTCAGGCGGCCCTGACGATACAGAGGGCACGACTTCGGCGGTCAGCGTGGCGCAGACGGGCAACTCCAGTCGGTAGCCGAAACCGGGGACCGTGCGTATGGCCTCGGCCCCGAGTACGCGTCGCAACCCTGCGATCTGCGCGGGCAGGTTGTTCTCATCAACAACCACGCGGGGCCACACTCGCTCCAGCAGTGTGGCCTTGGTGACGAGCCGATTGGAATTCTGTACGAGTACCAGCAGCAGATCGAAGGCGCGTGCGCCCAGCTCCACGGGCTGGCCATTGACGGACAACACCCGCTCGGACGGATAGAGATCAAAACGACCGACCCGTATCGACTCCACGCCTCGCCCCCAATCAGCGCCCCAGGGTGAGTCGTCCGAACTCCCGTTGGGGTTTGAAGTCAGCGTCCTTGTCGAAACATTTCAGCAACAATTCACTCGGGGTTCAGGACTTGGTGCCGCCGGCAGGGGATCGTAGCCCCGCCCGCAACAAACACTGGGAGACCACCATGAAGAACCCGATCACGCTACTTACCCTGAGCGCCGTCACTGGCACCGCGTTGGCCATCGGCGGATTGAGCACGATGGCCCGGGCGGATTCCATCCTCGCGCCGCGCTCCGTGCTGGTGCACTTCGAGGACCTCGATCCCAACAGCACGCGCGGCGCGGAGCTCTTGTACAACCGGATCGAGCTCGCCGCCGAAACCGTCTGCAGCGACCTGGCGCCCCAGCGCTCGTTGGCCCTTTCCGCTCGCTACGCGAGCTGCGTTCGGAGCGCCCTCGGGGATGCGATCACGAAGGTCAATCTCTCTCGGGTAACCGAGTACGCGGCGGCCCACGGCGTGGCGCCATCCGAGCCGCCGATCAAAGTGAAAGTCGCGCGTGCGCCGGGCCCGCGCATGCTCTTTTAACCGATTGTATCTGGACCCGGGCCCGCGTTTCAGAAGAAATTCACGTGCGTTTCAAGACTCTCTGGCCCTGGGTACAGCAGACTGCAGCCGCACCTAGCTAGGAGGAGACCCCATGCCGAAATTCGTAATCGAGCGAGAAATCCCGGGCGCGGGAAAGATGACCCCCGCGGACCTGAAGGCCATATCCAGAAAGTCCTGCGGTGTGTTGAGCAGCCTGGGGCCGAGCATCCAGTGGCTGCACAGCTACGTCACGGCGGACAAGATCTACTGCGTCTACCACGCCACCGACGAAGCCCTGGTCCGGCGTCACGCCGAGCTCGGTGGCTTCCCCGCCAACAAGATCTCCGCTGTCACTGGGATCATCGACCTGACGACCGCCGAATGACCCTTGGGGATGCGGTGATCTCGCCGCATCCCCTTGTCTTGCCCACTGGGGAACCCCACCTCTGAGCGCCGGCCCAGAGCCTCCGGAGGCCCCGTCGGCGGCCTCGGCAAGCTGCAGCGTCGCCGACAATTGCGCCGACCCTTCTAAGTACTCGAATTTCTTGAGAATTGTCCCTCGTTTGGCGCGGACGATTCGGCTAGAATGCCCGGCCATTTGACCCCATGACTTTTGGCCCCCCACACGTCTGGGGCTTCCAGAACCTTTTGACCTACGGAAACAGTTACGGAATCCGCCATGCCCCGCACTACAGCTCTTTCTGACATCCGCAATATCGGGATCATCGCCCACGTCGACGCCGGCAAAACCACGACGACCGAGCGGATTCTTTACTACACGGGGCGCAAACACACGATCGTCGATATCCATGACACGAAGGACCTGAAGAGCTCCACGACGACCGACTATCTCGAGCAGGAGCAGAAGCGCGGCATCACGATTCAGAGCGCCGCGGTTTCCGCATTCTGGCGCGACAAGAAAATCAACCTCATCGACACTCCGGGACACGTGGACTTCACCATTGAGGTGAACCGCTCGCTGCGCGTGCTCGACGGCGCGGTCGTGGTGTTCGACGGTGTCGCGGGTGTGGAGCCGCAGTCTGAAACCAACTGGCGTCTCGCCGACAACTACGGTGTGCCGCGCCTTTGCTACGTCAACAAGATGGACCGCAGCGGCGCGAGCTTCACGCGCTGTGTCGACATGATCAAAAAGCGCCTGGGCGCCCGCCCCCTGCCCATCCAGATCCCGATCGGCTCTGAAGACAACTTCAAGGGCATGGTCGACCTCGTCGAGATGAAAGCCCTGGTCTGGGATTCCGATGACAAGGATGCGGAATGGCAAGTCCTGGAGGTGACGCCGGACCTGGCGGACAAGCTGAACATCACCGTGCCCGCGGACCGCAAGATCCTCGCCGACGTCGAAAAGTACCGCACGGAGCTGATCGATACCTGCCTCGAGCAGGACGACGAGGCGATGGAAAAATATCTCGACGATGGTGTTCCGCCATCGGCAGACGTGCTGCGCAAGTGCATCCGCAAAGGCACGATCAAGTCGGCGTTCAATGCCGTGCTGTGCGGCTCGTCCTACAAGAACAAGGGCGTGCAGCAGGTGTTGGATGCCGTCGTCGACTACCTGCCGGCTCCGGCCGACGTGGAGTCCATCAAGACCGTCGATGCGGACGGCAACCCGGTTGGTGAGCGCAAGTCCTCCGACGACGAGCCGTTCTCCGCGCTCGCGTTCAAAGTCATCAACGACAATTACGGTGCGCTCACCTTCGTGCGCGTCTACTCGGGTGTGTTGACTCGCGGCGCCTCCGTTCAGAACACGACCCGCGGCAAGCGCGAGAAGATCGGACGCATGGTCGAGATGTTCGCGAAGGAAGCGAATCCGATCGAGGAAGCCCGCGCGGGCGACATCATCGCGCTCGTCTCCCTGGCCGAGACCGAGACCGGCGATACGCTGTGCGATGCCAACAATCCGGTTGTCCTGGAGCGCATGCGCTTCCCGGACCCCGTCATCAGCGTGTCCGTGAAGCCGAAGGTCAAGGCCGAGCTGGACAAGTTCAGCAGCGCGCTGGGCAAGATGGTCCGCGCCGATCCTTCGCTGCGCTTGGAAACCGATCATGAGACGGGGCAGACCATCCTGCGCGGAATGGGCGAGCTGCACCTGGAAGTGACGCTCGACCGTATGCGAACGGAGTTCGGTGTGGAAGGCATCATGGGTGAGCCGCGGGTCGCATACCGCGAGACCATCACCCGGAAGGTCAACGAGCAATACGTCCACAAGAAACAGACCGGTGGCGCCGGACAGTTCGCCGAAGTCTGGATCACCTTCGAGCCGCTCGAGCGCGGCAAAGGGTTCGAGTTCGAAGACGAGACCGTCGGCGGCTCCGTGCCCCGCGAGTACGTGCCCTCGGTCGAGAAGGGCCTGAAAGTGCAGAAGGAAGATGGCGTGCTCGCCCACTATCCGACGGTCGACTTCAGGGCGACCCTCACGGACGGCAGCTATCACGACGTCGACTCGAACGCTCTGACGTTCGAAATCGCTGCCAAGGCCTGCTTCCGCGAAGCTATCCGCAAGGCTGGGCCGATCCTGCTCGAGCCGGTCATGAAGGTCGAGACGGTCACCCCCGGAGACTACCTGGGCGATGTCATCGGTGACATCAACCGCCGCCGCGGGATGATCCAGGAACAGCTGGAGCGTGGAACCAACATCGCGGTGGTCTCCACCGTCCCGCTGTCGGAAATGTTCGGCTACATCGGCCAGTTGCGCGGCATGACCAGCGGCCGTGCCTCGTACACGATGGAGTTCTCCCACTACGACCCGGTACCGAAGCAGGTTGCCGACGAGGTGATCGCCGAGGTCACCAAGCAGAAAGCTGCGGCGAACGCCTAAGCCCCGCTGGGGGGTGAGTTGTAAAGCTCACCCTCCAGCCGAGTCCGTCCAGGCTCTCTGTGTTGCTCATGGCCCCCAAGCTCGTCGGCCGTCCCGGCGAGTACCTGCACTTCGATTGCCGTACGCATCTCGCAGAAGATGGATCGGTGCCGCTCGGCATCCAGATACCCCGGCTTGAATCCCGCCGCTCGCTGTAGCGCCTCGAAATCATTGATCGCGAGTTGGTGATGCACGAATGTCGCCAACCTCTTGCGCCGCATCTCCATCAACGTGCGATTTACGTGCACCGGTGATAACGCCAAAGCATCGGCCAGGTCGGTCTGCGTAAGGGGCAGCTCGCAGGTTGTCCCCATCGTCAATCCCACTGACTGCAGCCGGGTGAAGATCTCGCACAACAAATGCGCGACACGCTCGAAAGCCGTGCGGCGCCCCAGATTCAGCAGCCATTGTCGGGCCGTAGCCTCTTGGGCCGCTGCCAACAAGGCCAGGCCGCGCGCCACCTGTGGGAAGCGGCGCGAGAGGTTCGCGACGTCGGCGCGTGTGAAGCTCGCCAGCTTAACGGCGGTGAGTGTGCCGATAGACTGGTCCATCCGCTCCAGAACGCAGGCGCGCAGATCGCAGAAGTCTCCCGGCAGCAGGTAGGAAAGAATCTGCCTCCTGCCGTTGGGAAGCACGGCATACCGACACGCAAAGCCGGCAAGCAACATGTTGATCATTCCCGCCGGCTCATCTTCGCGAGTGAGATCGCAGTGCGCGCGGAGCCGCCGTGGCGGCAGGCCAGCGCTGCGCAACGCGAGCTTCTCCTCGAGAGAAAGAGCGGTGAATCGTTCGAGCTGGCGTATGAGCAAGCTGGCCATTGGCTCAGTCCTTTTTAGACGTCGAGGCTTTGGTGTGGCACTCACCTCAACATCTAATCTGGACTTGCCGAGTGTCGCAATGAACGTTGGTTTACAAGCCCGCGCTCATAACGCCAGGCTGATGACAAGGGCTTCCGCCAAGGCCGAGGCCAAGAGCAGCAGGACCGATCGGCGCGCGCGAG
>Ga0068855_100003909_pt1 | contig 18186 bp, 6 predicted proteins | sample KBSCornC52_FD_66592 | JGI IMG/M metagenome (GOLD analysis project Ga0068855, IMG submission 66592) | Corn rhizosphere microbial communities from Kellogg Biological Station, Michigan, USA - KBS Corn C5-2 | ecosystem: Host-associated > Plants > Roots > Rhizosphere > Soil ...
TATCCGCAAGGCCATAGGTTCAAGCAGGTTAGAACTGATCATTCAATTTATCGGGGAATCGATTTTAATGGCCCTAATTTCTTTCCTGTTAGCAATTGCGCTTGTATGGTTGCTTTCGGGTACGTTCAGTTCATTGATCAATATTAATCTGCACGTTCCTTACAATAATGTTTTCGCCTGGACATCGGCGCTTGGGGTGACTATCATTACAGGGGTTGTAGCGGGCAGCTACCCGGCATTGTTCCTGTCATCATTCAAACCCGTTAAAGTGTTGAAAGGGCAGGTTATTTCGGTAAAATCCGTGGCGACGCCCCGCAAGATATTAGTGGTCGCACAATTTACGTTTGCTGTTGCGCTGATATTGGTTAGCATATTTATCTACAAGCAGATCAATTATATCAAAGATAAACCGGTTGGATATGACCAGCGCGGTCTTGTGGAAATGCCGGATGACGGTGTGATGGATAAGAAGTTCGATAGCTTCCGGCAGGAACTGATCAGTGCCGGCGCGATAACGGACGGGGCTCTGGTCGGAAATAGTATATCCGAGAACAATAGCAGTTCATGGGGCATTACCTGGCAGGGGCAATTGCCGGGAGAAGACAAATTACCCATCGACCAGATAGCTGTCACTTACCACTTCATCAATACCTATGGTTTGAAATTGGTGGAAGGTCGCGATTTTTCAACGGAGTACCCTGCTGATACTGCTGCTATCATCCTTAACCAGGCTGCGGTGAAATTGATGCGTTTTAAAGAGCCGCTGGGTCAGATCGTAAAATACCAGGATAAAAATTGCAAAGTAGTAGGCGTGGTTGAGAACTTTGTATGGGGCTCACCTTATGAACCGGTAAAACCTGCCATCGTCGGGTTTATCAAGGGCTGGACGGGTAACATCGGCCTGAGGCTAAACCCGGCTAAATCGGCAACGGCCAGTATCGATATTATTCAAAATATCTACAAGAAATATAACCCGGAATACCCATTTGAATATAAATTCCTTGACGACAAGTTCGCCAAAAAATTCAATAATGAAAAGCGACTTGGCAATATGGCCGTCATTTTCACCAGTTTAACCATTATTATCTCATGTCTTGGCCTATTCGGCCTTGCATCATTCTCGGCTGAACAAAGGCGAAAAGAAATTGGCATCCGTAAGGTATTGGGTGCTTCAATAAGCAGCCTGTGGCTTAACCTGTCCCAGGAATTCGTGTGGCTGGTTTTGATTTCGTTTCCCATTGGCGCAGCCTTAAGCTGGTGGTACGTTCATAACTGGATGAGTAAATATACCTATCGTACCGAATTGAGTTTATGGGTATTTGGCGTGACATTGGTGACAAGCCTTGCGCTTTGCCTGGCCACCGTAAGCTGGCAGGCCATTAAAGCGGCCTGGGCAAACCCGGTGAAGAGTTTGAGGTCTGAGTGATCAGTTAGTTTTTTGTCAGTTAACGTTAGATCGGTTAGCTGCCCTAATTGTACCGTCTCCGAACGGGGATTGTTCTATTTACGTACAGTTTCATATATTATTCACGGTCTAACTATTTGATAATAAAGCGGGTATATTTTTGGCACAATAATCATTGTGGACATCTAAAAGTTTGTCATGTTACGGAATTACATCAAATCAGCCTGGCGCAACCTATTGAAGAACAAGGCATTCTCATTTATCAATGTATTTGGCTTGTCGGTAGGACTAGCCTGCTGCATGTTCATCATAGCCTACGTCTTTTCCGAACTTACTTATGATACCTATTCGGTCAATTCGAAGCAGCTTTACCGTGTAGGGCTCACCACATTGGGGAATGGGAGTACGACTGATTTTCCGATGGTGGATATCGCTGTGGGGCCGGGGATGAAAAGTGTATACCCCGAGGTACTTGCATCAACCAGGCTGTCGAATAGGGGGCAAATTTTTGTGACCTATAAGAACCGGCAATTCAAGGAGACGAAAGTTGTAATGGCTGATTCGAATTTCCTGCAATTATTCTCTATTCCTTTGATACAGGGCGATGATAAAAAGGCATTAGCAGAACCATTCAGCATTGTTATCAATAAGAATCTGGCAAAAAAATATTTTGGCGATGAACAACCCCTTGGTAAAACTTTAAAGGTCGGCAACGACCTGATGAAAGTCACTGGTGTTATTGACAAAGTGCCCGACAATTCTCACTTCCATTTTGATGCCTTTATTAGCATGAACACCTATCCTCATGGGCAGGAAACGTGGAGTAATGTAGGTTATTACACCTATTTGCTGCTGGACAAAAATGCCGATCCGAAAAAACTGCAGGCTAAATTTCCGCAGTTGGTGGCGCAACATGTGGTACCCGAAGTACAGCACGATATGGGCGTCAGCCTCGCCGAGGCACAAAAGGCAGTAAATACTTTTGTTTTTTACCTGAAGCCGATTACAGATATACACCTGCGTACCGCTACCAAATTTGATATCGAGCCGAATGGCGATATCAGCTATGTGTATATTTTTGGGGCTTTGGCGGCGTTTATTTTATTGCTGGCCTGTATCAATTTTACCAATTTGTCTACCGCCAGTTCAGCGAGGCGATCCAAAGAGGTTGGCATTCGTAAAGTGATGGGTTCGTTAAAAGAGTGGCTGATCACGCAGTTCCTGGTTGAATCGGTGATGCTGACGCTTTTCTCTATGCTGCTGGCGCTTGGACTGGTTTATTTGTTACTGCCTTATTTCAACGACCTTGCCGGGAAACACATCGGCATGGGCTTCTTTTTAAATTATAAAGCACTTGGCATAGGGATAGGTTTGACTTTGCTTGTGGGCGTACTGGCCGGCTTGTACCCGGCATTTTTCCTGTCGTCATTCCGAATCATCAATGTTTTGAAGGGGAGCACAGGCACTGAGCCCACAAAAAAGAACTTCCTGCAAAGCAGCCTGGTCATTTTCCAGTTCACAGTATCGACAGCACTTATTATCGCTACATTCATTGTCTACCAGCAACTGCATTTTATGCAGAATAAAAAATTGGGTTATGACAAAGACCAGCTGCTGGTTTTGAATGACACTTACACGCTCGGTAATAACGAGTATGCATTTAAAGACCAATTAACGCGTGATGGCCGCGTTGCGAATGCAACGGTTACTACTAATATACCTGGTAATGGTAATATGGATGGGACGGAGATTTATGCTAAAGAGCAACAATCTGACGAAACCAAAAACGAGATACACTGCAATATTTACCGGGTTGATGGCAATTACCTTTCAACCTTTGGCATTAAACTGATTGCGGGACGGAATATTTCGCCTGATTTTCCGGGCGATACTTCGTCAGTCATCATAAACCAGGCGACACAACGCGAGCTGGGATGGAGTAATACCGATCCGCTTGGGAAAACCATAGTCCGTTCGGGTAGGAGGGCCTTTACTGTCGTTGGCCTGGTAGGCGATTTTAATTATAAATCAGCTAAAGAAAAGGTTGCACCACTGATGATATTGGCCAATCACCGGCACGGATCCATCGTCCTCAAAATCAAAACAGCGGATGTAAGCGGTTTGCTGAACGATATCAAAAAGCAGTGGGACGATTATAAGGCAACCGGGCCATTCAGCTATTATTTTGTGGATGAGCAATTTGCATCGCTTTATTCCGCGGAACAACGCACAGGTAAAATTTTTACATCCTTTGCGGTTATAGCTGTGATTATAGCAGGGCTTGGCCTATTTGGCCTCGCGGCATTCATGATCAAACAACGGGTGAAAGAGATCGGCATACGCAAAGTGCTTGGTGCGTCTTCGGCGACCATCACTGCTATGCTTTCGGCCGAATTTTTAAAGCTGGTACTTATCGCCATCGTCATTTCTTTCCCGCTTACCTGGTTTGCTATGTACAAATGGCTGCAGGATTTTGCTTACCGCATCGACATACAATGGTGGATATTTGTTTTAGCGGGGATCATAGCACTGCTAATTGCGTTCATTACTATTAGTTTCCAGTCGGTGAAAGCCGCGCTGGCCAACCCGGTGAAGAGTTTGAGAAGCGAATGATCTTGTCATTGGAGCATTGGTCAAGAGTCATTAGAGCTTAGAATTTAGAATTTTAGTGTTTAGAATTTTAGAGCTTAGGATTTAGAGTTTATAATTTCAATCACCATGATAAAAAATTATTTCAAGATCGCGTGGAGAAACCTTAGGAAGAACAGGCTCTATGCATTTATAAATATTATCGGATTAACGGTTGGTATAGTCAGTTGTCTGTTGATAGGTATTTATATAAAGCACGAATTAAGTTACGACCGTTTTAATAAAAACGCCGACCGTATGGTACGGGTTACTATGGATTATTTTTTCGGCGATTCGCCACAGAAGATAGCCGTTACTGGCACAAAAGTGGGTCCGCAGTTTAAGCGTCAGTTTCCCGAAGTAGAAGATTTTGTGCGGCTTGATAAAATAGGAAACGTGGTGGCTTATGATAACAAAATTTTTGATGAAAAAAACTTCCTATATGCCGATCCCTCATTGTTCAGTATATTTTCCTTTAAGCTTGAGAAAGGCGATGCTTCAACCGCTTTAAATTCGCCCGATAAAATAGTTGTCACCGAAACGACAGCAAAAAAATACTTTGCTAATGATGATCCTATTGGAAAGCTTTTAAAGGTAGGCGATAAAAATTTTATAGTTTCGGCCGTTGCCGCCGACGTACCTTCAAATTCGCAGATTAAATTCGACTTTGTAGTTTCGTTTAATAACCTTTCGGCAGCAAAAAGGCCCGAGGATTGGTGGTCGGCAAACGATATTACTTACCTGCTGCTTAAAAACAAGACTGATATTCAGCCACTGCAAAAGCAGATTACGGCCTATATGAAAACCATTAGGTATGGCGAGCTTAAAATGAGCGGCAACCAGTATTTAACTTATCACCTGGAGCCGCTTACACAGGTTCATTTACATTCGAACCTTCCCGATAGTTTTGAGCCAAATGGCAGTATCGTTTATATTTATATATTAGTTGTGGTTGCCTTGTTGATTTTGGTAATTGCCGGTGTTAACTATGTTAATCTTTCAATAGCGCAATCGGCGGGCCGCAGCGCCGAAATTGGTATACGCAAAGTGCTTGGAGCAGCAAAACTACAATTATTCAGGCAATTTATCGGGGAATCCATATTCGTTACCGCTATTGCGATAATAATAGCCATAGGTGCGGCAGTTTTACTGCTTCCTATGTTCAACAGCTTATCCGGTATACAATTTCATTATACTGCCTTGTTTGAACCGGTTGTACTTTTATCGCTGTTTATTTCGGCTATCATTATCGGCTTTTCGGCGGGAGCTTACCCGGCTTTGCGGCTGTCGGGCATAAAATTGGCCAGGATTCTTAAATCAGGCTTTTCGTTTACGTCGGGACAGCGGGTGCGGCGGCCGTTAATTATCTTCCAGTTCATCATATCTATTTTCCTTATTATCACTACGGTCTTCATCGTGCAGCAGTTAGCTTATATCCACAGTAAGGATATCGGTTATAACAAAAACAATATTGTCGTGCTGCCTGTGTCTTCCAAAATGATCGCGCAGATTGATGCCCTAAAAAAAGTCATCCAAAATATTCCGGGTGTCGAAGGCGTTGCCGCAGCCAACAGTGAACCTGTAAATGTAGAATGGGGCGATGCGATACAAACCAAAGACGGCAAACAACTGACTGTAAATGCCCTGCCGATGGATGAGGACTTTATAAAGACCATGCAGTTAAAAATTGTTGCTGGCCGCGACTTCGACCGCACAGATATATTGCAAATGGATACGACTAATAAGGGTAAGAATTTCCATTACACTTTTATGCTGAATGAGTCGGCAGCAAGAGCGCTCGGCTGGACACCGCGGCAAGCAATCGGCAAAGAAATTTCTAAGTATTATCCGGGAAGGATAATTGCAGTGGTTAAAGATTTTAATTTTAAATCATTTCATGACCCCATAAACCCGTTGCTGATATTTTTGGACTATTCCCAAACTGGCGACCTGTTTGTCCGGGTTAACGGCAACAGCACAGCTTCGGTCATCCCATCGATTGAAAAGATATGGAAAGGCCGTTTCCCCGGACGTCCGTTCGAATATAAATTTTTGGATGAAGATTACGATGCAATGTACCGTACAGACCAACGCACGGCGGGTGTTTTTACAACTTTCTCCGTGTTAGCGATATTGTTAGCCTGTCTTGGTTTATTTGCCGTTTCGGCCTATGCGGTTCTGCAGCGCACCAAAGAAATAGGCATCCGCAAAATTTTAGGCGCTACAACTTCAAACATTACCCTGCTCATTGCGAAGGATTTTTTGTTGCTGGTAATTATTGCAGCAGCAATAGCCTCGCCTGTGGCATGGTTTGCTTCGGATAAATGGCTGCAGGATTTTGCTTATCACATACAGATGCAATGGTGGGTGTTCGTCGTAGCAGGCGCGCTTTCCGTGCTTATAGCATTTTTAACGGTAAGCCTGCAATCAGTGAAAGCAGCTTTAGCAAACCCGGTAAAAAGTTTGCGGAGCGAGTAACGTTTATCTTTTAAGGGTAGTCTTAACTTTATTACAGTATAGGTAAGAATCAAATCTTAAAATTATGATAAGAAACTATCTAAGGAGCGCCTGGCGTAATATCGCGCGGCACAAGTTCATTTCGTTTATTAACATTTTCGGGCTTACCGTCGGTTTGACGTGTTGCCTGCTCATTATTACCTACCTGATCAACGAGTTAAGTTACGATAAGTACAATGTCAATGCGGACAGGACATATCGTATAACACGTACCTTCATTTCGCGGAACGGCGATGAGAATTTGCACCTGAGCAGTATAGCGCCGCCTTTCGGACCGCTCCTTAAATCAGCATTTCCGGATATTGAAAAAGTAACCCGGGTGTTGCCCAACGGTAACACCGTATTCCGTTATAAGGAGAAGCTCTTTAACGAACAAAATGCTTTTAATGCGGATGAGAACTTCTTTGACGTGTTCACGGTGAATGTAGTTTCGGGCGACAAGAAAACAGCACTTACCGATCCCTATACAGTTATGCTGACGCCGGAGATCGCGAAAAAATATTTTGGCAGTCAAGATCCGATGAACAAGACCGTAATATTGGACAATACCAAGCATGAGTTTAAGGTAACCGGTATTTTTCAACCCTTTCCGGCTACTGCGCACATGCACCCCGATATCCTTATCTCTTTCAATACTTTAAGAGATAGCGCTATTTATGGCGAGAAACAATTGGAAACCAACTTCGGTAACAATTCCTTTTATACCTATCTGTTGATGCCGAAAGGCTATAACATGGATGTGATTGCCCGTCAGATGCCATCATTCCTGGATAAATATGTGCACCTGCGTGGTATGCCGCCGAACATAAAAACGCACATGGCCACCAAACTTGGCATACAAAAGTTAGCCGATATTCACCTGCAATCGCACCTTGACGATGAGATAGAGCCTAATGGTGATATTAAGCGTGTTTATATCTTCTCTATTATCGCGTTGTTTATCCTGCTTATCGCCTGTATCAATTATATGAACTTGTCGACAGCCAGATCGGCTTTGCGCGCCCGGGAGATCGGCATCCGCAAGGTGATCGGTGCACAGCGCAACGAGATCATCAGGCAGTTCCTCGGTGAATCTGTATTGGTCACCTGGGTTGCATTAGTGTTTGCCGCTACGCTTACCTGGTTTTTGCTGCCGTATATCAATTCATTGGCGCATTTGTCGCTTTCATTCAACAGCTTGTTGCGCTGGAACATTTTGATCGGTGTTCTGCTGCTGCCATTTGTCGTAGGGCTGCTTAGCGGTATTTACCCGGCAATATTTATGTCATCGTTCAGGCCGGTGCAGGTGCTGAAGGGGTTGTTAAAAGTTGGTTCGGGTAATGTTTCTTTCCGCCAGGTGCTGGTGGTAGTTCAATTCGCAGTCTCTATTATACTCATCGTGGCTACAACAGTGGTATTCCAGCAGCTGCGCTACATTCAAAACAAATCTTTAGGCTTCAATAAGGACTTTCTTTTGACCACTGCTTATTCGGGTACGCTTACCAAGCAATTTGAATCCTTCAGGAACGAATTGATGAAGAACCCTGCTATAAAAAATGTGGGTCGTTCCTCGCGTATTCCTTCGGGTCGCTTGCTGGATGACCAGGGCGCACAAGTTATCGAAGGAGGTAAAGCTGTCCCCACCCAGATCGAGTTGAAATATATCACTACCGATCACAATTTTATGGATACATACGGTATGCAGCTTGTTGCGGGTCGTAATTTTTCGCGTCAATTTCTAACCGATACAGCCAACTATGTGATCAATGAAACGGCGGTGAAGCAATTAGGATGGAAAAATGCGCAGAACGCTGTAGGCAAGGACCTCATCTATGGTAATACCAAAGGAAAAGTGATCGGTGTAGTGAAAGATTTCCATTTCGAATCGCTGCATCAGCCGATCATCCCGTTGCTGTTTTTTCTGCCTGCGCCGAATAGTGGCTATTATAATAATATATCGATCAAAGTAGACGGCCATAATGTGCAGTCGGCTGTCAATACGATAGCAGGTACCTGGCGCAAATACCTGCCCGATGTACCATTCGATTATTCATTCCTGGATGCGAAGTTCCAAAAATTATACGATGCCGAACAGCAGGAAAGCCAGTTGGTGACCATTTTCTCATTCCTGGCCATATTCATAGCCTGTTTAGGCTTGTTCGGATTGTCGGCGTTTACGATATCGCAGCGGGTAAAAGAAATAGGGATCAGGAAGGTTTTAGGCGCGAATATACCGCAAATAGTTATGGAGTTATCGCGCAGCTTTATGGCGCTGGTGATCATCGCCGCGGCAATAGCTTTGCCTAGCGGATGGCTGCTGATGCACAACTGGCTGAAAAGTAATTTTGCCTTCAGGATAGACGTAAGTGGTTGGGTGCTGTTGCTGGCGGGTATAGCAGCCTTCATTATCGCATTTGTAACTATCAGTTTCCAGGCGATAAAAGCCGCTAACGCGAACCCGGTGAAGAGCCTTCGCTCGGAGTAATTTTGTGAATGGTGAATAGTCAATGGTGAATTAACATTAACTATTCACCATTCACCGACTGTATCATAACCGTACACCTGTTGTCCGCTTGCGTACATCGGGCGTACGGATTTTTATTTTAATAGGTTTATTATCAGTGAGTTGAATGATTGGTACAGGTTTTTGTATCTGATGGACATTAACCATTCCGACCATGATAAAAAATTACTTAAAAACTGCCTTGCGCAGTTTCAGACGTCACAAGCTGTTCACATTTATCAACATTATCGGCTTAGCCATTGGCATCAGTGCCGCACTGGTGATATTCCTGATCGTTAATTACGATTTTACATTTGACAAAAATGTTAAAGACAGCGACAGGATATACCGGGTTGTAAGTGATTATTCCTACCAGGGCGAGCCATTTTACAATAGCGGCGTTACAGGCCCGTTAGCCGAAGCGGCAAAGAACGAGGCTACAGGCGTAGACGTGATAGCTCCGCTTTTTACCCAGAGTTACAAGGTAACCATACAGGCGAAAACACCCGAGAAATTCAAAAACCAGGATGTTGTTTATGCCGATAAGACATATTTTGATCTGTTCCCCAGACAATGGCTGGCCGGATCGGCAAAGAATTCACTGAATGCGCCATTCCAGGTGGTGCTGTCCTCAAAACAAGCCCAAAAGTATTTTCCGTCGCTCAGCTATGATCAGATCATTGGTAAGCAGGTAATCTATGCCGATTCGATCAAAACCACGGTAACGGGTATCGTAGCAGAACCCATCGGCAATACGGACATGGATTTTCACGATTTTGTTTCGCATTCGACAATGAAAAGCGTGAAGGATTTGAGCAAGCGGCTTACACAGTGGGGCAGTACAACCTCCAACTCGCAAATGTTCGTCAAACTCGCGCCAAAAACAACTCCCGCCAACATTATCGGGCAGTTGAACAGGTTACTGCTAAAAAATTCAGATGCGGCACATAGAAATAGCGGGTACAAGGCGTCGTTTAATCTGCAAGCCTTAAGTGACCTGCATTTTAACTCGCACTATGGCACTTATAATAAGCCGGTTGCCAATAAAACAACGCTTTACCTGTTAATGGCCGTAGCATCGTTCCTGCTGCTGCTCGGTTGCATCAATTTTGTGAACCTGACCACAGCACAGGCATCTCAACGGGCTAAAGAGATCGGCATTCGTAAAACCATGGGCAGCACCCGTTCTCAGATCACAGTTCAGTATCTTACCGAAACTTTCCTGGTAACCATCCTTGCTGTTGTTATATCGATGGTACTGGCGCCGTTCATTCTGAAGTTGTTTTCGGATTTTATTTCAGCGGATATCACGTTCAACCCGTTCAATCAACCAGTCATTATTGTTTTTGCAATTCTGCTCACGATTGTTGTCAGCTTTGTTTCGGGTTTTTACCCGGCTATGGTGCTATCCAAATTCCAGCCGGTGCAGGTTTTGAAGAACCAGGCCCACGCAGGCAGTAATAAAACGCGTAATGCCTGGCTGCGCAAATCGCTTACAGTCACACAATTCATTATCGCGCAGTTTTTCATTATGGCTACTATCCTGGTGAGCAAGCAGATATATTATGTGCTGCATAAGGATCTTGGATTTAAAAAGGATGCTATTGTAAACGTTTTTATGCCATACTATACCAAAAACAAAAGTCTGAAGGACGTTTATATGCAAAAAATAAAGCAACTTCCACAGGTTGATCTGCTGAGCCGGGGAGGTGACTTGCCGTCGAGCGACGGCTGGAATTCGAATGATGCTACTTACCGGGATGGGAAGAAAGAGATCAAAACTGAGTTGTATACCAAGTCTGGCGATGAGAATTTTATTAAGGTATATCATATCAAATTAATGGGCGGCCGGAATGTTACTATGGCCGATACCGCAAATGCCATGATGATCAATGAAACTTATGCGCATATCATTGGCTTCAAAAATGCCACAGATGCTATAGGTAAGTATGTTGAGTTTGGGCCAAAACAAAAGCGCCAGGTTGTTGGAATATTTAACGATTTCCATCAGGCATCATTGCACGCAGCCATCAAGCCGCTGGCTATTTTTCCGCAAATGTATAATATGGATGGTTTGCACATCGCCCTGAAACCTGAAACCGCCGGCGGTAACGAATGGAAAGTCGCAACAGCTGCAATGGAAAAAGAATGGAAGACGCTTTTCCCGGACGATGATTTTGAATATCATTTCTTCGATGATTCGATAGCTAAAATGTATGCCAAAGAACAGCAAATATCTAAACTGCTCACCTGGGCTATGGGACTTTCCATTTTCATCAGTTGTTTGGGCTTACTTGGCCTGGCCATGTTTACCACCGGCGCGCGCACTAAAGAGATCGGAGTACGCAAGGTGTTGGGTGCCACAGTTGCGCAGATCGTTACACTGCTATCCAGAGAACTTGTGTTATTGGTTCTGCTGGCTTTTGTCATTGTCACGCCGTTAGCGGTCTGGGGTATGAACAAATGGATGCAAAACTTTGCCGATCATACTTCACTCAGCTGGTGGGTATTCGTACTCAGCGGCGCCGGTATGCTGCTTACAGCTCTAATAACGCTAAGTTCGCAGACTATCAGGGCAGCCACCGCCAACCCTGTGAAGAGTTTGCGATCAGAGTGATTCGAGATTAGTTACTCGTGATTAGTTGATTAGAGTTTAGAAATTAAGATTTATAATTTAAAACATCATGATCAGAAACTATATAAAAACCGCCTGGCGCAATTTGCTGAAGAACAAGTTTTATTCAGTTATCAATATTGCCGGGCTGACATTAGGACTGGCCGTAGGCATACTGATATTGCTGTGGGTGCAGGATGAACTGAGTTTTGATACGTTTCACAAGAACGCGAAGAATATCTATCGCCTGGATATACAAGGCGGCACCGGCGCAACAAAACAGATATTCGAATTCGGCGTGGCGCCAATAGCCGAACTAGCTAAACAGCAGTTGCCCGAAGTGACCGGGGCAACAAGACTGTGCTATGACGTTAGTTTTTCGATGTACAAATACCAGGACAAGGTCTTTGCGGATGAAAAGGTGGTTTTTGCTGATCCGACGCTGTTTACCATGTTCGACTTTCCGCTAATTGAAGGAAACAATGCGAAGCCATTTGCCAGTGATAATTCCGTCGTGATCACTAAAACAACGGCTCGAAAATTTTTTAGCGATGCCGATCCGATAGGTAAAGTTATTATTGTTGATAATAAGCAGAACTTTATTGTAAGCGGCGTGATAAACGACATACCGAAGAACTCGGATTTCCAGATGGATATCATTATGCCCCTGAATTATCACGCCAAAGAGGTGCTCGCCCAGGGCCGGGACATGAACAGTGACTTTGGCACGCTGAACTATCCGGCTTTTCTGCAGCTAAAACCGGGGGCATCGATAAAAGACCTTGAGGCTAAAATATTGAAGATACATCTTAAAAATAGCCCCGGCGATACTGATGCTGCTTACCTCCTGGAACCACTGAGCAAGATGCACCTTTATGGCGCCGATCTGAGCGACAAAGGTATCGGCACCGTACGGATTTTTATTGCTATTGCGATACTGATACTCCTGATCGCATGCATCAATTATGTAAACCTTTCTACCGCCCGGTCAATGCTGCGCTGCAAGGAGATCAGTATGCGCAAGATCGTGGGCGCAGCGAAATTCCACCTGTTCCTGCAATTTATTATCGAAACGGCACTACTATTTGTGATGGCAGCGGTGTTGGCAATAGGCGTTGCTTCCGCTTTGATGCCCGTATTCAACAATATTTCGGGCAAACAGATGGTGCTTGACCTGGCCGACTATCATATCTGGCTGGTGATCGTTTGCACTATCAGCGGTACCCTGATCGCCTCGAGCATTTACCCCGCATTATTGCTTTCATCATTTGAACCGCTGAAGGCGCTTAAAGGCAAGATATCCACCGGCATAGGTGATGTAATGTTCAGGAAAATCCTCGTGGTGGCACAATTTTCTTTCTCCATTATACTGATCATTGGTACTATCGTCATTACCAGCCAGTTAAAATACATCCATTCCAAGGATTTGGGCTATAGCAAAGAGCATGTTTTTAGTTTTTGGATGCGGGATGCTGCCCCTCATTATGAAGCGGTGAAAGCCGAGTTGTTGAAGCACCCCGGTATAAGCGGGGTAACGCGCTCCAATCAAAATATCGTAAGGTTTGGGGGCTTTACCGGCAGCGCCGACTGGGATGGAAAAGACCCGAAAGACAACCTGATCATGCATGAAATCTCGGTTGATAAGGATTTTATCTCATTCTTTAAGATGAAGATGCTGGAAGGTACTTCATTCACCGGCGCACCTATCGACACGGCGCATTTTATACTTAATGAGGCAGCTATTCGGGAAACCGGTCTAAAGAATCCTATAGGCAAACGCTTCAGCATGCACGGTGTCAAGGGAACGATCATAGGAGTAGTAAAAGATTTTCATTATGCCTCGATGCGCGAAAAGATAACACCCGCCGTGTTTTACTATCATCCACAGTATTTCAGAACCATCTACATAAAGACAACGGGAAAAGATGCGGCGCAGGCCATCGCCGCTGCCGGAAAGCAATTCAAACAATATAATGGTCAGTATCCCTTCGGATATGCTTTCCTGGATGAAATATTTGATAATATATACAGGGGCGAACAACGGGAAGCTACCTTGTTTGATTACTTTTCGGGGATAACTATTTTTATTTCGTGCCTTGGCTTGTTAGGCTTAGCGGCATATACTGCGCAGGTGCGCACCCGCGAGATAGGTGTACGAAAAGTGCTGGGCGCTTCGGTTTCGGGTATTACGACTATGTTATCAATGGATTTTCTGAAACTGGTGTTTATTGCGATAGTTATAGCAACGCCTGTCGCATGGTACGCTATGAATAAATGGCTGCAGGACTTTGCCTACCGAATTGATATCCATTGGTGGGTGTTTGTGATAGCCGGAATGTTTGCTATACTCATCGCTTTTGCAACCATCAGTTACCAGGCGATAAAAGCAGCTTTGATGAACCCTGTGAAAAGCCTTCGGTCAGAATGAGAATGACCATTATTTATAAATGAAATAAACCTGTTTTAATGAGAAAAGCCTGTGCGTTGATCGTATTACTGCTGCTGCAAATCAGCGCATATTGCCAGTCGGCTGATACATCCGTTTTTAAGCTTAAAGTGATGGGCGAGAACCTGGTGCCGATTCCAGGTGCGACGGTGCAATTGCTGCAGGATTCAAAACAACTTAAAGCAGCGGTATCGGACGCCAAAGGCGTGGCTTCATTCCAAAACATAGGGGCGGGGAATTATATATTCCACGTAAGCAGTACAGGTTATCAGAAGCGCAATACACGTAACTATCACTTTCCTTCGGTGCTGAATAGTGATACAGTGCATTTAACATCGGCTACCACTGCCTTGCAGGAAGTCAATATAACAGCGCGAAAGTCATACATCCAGCAAAAACAAGGCAAAACGATTATAAATGTAGGTGCCTCGGTTACCAATGAAGGCGCAACTGTATTGGAAGTGCTTGAAAAATCGCCGGGTGTCACGGTTGATCAAAACGGTACCATTTCGCTTAAAGGGAAATCGAGTGTATTGGTAATGGTTGACGATAAGCCAACCTACCTGAGCCCGGGTGACTTGAACAATTTGTTGAGCAGCATGAGTTCGTCGCAGGTTGACCAGATAGAGTTGATGCCCAACCCGCCCGCAAAATATGATGCCAGTGGAAATGCCGGGGTTATCAATATCAAAACCAAAAAGAATAAACAGAAAGGTTTTAACGGTTCTTTCACATCGTCAGTAGGGCATGGTATTCATCCCAAAAACGGCGAAAACCTAAGCCTGAATTATCGCAATGGTAAGATCAACACTTTTGTGAATTACAACCTGAATTATGTTAAATACATTACTGACCTATACGCCCTTCGGAAATATTATGATGCCAATTCGGGTCAGTTGACTTCTATGCTTAACCAGCCCTCCGACTTTACGGGCACGTTTGTCAATAATACGTTAAAAGCCGGTTTGGACTATTTTGTAAGCCCAAAAACAACCGTAGGTTTTATTGTCGGGGCAACGGCTATCAGCCGTTCGGGAAATAACCATGCCACGGCAACCTGGCAGGAGCCATCGGGTGTAACGGATTCGGCAATAGCTACAAGCAATAAGAATGTGACCAGCTACCGGAATGCCTCCTTAAATCTGAACGCCAAGCATGCCATATCAGACAAACAAGATATTTCAGCCGATTTCGACCTGTTGCATTACCGCATCAATACATCTGAGGACTTTGTTAACCAATTCCTGGCACCGGGAGGATATGTTGAGCAGTCGCGCGGAGCGATACCTACGAATATCAATATTACCTCGGGAAAAGTAGACTATACATTGAAACTGGGTGGCACCAGCACCTTCCAGGCGGGGGCGAAAACGTCGCATAGCGCTACGGACAACCTGGCGTCGTACCAGAATTTCGACAACGGCGTTTGGGTTGAGGATGACACCAAGAACAACCACTTTCTTTACAACGAGGATATCCATGCCATTTACAGCAGTATCGAGGGTAAATACGGCAAGGTAAATGTGCAGGCTGGGGTTCGGTATGAAAACACAGGTTACCATGCTGACCAGTTAGGGAACGCCATACAAAAGGATTCTGCTTTCTCGCGTAAATATGGCGGCTTCTTCCCATCGGGAAATGTCAGCTACCAGGTGGATTCGGCTAACACCTTTACTGTAACCGCGGGCCGGCGTATTGACAGACCGGTGTACCAAACCTTAAATCCTTTTTATTTTATCATCAACAAGTACACCTACGAAACCGGCAACCCGTTCCTGCTGCCGCAATACAGCTGGAACTTTGAACTCAGCCATCAGTACAAAGAGCTGCTAACCACTACCATCTCATACAGTGCCATCAATAATTATTTTTCCCAGTTGTTTTTGGCTGACACTGCGCATAATGTACTGTTATATTCACAGGGCAATGTCGGCCGCACAGATGTGTTTGGATTATCGGAGGCTTTATCCTGGTCGCCCTTCAACTGGTGGCAGTTCAACTTCCAGGCGACCTACAATCATAAGAAACTGGCGGGTTTTAATGGTAATAATTACGCCACACAAATCGATCAGCTTAATTTAAACTCATCCAGTCAGTTTACCATCGGAAAGATATATACTGCGGAAATATCAGGCTTCTACATTACCAAAGCAAAACAGGATATACAGGAAGTGCAGTATCCAACGGGCCAGTTGGCCTTAGGCATTTCAAGGCAAATATTGAAAAAGAAAGCAACCCTGAAGCTAACGGCAAGAGACATATTGTACACGGGTGCTTTTTCGGGTTTCACCAATTTCCCCAACGCAACGGAATATTTTAAGATCACACGTGACACAAGGGTAGTGACACTGGCATTTACCTACCGTTTCGGTAAATCATTTAACAATATGAAACGATCGGAAGGCAGTGCAGCTGACGAGGCTGGCAGGGTAGGAAATAGTTAAGGTTAGAGACCAGAGTTTGATGGGAATCAGTTAACAAATGAACTAAGAAACCAAACCATGATAAAGAATTATTTTAAGATCGCATGGCGTAATTTATGGCAGCATAAGCTGTTTACGCTTATTAACGTTGTCGGCTTATCCGTTGGTATCAGCGCCGCACTGGTGATTTACCTTATCGTAAGCTATGATTTTACTTTTGACAATTTTCATAAAGGCGGCGACCGGATATACCGTGTAGTTACCAATATGAACTATTCCGGGGAGGCAATATTTAATAGCGGCGTCACCAGCCCTTTGCCGAATGTTGTTCCGGCTGAGGTAACCGGGCTCGAGGCCTCAGCACCATGCTTTGAATATAGCGGCTGGACGATCACCATTCCAGGCAAAACTGTAGAAAAATTCAAAGGGAAGGGCGGCACCACTTTTGTCGATCAGCGTTTTTTTACGCTGTTCACCTATCAGTGGCTCGCAGGCTCAGCTAAAACTGCATTAAACGCGCCGCGCCAAGTGGTATTGGCCTCAGAACAAGCAAAAAAATACTTTCCCTCCCTGTCTTACGATCAAATGATAGGCAGACAGGTGATCTACAATGACACTGTGAAAACTACGGTGACGGGCGTTGTCAAAGAATTTGAAGGGAACTCGGATATTACTTTTCACGATTTTATCTCCTATTCTACCATCCCAACATTATTCGATATGAAGAGGGAATTGACAGAATGGGGCGGTGTGACTTCAGCATCGCTGTTTTTTGTTAAACTGGCGCCGGGTACAAAGCAGCAAAACATTGAAAAACAGTTGAATGCACTCCTTACTAAATACACACCAAAACACCCGGAATACAAGGGGCATAATACCACCGCACTCGGCCTGCAGCCATTAAGCGATGTTCATTTTAATAGTAATTATGAGGCAATCGATAACCCCACAGCCAGTAAAACCACCTTATACGGACTCATGATCATCGGCTGCTTCCTGTTAATACTAGGTTGTATCAACTTCATTAACCTGACCACCGCGCAGGCATCGCAGCGCGGCAAGGAAATTGGTATCAGGAAAACCATGGGGAGTTCAAGAGCCCAGCTGATCTTTCAATTTCTAAGCGAAACTTTCCTTATTACAGTATTTGCTATAGTGGTAGCTGTTTGCCTGGCGCCTGTTATCATAAAACTGTTCTCAGGCTTTATTTCAGCAGGTATTAAAGCTGATTTTTTCAATCGCCCAGACCTTATTGTATTCCTTATTGGGCTTGCGATTGTTGTCAGCTTTTTATCAGGGTTTTATCCTGCACTGGTATTATCGGGTTACAAGCCCGTACTGGTGTTAAAGAACCAGGCATACGCGAATACCGGCAAAACACGCAACGCATGGCTGCGGAAATCGCTTACTGTATCGCAATTCATTATTGCCCAATTCTTTATCATGGCAACTATATTGGTCAGCAAGCAGATATATTATGCCATTCATACCGATCTCGGATTTAAAAAGGATGCTATAATCTATATCAGCACCCCCTGGAATGATAAGATACCCGGTCATAAGCAAATTTTCTTCAATAAAGTAAAGACCCTGCCACAGGTTGAAATGGTGAGCATCGGCCAGGATGTGCCTTCTTCTAATGGATGGAGCTCGTCAACTTACACTTACAAG
>Ga0068855_100003911_pt1 | contig 18180 bp, 8 predicted proteins | sample KBSCornC52_FD_66592 | JGI IMG/M metagenome (GOLD analysis project Ga0068855, IMG submission 66592) | Corn rhizosphere microbial communities from Kellogg Biological Station, Michigan, USA - KBS Corn C5-2 | ecosystem: Host-associated > Plants > Roots > Rhizosphere > Soil ...
CTGAAGTCGTCGGGTCTGATCGATGGTGACGGCAAGTCGATTGCCGCGGTGACGTACGACAAGAAGACGGACGGCACGCCGAACTACAACTCGGTGACGCTGGGCGGCGGTAAGTCGACGGGCCCGGTGACACTGTCGAACGTGGCCAAGGGCAAGGTCGGCACGGACGCGGTGAACGTCGATCAACTAACGGACGCACTTCGCGACGTGGAAGGCGGCATGAACCCGCTGGCCGTGGCCTACGACACCGCGAAGAAGGACAAGGTGACACTGGCAGGCGAAGGCGGTACGAAGCTGTCGAACGTGAAGGCCGGTACGGCGGATATGGACGCGGTGAACGTGTCGCAGCTGAAGTCGTCGGGTCTGGTCGGTGAAGACGGCAAGTCGCGTGCTGCAGTGACGTACGACAAGAACGCGGACGGCACGCCGAACTACACGTCGGCGACGCTGGCGGGTGAAGGCGGTACGAAGCTGTCGAATGTGAAGGCCGGTACGGCCGACATGGACGCGGTGAACGTGTCGCAGCTGAAGTCGACGGGTCTGATCGGTGACGACGGCAAGACGCTGGCCGCGGTGACGTACGACAAGAATGCGGACGGCACGCCGAACTACAAGCGAGCCACGCTGGCAGGCGAAGGCGGTACGACGCTGTCGAACGTTGCAGATGGCAAGGCCGACAAGGACGCGGTGAACGTATCGCAACTGAAGTCGTCGGGCCTCATCGGTGAAGACGGCAAGTCGCTGGCCGCAGTGACGTACGACAAGAACGCGGACGGCACGCCGAACTACACGTCGGCGACTCTGGCGGGCGAGGGTGGTACGAAACTGTCGAACGTGAAGGCCGGTACGGCCGACATGGACGCGGTGAACGTGTCGCAACTGAAGTCGACGGGCCTGATCGGTGAAGACGGCAAGTCGCGTGCCGCGGTGACGTACGACAAGAACGCGGATGGCACGCCGAACTACAAGTCGGCGACGCTGGCGGGCGAAGGCGGCACGAAGCTGTCGAACGTGAAGGCCGGTACGGCCGACGCGGACGCGGTGAACGTGTCGCAACTGAAGTCGTCGGGTCTGATCGATGGTGACGGCAAGTCGATTGCCGCGGTGACGTACGACAAGAATGCGGACGGCACGCCGAACTACAAGCGAGCCACGCTGGCAGGCGAAGGCGGTACGACGCTGTCGAACGTGGCGGCGGGCAAGGCCGACGCGGACGCGGTGAACGTATCGCAACTGAAGTCGTCAGGCCTGATCGGCGAAGACGGCAAGTCGATTGCCGCGGTGACGTACGACAAAAATACGGACGGCACGGCGAACCACGAGTCGGTGACGCTCGCGGGCAAGACGGGCACGAAGCTGACGAACGTGAAGGCGGCCGAACTGTCGGCGACGAGCATGGACGCGGTGAACGGCTCGCAGCTGTTCGCGACGAACGAGAGCCTGGGCAACCTGAAGGACGCGCTGACGGATGGTGGTGTCATCGACGAAAAGACGGGCGAATCGCTGGCGGTGGTGTACGACAGCACGTCGAAGGACAAGGTGACGCTGGCCGGCGGCAAGACGGGCACGACGCTGTCGAACGTGAAGGCCGGTACGGCCGACCTGGACGCGGTGAACGTGTCGCAGTTGAAGTCGTCGGGTCTGATCGACGAAGACGGCAAGTCGATTGCCGCGGTGACGTACGACAAGAAGGCGGACGGTACGACGAACTACGGTTCGGTGACGCTGGGCGGCGGGAAGTCGACGGGCCCGGTGACGTTGTCGAACGTGGCGGCGGGCAAGGCCGGCACGGACGCAGTAAACGTCGACCAGTTGAACGATCTGGAAGACTCGCTGGTCAACGGTGCAATCAAGCTCAAGTACATCAAGGTCAACTCGGAAGGTCGCGAGGCAATTGCGAGAGGTCCCGAGAGTGTCGCGATCGGTGCGAACGCCTGGGCAACCAGGCCGCAAGCGATGGCATTGGGGTCGGGTTCGCGAGCGAACGGTGTCAACTCGGTGGCAATCGGCTACAACTCGGTCGCCGATGACGACAACACCGTTGCGGTGGGTAACGTCGGTGAAGAGCGCCGTGTCGTTCACCTCGCCGCTGGTGTCGACGACACCGATGCCGTCAACATGAAGCAACTGACCGATGCGATGCATTCCGCCAATACGAAGCTCGACGCGAAGATGACGCGGATGGTGCGTGACGTCGAATCGAAGCCGGGCAGCTTCGTCGCGATCGAAGGGTTGGGCGCGGACGGCAGCATGCCGAACATTGCATCGATGAACGGTCGCGATCCGAAGATGGGCACGGCCGCCGCCATTGGCGTCGGGAGTGGCGCCAGCGGGATCAATTCGATCGCGGTCGGTCTGCAGGCGGTCTCGAATTCGGATCACTCGGTGGCGATCGGCAGTATTGCGCAGACCGGGGTCGATCAACCGTATGCGGTCGCGATGGGCAGCATGGTCACGACGAACGGCGCAGGCGCGTTGGCAATCGGTTCCCGAGCAAAAGCCAACGCCGAAAACGCGGTGGCGGTCGGCAACAACGGCGTGGCAGCCGTGGGTAAGAGCTCGATCGCGATCGGCGACAAGGCGATGACGAAGGCGGGCACCGTGAACAGCATCGCTATCGGTACGAATGCGAACGTGCAACAGAACGTGGCCGACGCCATCGCGCTCGGGGCGAACTCGCAGGCGCTGTCCTCGAACAGCGTCGCGTTGGGTGCCAACTCGATCGCGGATCGTGCGAATGCGTTGTCGATCGGCTCGGCAGGCGCCGAACGGCAGATCATCCACGTCGCGAAGGGCACGCAGAACACCGACGCGGTGAACCTCGCGCAGCTCAAGGGTCTCGCGGACGTGGTCGGCGGCGGTACGGGCTTCGACGCGAACGGCGACGTGACCGCGCCGACGTACACAATCGACGGCAAGGAGTACCACAACGTCAACGACGCGCTGCAGGCCGCAGCGAAGAGTGGCAATGATGGCGGTAACGGCACGGATCCGAATGCGGTGGCCTATGACGGCGCGCAGAAGGACTCGGTGACGCTGGCCGGCCAGAACGGTACGACGTTGTCGAACGTGGCGGCGGGCAAGGCCGACACGGACGCGGTAAACGTGTCGCAACTGAAGTCGTCGGGCCTGATCGGCGAGGACGGCAAGTCGGTCGCCGCGGTGACGTACGACAAGAACGCGGACGGCACGCCGAATTACAAGTCGGTGAAGCTGGCCGGCGAAGGCGGTACGATTTTGTCGAACGTGGCGGCGGGCAACGCCGACCTGGACGCGGTGAACGTGTCGCAGCTGAAGTCGTCGGGCCTGATCGGTGACGACGGCAAGTCGATTGCCGCGGTGACGTACGACCGCAACCTGGACGGCACGACGAACTACGGTTCGGTGTCGCTGGGCGGTGGCAAGTCGGCGGATCCGGTGACGCTGTCGAACGTGGCGAAGGGCAACGCCGGTACGGACGCGGTGAACGTCGATCAACTGACGGACGCCATCCGCGACGTGGAAGGCGGCATGAACCCGCTGGCGTTGGCTTACGACAGCGTGAGCAAGGACAAGGCGACGCTGGCCGGCCAGGGCGGCACGACGCTGTCGAACGTGGCGGCGGGCAAGGCCGACATGGACGCGGTGAACGTCGCGCAGTTGAAGTCGTCGGGCCTGATCGGCGAGAGCGGCAAGTCGCTCTCGGCCGTGACCTACGATACGCACGCCGACGGCAGCACGAACTTCGCATCGGTGACGTTCGGTGGCGTGAACGCCGGTGTTCCTGTCGCGCTGCATAACATCGCAGCCGGCAAGGCATCGACGGACGCAGTCAACGTGTCGCAGTTGAAGGGCGTGACCGACGCAATCGGCGGCGGCTCGGGCATTGACGCGGACGGCAAGGTTACCGCGCCGGTCTATTCGGTCGACGGCAAGGATTACGTGTCGGTCGGCGACGCAATCAAGGCGCTGGAGCAGCGCGAGGGCGGGACCGGCAACGGTGCGAACCCGAACGCAGTCGCCTATGACGACGCTGCCAAGTCGACCGTGACGCTCGCTGGCGCGCAAGGCACCGTCATCCGCAACGTGGCGGACGGCTCGATGGCGCAGGACAGTACCGAGGCCATCAACGGCAGTCAGTTGAACTTCGTCGCGCAGAGCATCGCGGATAGTCTGGGTGGCGGCGCCAAGGTCGATCCGGTTACCGGTGACGTCTCGGCCCCGGTGTATGAGTTGAAGGAGGCAGATGGTTCGAAGGTGAAGTACGACAATGTCGGCGATGCATTCACGCATCTCGACGATCGCGTATCGTCGAACACGACGCAGATCGAGACGCTGCAGAAGGGTGTCGCAAACGCGGTCCAGTACGACGATGCGACGCACGCATCCGTCACGCTGGGTGGTGTCGGTTCCGCGCCGGTTACGCTGAAGAACGTCTCGGACGGTGTCGACGAAACCGATGCGGTCAACGTGCGGCAACTGCGCTCGGCTGGCCTGGTTGGTGAAGACGGCACGCTGCAGTCGGCGGTCGTGTACGACAAGAACGCGGACGGCACGACGAACTACGGTTCGGTGACGCTCGGCGGTGTCGGCGCGGCGACTCCGGTCGCCCTGCACAACGTGGCGGCCGGCAAGGCTGCTACGGATGCGGTGAACGTCAGCCAGTTGAGTGGCGTGACCGATGCGCTCGGCGGCGGTGCGAAGATCGACGAGGAAACTGGCAAGGTCATCGCGCCGACGTACGACGTGGGTGGCAACACCTTCCACAACGCAGGCGACGCACTGACGAACATCGACAACCGGGTCACGCAGATCCAGGACAACCTTGGTGAGGCCACGAAGCTGGTCGGAGCTGTCGCTTACGACAAGAACGGCGACGGCACGGTGAATTTCAACAAGGTGACGCTGGGCAACGGCTTGTCGTCGGGGCCGGTGGTGTTGACGAACGTCGCGGATGGCAAGAGCCAGTACGACGCCGTGAACTACGGTCAGTTCTCGAAACTGGAAGGGCGTGTCAACGATATCGACGATCGCCTGCACGCAGCGACCAAGCCGAATGACGGTAACAACGGCGGTTCGGGCAGCAACGGCAACGGCCTGATCAACGGCACGGGCGGTAGTGGCGAGAAGGCCGGCGAGATTCTCGCCGCGAAACCAGGCACCGGCAACGGCAACGTCGCAGCTGGCTCCGATTCGATGATCGCGGACGGCAAGAACAACAGCACGGCGATCGGCGCCGGGTCGAAGGTGCAGGCGGAAGGCGGCACGGCGATCGGTCATGGCGCCACGGTGTCATCTAGCGCGACCAACTCGGTTGCGCTGGGGGAGGGATCGAAGGCGACCGAAGCCAACACGGTATCCGTCGGCTCTGATGGCCACGAGCGCCGAATCGTCAACGTCGCGGACGGGGTGAAGGCTACGGACGCCGTCAGCAAGGGGCAGTTCGACCGTGCACTCGGCGGCATGCAAGGTCAGATCAACGACATCTCGCGGAACGCCTATTCCGGTATCGCGGCGGCCACGGCGCTGACGATGATTCCGGGTGTCGATCCGGGCAAGACCTTGTCGTTCGGTGTCGGCGGTGCGTCGTACAAGGGTTATCAGGCGGTCGCGATGGGCGGTGAAGCGCGAATCACGGAAAACCTGAAGATGCGTGCCGGCGTCGGCCTCAGCAGCGGCGGCAATACCTTCGGTGTAGGCGCGTCGTATCAGTGGTAAGGCAGCAACGCGGGCCGCTCGGCCCGCGTTGTTACCCCGATGCGTGGCCGAGCGGGCGCTTGCCGCCCGTCGCGCCACGCATCGCGCCACACGAGTGACTTCATTTCCACCCGTCAATTTCCAGGAGTCCGCCTCGAGCGGACCGAACCATCATGCAAACATCACAACATTTTGTCCGCCGGGGCTTGCTCGGCGCATTCGTCGTCCTGCTTGGCGCATGCACGACGCAATCAGCTCCGACGTATACCGTTCGGGCGATCAAGGCGCCCGATCAACCCGGGCCTGTCTTTCGCGTGACATGCGAGGGGCTTGTATCGAGCACGCGCTCGTGCGACGCGGCCGCGCAGAAGGTCTGTGCCGGCAAGCCGGTCACGCTGCTGCAGGCGGTCGATCGCGTTCGTCGCGGTGCCGCGATGGGCGACCCACGTGAATTGACGTTCATGTGCGGCGTGCCGCCTCAGGCGAGCGTCGAGCCCCCTGTTGCCGCGCAGCCGCAGCCGGTCGTGCAGACTCAGCCGGTTGCCGCGCCCGTTGCGCAGCGTCAGGTGCTGCTGCAAGGCAGCGCGAACTTCACGTTCGACAGCGCGGCGCTGACGCCGAGCGCCCGACAGGAGCTCAACCGCTTTCTGGACGCGAATCGCGATGCCCGATTTAGTCGTGTGACGGTCACGGGCTACACCGATTCGCAGGGGGCGCACGCCCATAACGTTCGACTGTCCGAAGCGCGTGCACGTGCAGTGGCCACGTACCTGCGTACGGGCGGGCTGCGTGCGGAACGCTTCACGACCGTCGGCAAGGGCGCGGCAGAGCCTGTTGTGAGCAATGCCACGGCCGAAGGGCGTGCGCAGAACCGGCGCGTCGAGATCGAACTCGAGACCGCATAAAGAACGGGGATCGACGACTCCGCGGTAACCGGTGGCGGTTGCCGCGGAGCGAATATTGAATGGTCCGGATGGCTCCGGGACATCCTGGACCGATACGAGAGAGTAAAAATGGCAGAACAGACAGCAATGACGCGCCCGTCGCGCCCGACGATCGATGCAGTGACCGACAACGTACCGCCGCATACCGGCGTGATCGACAGGGGCGGTCTGACCAATGACCCTAGTCCGACGATGAGCGGGCGCGGCGATGTCGGATCGATCATTCATATCCTCGTGGACGGCCGCGAGGTCGGAACGGCCGTCGTCAAACCGAACGGAACCTGGAGTTTCTCGTTGCCGCAGGCGTTGTCGGACGGCGAGTATCGCCTGACGGCGCGCGCGAGCAACGACGTCGGCATGAGTGTGCCGTCGACGTCGTATGGCATTCAGGTGGACGTGACGCCGCCGTCGCAGCCGAAGATCGAAGCGGCGACGGAGGGCACGTCGCCCATGCTGTCGGGTCGCGCGGAAGCGTATTCGACGGTGACCGTCTACGACGGCACGACGCTGCTGGGTACGACGACGACAAATATCGACGGCACGTGGGCGTTCCAGCTGCCGTCCGGTTTGTCGAACGGCACGCATGCGCTGACGGTGGCGGCGATGGATCCGGCGGGGAATACGAGCGCGCGTTCGGACGGTTTCGACGTGACGGTGGGGCCGGTGGCACCGCCGGTGCCGCTGGCGAAGGCGCTGCTGGACGAGATGGGGCACGACAGCGGGAATTTTAATTTCGACCGCCTGACGAACGACGGCACGGGCGGCCGCTTGCTGACGGGTCACCTGATGGGGGCGCTGGCGGCGGGCGAGAAGGTGCAGGTGTCGACGGATGGCGGACGGACTTGGCTTGACGCGCTGATGAACTCGGACGGCACGTGGTTGCTGATCGACCCGAAAGAGCATTCGGCCAACTGGACCATCCAGACGCGTGTCGTGAATAGCGACAACGTTGCAGGCCCACTGACGACGTATGACGTCGAGTTGGACACGACGGCGCCCGATCCGCTGAAATCTGCTATTCGTTCTGGAAATGTGATTGAAGTGTCGTTCGACGGTTCGGGCCTGACGGCTGGTGACATGATTAACGTAATGATTGGCGACCACCGAATCTCCCACAGACTGACGGCGGCAGACGTCTTGGCGGGCCACGTGAAGGTGGAGATTCCGGCAAATATCGCGGTGACGATTGACGAACACACCAGTTACGGCGCAGCGTTGGTGGATAGAAGCGGAAATATCTCCGATTATCTCATGACGAAATTCGTCGAAACGAATCTCGGAGGAAACGGGAATTCTGGAGTCTCATACAAGGTAACGGATTTCGATAATGAAACGCCCAGGGAAATCGTCGGTGGGACGCCGGTGAACTTTGGCGTGTTCACGGCAGTGCTGGCGAAAACCACGTACGTCAACGGGGCAAAGATCGACCAGGGGATTCGTGTCAAAGGCGGGAGCGGTCCTGATGCCAATGAAGTGGGGCTGGTTTTCAGCTTTCAGGAGACACCGAAGTTCCACCTCAACAATGGAGCGCACGCGAGGGCGGTTAATTTCGATCTGGACAATCGTTCCGGCTACTTGCTGATGGCTCGCTTCTATGATGATGCGGGTAAGCTGATTAACTACCAGTATTTGTATGGCCCTGACCTGAATAACCTGATCGGCGGCGGGGTCCATACCTATCAGCTTGTATTGCCTGACAACCTTCAATTTTCGTCCTTCACGATCGGATGGTATGCGAAGAACGAAGGCGCGCTACCAGGCACGACCGCAACGGCCTGGATCGACAATATCGGTTTCTCCGGCGGAAGCTTCGCCACGGAGAAATGGCAAACCATTGTGGAACTCGTTCCTCCAGCCGACGTGCAACATGTTCTGACGAACGTGGATGCCGAGTATTTCGGTTCGGCGAATGGTACGGAATTCCAGCTCGACAATGTGTCGTACTTCACGAACCAGCACGCCGGTCTGCATGGTGGTGCAGGCATCGATACGCTGAAACTCACGGGCGCCGGTCAGACACTGGATGTGTCGAAACTGCTGAACGTCGGCGGCCACGACAAGATCACGTCGATCGAGGTCATCGATATCACCGGTGTGGGCAACAACACGCTGAAGCTGTCGATGCGTGACGTGCTGGAGCTCGGTCACGAGAACGTGTTCCGTAACGACGGTCACACGCAATTGATGGTGAACGGCAATGCCGGCGATCGGGTCGAACTGTCGGGCATGAGTGGTCTCGCCATCGGCAAAGGTCAATGGACGAACCAGGGTCTGATTTCGCTCAACGGTCAGGCCTATATGGTGTACGAGAACGCGGCGCTTCACGTCGAACTGCTCGTGCAATCGTCCATTTCGACGCAACTGGTCTGACCCACCGGCACGAGCCGGAACCAGGTCACGTCATGACGCGGCCCCGGCTCGTGCCCCTTCCGCTGCGGTGACAGCCGTGGCGCTGCCTTTCTCGAAGTTTCTTGATGCGCTGCCCGCCACGAGTCGGGGGGCAGCGCACGTCCGCTGCGTCCCAAAAATTCATTCGAACTCGTCCTAATGATTTGAGGGGTGTTTTGGGACTCGTCTCCTTTTGGGGCGCAGGCACATTTCGTAAAGTTGTTGCCTTCCCGTCGCAATTCCATTGGCGTCCTGGGCACTGCGTGCCGGTCGGCCATGCGATTGGCGATCCCGTCGCGCCGATGTATGCGCCCTCCCTGTCGCTTGCGCGAAACAGCCGCGTTCTGGAGCGCGTCAGGGTTACGTGAATTCCAGTGGCCAGACAACGATTTCGATATGAATGCGCAACCTTCCGATACCGGCGGCGGTAACGAACCGAACCTGCCGGACACCCTCACAAACGACAGCCTGCTCGATTCAATCGCATGGCTGTGTGCTCACTACGGTTTCGGCAGAAGTCATGCAGTCCTTGTTTCCGGTCTTGCCAAGTATGGCGCGCTGACGCCGTTGCTTGCGATCGAGGCGCTGACGCAGGCCGGTCTTGCGGCGAAGCTGGTGGAGCGTCCACTCGCGCAGTTGCCCGAGCATCTGTTGCCGGTCGTACTGTTGCGCCGCAACGGCAGCGCGTGCGTGCTGCTTGGCTGGCGCATCGACGATTCGACGGGGCCCGAGGCGCAGGTCCGGTTTCGCGTCATGCAGCCCGAACTCGGCGAAGGGCCGGTCGAATGCACGGAAGCGGAACTGAGCGAGACCTACTCCGGCTACGCGATGCTCGTGAAGCCGGCGGCGAAGGTCGACGCGCGTCCGGACGACCTGCCGACCGAACCGGCCGGGCACTGGCTGCTGCGAACGTTGTGGCGCTATCGCAGCTATTACGCGAGTGCGGCGGTCGGGGCATTCCTGATCAACGTGCTGGGCCTCGCCAGCGTGTTCTTCACGATGAATGTCTACGATCGTGTCGTCCCGAATCAGGCGTACGTGACGCTCTGGTCGCTTGCGATCGGGGTTGCGCTCGCGATGCTGATGGAGGCGGTGTCGCGGCATGTGCGCGCCCATGTGCTCGATACCGCAGGCAAGAAGGCCGATCTGGTGCTCGGCAGCCTGCTGTTCCGACAGGCGCTGGCGGTCCGGATGGAGCGCCGGCCGGCGTCGGCCGGCTCCTTCGCGTACCGGTTGCGCGAGTTCGAGTCGGTGCGGGACTTCGCGACATCGGCGACGCTGTCGGCAGTGTCCGATCTGCCGTTCGTCTTTCTGTTCGTCGGTGTGGTGTTCGCGGTCGGCGGCCCGCTCGGCTGGATTCCGCTGCTGATGATCCCGCTGATCGTCGGCCTTGGCGCGATGGTGCAGTGGCCGCTCGCGCGCGCGATGCGCGAAAACCTGCGCGAAGCGTCGCTCAAGCAGGGCGTGCTGATCGAGTCGATCGACGGGCTAGAGACACTGAAGGCCGTCAGCGGCGAAGGCGCGATGCGTCACCGCTGGGATGCGTTCAGTGCGAAGACGGCGGCCGCGTCGATGCAGTCTCGCCAGCTTTCCAGCATGGCGACCAGTTGCGTCTCGTTCCTGCAGCAGATGCAGACTGTGGTGATCGTGATTTTCGGCGTGTATCTGATCGGCGAAGGCAAGCTTACCCAGGGCGCGCTGATTGGCTCCGTGATGCTGGCCGGCCGTGTGACGGCGCCGCTCGGCCAGGTGATGGGGCTCGCGCTGCGTTTTCAGCAGGCGAAGACTGCCATGCATTCGCTCAACGAACTGATGGCGATGCCGGTCGAGCACGAACCGGGGCAGGATTATCTGGCACAGCCTCAGCTCAGCGGCCACGTGAAGCTTGACGGCGTGTCGTTCGCGTATCCGGCGGCTGGCCATCAGCAAAATGCGCCGGCGCTGGACCAGGTGTCGGTGGAGATCCGGCCCGGTGAACGCGTCGCGATCCTTGGCAGGGTCGGCAGCGGGAAATCGACGCTGCTGCGGTTGATCGCACGCCTTTATCAGCCGACGGAGGGCAAGCTGCTCGCCGATGGGCTCGATGCCGCGCAGATCGCGCCGGCCGACTGGCGCCGGGCCTTCGGCTACGTCGGCCAGGACAGCCGGCTGTTCTACGGCACGCTGCGTGAGAACGTGACGATCGGCCGTCCCGACGTACCGGCCACGGAACTGCTGCGCGTGTTGCAACTGACCGGGCTCGATGCGCTGGTCGCCCGGCATCCGCTCGGTGTGAACCTGCAGGTCGGCGAAAACGGCCGCGATCTGTCGGGCGGGCAACGCCAGCTTGTCGCGCTGGCCCGCAGCCTGATCGCGCGTCCGCGAACGCTGTTGCTCGACGAGCCGACGAGCGCGATGGATACGCAGACGGAGTCGCTCTTCATCGAGCATCTGAAACAGGCGAGCGCCGGCCAGACGCTGGTCGTGGTGACGCACCGCACCTCGCTGCTGCCGCTCGTCGACCGGATCGTGATCATCGATCAGGGCAAGGTCGTGATGGACGGTGAAAAGGCGCAGGTGCTGGCGGCGCTGTCGGGGCAGCCCGAGACAGGCGAGCGTCATGCGCCACCCGAGTCGCAGCGAAACCGCGCGACGAAAGTCCGCGTGGTCGAGCGGGGCGCCGGAGCCGGCGCGCCGGCCGCGAATCAAGCGGCCGCCGTTGGGCAGTCGGCGCCGGTTGCGGAGGCATCATGATGCAGCGCATTCGATCGATCCTGAGCCGCAAGCCGGCACCACGCCTGCGGACGGGCGACGTCGCCTACATGAGCGACCTCCGCGAGGCGCTGCTCGTGCGCTCGTCCGCCGGCGCGCAGCGGATTCTCTATGTGGTCGCCGTAGTGCTCGGCGCCGGGCTGGTATGGGCGCACTTCGCACGCGTCGAGGAGGTCACGCGCAGCGACGCGACGGTCGTCTCGCCGAGCCGCGAACAATGGATCCAGAGTCTTGAGGGTGGCATCGTCCAGTCCGTGGCGGTGCATGAGGGCGACGTGGTTGAAAAGGGGCAGTTGCTCGCGAAGATCGATCCGGCTCGCGCGCAATCGAGCTATCGCGAAGCGTTGAGCAAGGCGCTGGAACTGAAGGCGAACGTGTCGCGTGCGCGCGCCGAGGCCTATGGGGGGGCGCTGGCTTTTCCGGAGGACGTGCGGCGTGAACCCGGCCTCGTCGCGCAGGCTACCGCGACCTACCGTGCGCGCCGCCAGGCGCTCGACGGGCAGGTGGCCGCGTTGACGCAGAGCCGGGCGCTGGTCCGGCGCGAGATCGCGATGGCGGAGCCGCTCGCGGCGAAGGGGCTGGTCTCGGAAGTCGAGATCCTGCGCATGCGGCGTCAGGAGACGGACATCGACGCGCAGATCGCAGAGCGCCGGAGCCGTTTCACGGCGGATGCGAGTACCGAGTTATCGCGGCTCGAGCAGGAACTCGCGCAAACCAACGAGGTGCTGGTCGGGCGCGCGGACGTGCTGGCGCGCACCGACGTCGTCGCGCCGATGCGCGGCGTCGTGAAGAACATCCGCATCCGGACGGCGGGCGGCGTCGTGCAGCCGGGCGAACACATCATGGAAATCGCGCCTCTCGATGGTCGTGTGCTGGTCGAAGCGCGGATCAAGCCATCCGATGTCGCGTTTCTGCGGCCGGGGTTGCCGGTGCTCGTAAAGCTGAGCGCGTACGACTTCGCGATCTACGGCGGATTGCATGGGCACGTCGCCAGCCTCGGTCCGGATACGTTGAAGGACGATCAGAAGGCGGCGATGGGGCGTCCCGACGCGAACTACTACCGGCTCATGGTCGAGACGGATTCGGACGCGCTCGTCGCGGCCGGCAAGCGTCTGCCGGTATTGCCGGGCATGCAGGCGACGGTCGATATCCGCACCGGCGAGAAGACGGTGCTCGATTACCTGCTCAAGCCGATCTTCAAGGCCCGTGAGGCCTTCAGGGAGCGTTGAGCATGAGCGGATTTCGAATGGTCTGCGCGCGCGTCGATGCGCGCGAATCTCGCGCGGCGCTTCGTGTCGCCGCATCGGCCGTACTGCTTGTATTGTCGATGTGGCAACCGGCCGGGACCGCGCGCGCTGCCAATACCGTATCGCCGCGTGTTGCGGTGGCATCGGCATCGACAGAGGGGCACGCTATGTCTACCGGGGCCGACGGCCGCACGGGGGCGGCGTCCGCGCCGACGCAGGACGATCCCGCGTCGGCTCCTGCCCCCGGGCGCGAGATGACGGAGCGCGAATTGCGGCAGATGCTGTATGCCGCGGCGGAAGCGGCTGTCGACGTCAGTCCGCAGGTGCGGCGCCTTTACGCGGAGTACCAGGCGGCGCAGTCGGATGTCGATCAGGCGAAAGGCGCGCGTTGGCCGCAATTGCAGTTGAACGGCCAGACGCGCGCCGCGCAGTTCGGCTCGAACGCTGGCAGCGCATACGATCCGGGCAACGCGCTGAGTGTGAACCTGACGACGACGCTGTTCGACTGGGGCCGCACCGAGAAAACGATCGGCAGCCGGCGGGATCTCGCGAGCGCAGGTCAGGAGCGCTACGTTGCGCAGATGGAAGATTCCGCCTATCAGGTCACTGCTACCCTCGTCGAGCTGTCGAAGCAGCGCAACATCGCCACGTTGAGTCAGCGCTTCGTCGACCGGATGACGCGTCTCGTGCGGATGCTCGAGGAGATCGTCGCGGTCGATCGCGGTCGCGGCAGCGAGCTCACCCAGGCGAAGGCCCGATTGCTGCAGGCCGAGGCGAGTCGCGATGCGGCGCTGGCGAAATACCGCACGGTCGAGCTGAATCTTCGCAAGCTGGTGGGCGAGCGGCCGGTGCCGATCCCGGCAGAGTCGAGCTGGCCGCTCCATCCCGGCAATCCCGATCGGCTGATGTCGGCGCTCGACGAGCATCCGCGTCTTCAGCAGGCGCGCGCCGAGGCGAGCGCGGCCGATCTGAATCGGGATGCGGTGCGCGCGGCGTCCAAGCCGCAACTGAACTGGGTCGTCAGCACGAATACCGGGCGTGACGCGTGGGGGCGCCGAGCACCCTGGCAGACGATGCTCACACTGACCTGGAATGCCTTCACGGGCGGCGCGGCGACTGCGGCGACGGACGCGGCGGGCTACCGTGCGTCGGCGAGCTGGGGGCAGGTCGAGCAGATGCGTCTGGATCTCGAATATCAGGTGCGCAGTGCCGAGGAGGATGCTCAAGCGTTCGGCGCGCGCGCGGATCAGTATCGCGACCTGTCGGTGGAGTCGGCGCGCGTGCGCAGCGCGTTTTTCGATCAGTGGTATCACCTGGGGCGCCGCTCGCTGCTGGACGTGCTGATTGCGGAAAGCGACGATTACAACAATCGTGTCAGCGAGGTGGCGTACCGATTCGATGGCTATGCGGCGACGCTGCGTGGCTACGCGTCGGCCGGCATGCTCGTGCAATGGCTGCGAGAGGGATGATGCATCTCAAGGTGTCAGGCATCGACGAGGCAACGGGGAGAGCCATGAATTCAGGGCCGGCCGCGATCTGGTTTGCATTGCCGCCGCCAAGGCCGGCGTCCTACCTGCCGCCTCCATACGGCATGCGACACGGTCGCCTTGCGCGCCTGCCGTCGGGGGTGGTCTATCTGTCGTCCGGGCAGGCGAGTTGCCGTCCGGCCGTCGCATCGGGAGCACGCGCAGCCGACTTCGGGCACGACAATCCGGCGTGGAGCCGCGTGCCGCAGCCGCGCGGTCGCGGCCGGCTCGTGTTGGCGGCGGTGGGCGGCGCGTTGCTCGGCGCGGCATTGACAGTGTCGCTCGGCGTGGTGCTCGTGGACCGCGGCGCAGTATTCGGTCATGCGGCTCAGGTAAGCCTGCCAGCAGGTGATTCGGCCTCTGCGCCGGGAGTTGGGACAGCGCCTGCGGTAGCGCCCGCACCCGCCGTCGGCCGATCAGGGGCAGCGTCCGATCTTGCGCCAGCCGTGCCCGCGGGCGCGATGCCCGCGGTGCCGCCGACACTACATCGGCAGCCCGATACCGCGGGAGCGCGAATCAGCGAGCGGCAAGCAATGCCGCCGGCATCCGTGAGCACCGCGCGGTCTCGCGTGCCGGTGAAGCCACGGGCGGCGGCGCAGGCGGATTCGCCGGCGTTGGCTGCGCCCGATCGATGTGGCGGCGACTGGCCGTGTGGCGACGAACTGCGATTATTGCAGAGCGAGCTGACGCGCCGGGAAGTGCATGAGCGCCTGCCTGTCGTTGGACAGCAGTGTGGTCGGGGTGTCGGGTCGCCTGACAGAGCATCGGCGCGTGTCGGAGTGGTGATCACCACGTCACGCACTTACTGCAGAATCAACCGCAAATGCGCGTCGGCCTGCTCGCCGGGCGATTTCTGGAACCCGCCCTTCGCGAAGCGGTGCCACCTGCCGATCACATAGCTGACGAGCAGGCTTGCCCGTGCGGCGGGATCGTAATCGGCCGGCAGCGCGAACGGTGCCGCGCCGTCGGGTGCATTCGCTTCCGTGCGCGCAACCCGCAGGCACTGCTTGACGGTCGCTTCGATGCGGTCGAGGAGCTGGTTCACGCGTTCGGTGAGCCGTTCGTCCTCGCCGACTAGCGCCTCACCCGTCAGCACACGCGTCATCCCCGGATTCTTCGCGGCGAAATTGAGCATCGTGAGTGCGATCGTGCGCGCCTGTAGCACGCCGTTCGGCTCCTTCTCGACGATCTGGTTGACGAGCCCGAACAGCGACTGCTCGATGAACTCGATCAGCCCTTCGTACATCTTCGCCTTGCTCGGGAAATGGCGATACAGCGCGGCTTCCGACACGTCGAGCCGGGCCGCGAGCGCGGCCGTCGTGATCTTCTCGCGCTTCGGTGCCTCGAGCATCGTCGCGAGCGTCTGCAGGATCATCACGCGGCGCTCGCCCGGCTTCGGGCGCGGGCGGGACGGCGTGGCCTGGTCTTCCGTTACGGCGTGGTCCTGCGGGTGAGTCGGCTGCATTTCTGTCGCCCCGATCGTGTGCCCAGTCGGAGCGATTTTAACGAACGAATGCGCTGATCGACATAATGCGGGCGGCCGGTACCCGGCAAATGGCCCGGCAAGTGGCCCGTGATCCACACGGTGCCGATGCCGAGACGCTTGTAGCGCTTCAGGTGGCCGCGCGTGTCCTCGACGAGGATCGCGTCCGACAGGCGCGCATGCGCGGCACGCAGCGTTCGGCGCAGCATTGCATGGTCGGGCTTCGCGCGCCACGTGCGGCGGTCGCGCATGTGCTCGATCGCGATCACGCGCTCGAACAGCCGTTCGATGCGCAGTTCGCGCAGCACCGCGCGCGCATAGTTCTCCGGCGCGTTGGTCAGCACGAACTTGCGGCCCGGCAGCGCGGCGACGATGCGCGCGAGGCCGCGTTCGGCGCGCAGCATCGCAGGGAGATCGGTGAACGTATGGACCGCGCGCAGGAAGTCGTGCGGATCGATCGGATGATGGCGCGTGAGGCCGAGGAGCGCGGCGCCGTAGCGCTGCGTGTAGCCGATGCGCAAGCGGTCGGCTTCGGCGCGCTCGACCTGCAGCGTGTCGATGATGTATTGCGTCATCGCCCGGTTGATCTCGGGAAAGATCGCGTGCGATGCGTGGTGCAGCGTGTTGTCGAGATCGAACAGCCAGACGGGCGCGCCGGCGCGCGGCCGGCTGCGCGAGATGCGCCGGCGCCGCAGCGGGGCCGGCAGGTCGGGGCTGGCGGTCTTGCGGCGCGTGCTCAATGCGAGCGGATCATCGTGCCGAACGGCTGCTCGGTCAGGATTTCCAGCAGGACCGAGTGCTCGATCCGGCCGTCGACGATGTGCACCGACTTCACGCCGCTCTTCGCGGCGTCGAGTGCCGACGAGATCTTCGGCAGCATGCCGCCCGAGATCGTGCCGTCCTCGAACAGCGCGTCGATCTCGCGCGCAGACAGATCGGTCAGCAGGTTGCCGTCCTTGTCCATCACGCCCGGGATGTTGGTCATCATCAGCAGCTTCTCGGCGTTCAGCACCGTGGCGAGCTTGCCCGCGACGAGGTCTGCGTTGATGTTGTACGACAGGCCGTCTTCGCCGAAGCCGATCGGCGAGATCACCGGGATGAACGCGTCGTCCTGCAGCGCCTTCACGACCGCCGGATTGATCGCCTCGACTTCGCCGACCTGGCCGATGTCGATGTACTGGCCCGGGTTGTCGCGGTCCGGCATCAGCAGCTTGCGCGCGTGGATCAGGCCGCCGTCCTTGCCCGTCAGGCCCACCGCGTGGCCGCCGAAGTGGTTGATCAGCGTCACGATGTCCTGCTGCACTTCGCCGCCCAGCACCCATTCGACGACTTCCATCGTCTCTTCGTCGGTGACGCGCATGCCCTGGATGAAGGTGCCGGCCTTGCCGATCTTCTTCAGCGCCTGATCGATTTGCGGACCGCCGCCGTGGACGATCACCGGATTGATGCCGACCAGTTTCAGCAGGATCACGTCGCGCGCGAAGCCTTGCTTGAGCCGTTCTTCCGTCATCGCGTTGCCGCCGTATTTGATGACCACGGTCTTGCCGTGGTAGCGGCGGATGTACGGCAGCGCTTCGGCGAGGATTTCTGCTTTCAGCGTGGGGGCGATCTGCGAGAGGTCGATGGGCTCGGACATGGCGGCGGCTCAGGCTGGGAACGGTTGAAACACGGCGAATTGTACAGGAGTGGCGCAGCGCAGCATCGGGTTTTTGGGCTGGCCGGACGGTGGGTGCCGCGGGCCGCGGGCCATACGCGGCGGCCCGCCGGCCATGGCGCCGGGTCCCGCGACGGCGACCCGGGCCGGGCGCGCGGCGCGCGTGCCCGGACGTGTTTGCGGGACGCATTGGCCGACCGGCCGACGTGCAAAATCCGTTCGCCGCGCTATGCTTGTCGCGTAGGGCGATGTTCATGCCCGTTACCGCGCCTTCGCCATGACCGATTCCGCTGTCGACGCCCGTTCGACCCCGCGCCGCGCGCGCTGCCCGCACTGCGGGCGCGGCTTCGATTGCGGCGCCCGTACTCAGCCGTTCGACTGCTGGTGCGCGTCGATGCCGGTCGTGCCCGGCGGCGCGCCGCCGGCGGCCGGCACGCGCTGCCGGTGCCCCGAGTGCCTCGCCGACGAGATCGCCCAGCGCATGGCCGGTGCGGCCGGCTGACGGCGCAGG
>Ga0068855_100003913_pt1 | contig 18178 bp, 11 predicted proteins | sample KBSCornC52_FD_66592 | JGI IMG/M metagenome (GOLD analysis project Ga0068855, IMG submission 66592) | Corn rhizosphere microbial communities from Kellogg Biological Station, Michigan, USA - KBS Corn C5-2 | ecosystem: Host-associated > Plants > Roots > Rhizosphere > Soil ...
ATCGTGCCCGATCTCGCTCTGGATGAAGTGCTCGGTTTCGCTGGCGAAACCGGCTACGATTGCGTCGAGCTGATGTGCTGGCCAAAGGGCGCCGCCGAGCGCCGCTATGCCGGTGTTACCCATATCGACGTCAATGCGCTCGACGATGGCGCCATCGCCCGCATTCACGACCAACTGGCTTCGACCGGTGTCGCCATCAGCGGGTTGGGATACTATCCGAATTTGCTGACGCCAGACGAGCAGGAAGCGAACGCTGGCGTAGCCCATCTGAAACGGGTGATTCAGGGCGCGCAAACGTTAAAAATCCCGGTGGTCGGCACCTTCGTCGGACGAGACTGGACGCGTTCTGTGGACGATAACTGGCCGCGCTTTCGCGCCATCTGGCCTGACCTCATCCGCTTCGCCGAAGATCACGGCATCCGCATCGCTATCGAGAATTGCCCCATGCTGTTCACACGAGATGAATGGCCCGGGGGCAAAAATCTCGGTTCGAGTCCCGCCCTCTGGCGGCGTATGTTCGACGAGATCCCAAGCGCCAATTTCGGTCTAAACTACGATCCATCTCACCTCGTATGGCAGCAAATGGATTACATCCGGCCGCTGCGCGAGTTCAAAACCAAAATTTTCCGCGTCCATCTGAAGGACGCGCGAGTGGACCGCGATCGGCTCGATGAAGTCGGTGTTCTCGCGCACCCGCTCGAGTATCATTCCCCCAAACTTCCGGGACTCGGCGATGTCAACTGGGGCCGCTTCCTTTCCGTCTTGGGCGACACGGGCTACAACGGTCCGATCTGCGTGGAAGTGGAAGATCGCGCGTACGAAGCCAATTTGGACGCGCGCAAAAGGGCTCTTATTCAGAGCCACAATTATATTCGGCAATTCGTTATAGGAGAAAACTAAACATGGAACGGCGGCGGATCGGTTCTCTTGAAGTTTCGGTGGTCGGCCTCGGCTGCAACAACTTCGGCTGGCGCATCGATAAACAAGCTACAAAGGCGGTTATCGACGCCGCGCTCGCGAGCGGAATCAACTTTTTGGATACCGCGGACATGTACGACACCGGCAAGAGCGAAGAGTTCATGGGCGAAGCTCTGCGCGGTCGCCGCAAGGAAGTTGTGCTGGCCACGAAATTCGGCTTCAGCATGGGCGACGGTAAGTCTGGCGCCAAGCCCGCGTATGTGCGCGAGGCGCTCGATGCCAGTCTGCGCCGCCTGGGCGTCGATCACATCGATCTGTATCAGATCCATACACCCGATCCCGCCACCCCTATCGCCGACACCTTAGGGACCCTTAACGATCTTGTGAAAGCCGGCAAAATCCGCGAAATCGGCTGTTCCAATTTCTCGGCAGACCAGCTTCGCGAGGCCGAAGCCGCCGTAAAACCCGGCGCGGCGCGATTTGTCAGCGTGCAGAACGAATACAGCTTGTTCCATCGCGCTCCAGAAGCCGACGTTCTGCCGCAATGCAAGAAGTCTGGCGTTGCCTTCATCCCCTATTTCCCGCTCGCCAACGGGCTGCTCACTGGCAAGTATCGCAAGGGTCAACCGCTCCCCGCGAACAGCCGTGGCAAGGATGCATTCGGACCCACTGTCTTCACGGAACGCAATCTCGATGTAATCGAATCGCTGCTCCGTTTTGCCGCGCTGCACGGACATTCACTGCTAGAACTCGCTATCTCCTGGCTGGCCGCGCAGGACACGGTACCGTCCGTAATCGCCGGAGCGAAAACACCGGAACAGGCGAAAATGAATGCCCGGGCCGGCGGCTGGAAATTCACCAAGGCGGAACTAGCCGAAGTGGATGAGATCGTACTCCAATCCGCCTGAAAAAGTGGCGCCGCCACTTTCGCTTAGCTGTAGCAGCACTCCGAGGAGTTTTGTGGGGCGGACGTCCCCGTCCGCGGGCCGACGTCCCCGTCGGCCTTTCTGAATGGCGTTGCGAACAGAGCAACCAGGAGACACTCCTGTGCGCCGCGCCGAGACTTATCTCGGCGCTATCGGGCTGATCAGGGCCTGATGCGCCTCTCGCTCCGCCTTCGCCAGTTCCGCTTCGCCTAGCCGATCGTAGACCCGGGCAAGATGATAGTGCGGCATAGGTTGTTTCGGATCGAGTTCGCTGGCGCGAGACAATTCAGTAACAGCTTTTCGATAGTCGCGCTTGGCGGCGAGTAAGACGCCCAGTTCATAGTGAGCTTCCCAGTTGCTTGAATCGAGCGAAACAGATCTCTCTAGCAGCGTTTCCGCTTCCGCGTCTTTAGGATCATTCACCAGCCGCGCCTTCGCAAGCAGCATTTGGGCCTGAGCGTTTTTTGGATTGCGCACGGCCCAGTTCCCATACGCTTTCGTGATCTGGTCGAGATGCGTACCGGCCTGATCCAGCATCCTTCCTAAAAAGATGTATGGCTGTTCAATAGTCGGATCGACCTGAATGACCTGCAGAAAGCGATCCGCGGCGTCATCAAAACGGCGCTGTCCATAACGCGCGACGCCCAGGGCAAGGATAAGCTGTGGGTCTTTGGGATGTGTCCGCAACGCACCGTCGAGCACGTTCGCCGCCTGCGTAAAGTCCTGTTTCCGAAGCAGCCGCTGAGCGTATTCAAAATAGAACATGCCCAGCGCCTGGTGAATGACCTGATTCTTGCCAGCCAACTTTTCTGCGGTTTCAGCGGCGGTGGAGGCTTTGGCCGGTTCCTCCAAACGCAAGTAGGTTTCGGCGAGCGAACTCCAGACATATGGATTATCAGGTGCTTCCCGCGAAGCTTCTTCAAGCGCTGTGCGGGCTTCGGTGAGTTGCCCTTGCTGGAGTGCGATCAAACCGTGTTGCAGCGAGGCAGGTGGTGTAGCCGCCTGCCCCGCTACAAGTAACAGCAGACTTAGAAATGCAGCCGTAAAGCAAATTGTACGTGACGCTCCGACCCGGGGTTCGTGCCGGTAACTTGCCCGAAGTTCGCGTCTTGCCGGCTAAGATCTACATTGGCTACGTTGAACTGCGGCGTGTTGGAGAGGTTGATTGCTTCCGCGCGGAACTGCAATCCAAATCGCTCCGTGAACATGAAGTCCTTGAAGAGCCCAAAATCCAGCGCGCGCGTAGGCGGACCGTAGTTGGTCTGGAGACCAAGATTCCCGCCAGGAAGGGCCGTGTTCGGGGCTAGGAAGTTGCTGGTGGTAAACCATTGGCTTGGGGTGCGGCCATTGGCCGGCGCGGCATTCGGGTCCTTTCCGGCAACCAGAATCGGCTGGCATCTGTTCCAAACGCCAATGCAGCCATTTGAGTTGACAGTGAACGGTTGGCCGGTATGGAGAGTGAGCGTGCCGTTGAGAGCCCAACCGCCAATTAGCGCGTTGACCACAGGATTGAGGTTTGCACCGTATTGTTTCCCGCGGCCGAAGGGGATGTCGTAGTTAAAGGCTGTAGTGAAGTTATGACGGATGTCCCACGCGGCGGTGGAATAGGAGCTGCTAATGTTCCTTGGGTCTAGGTATCCGAAACCGCCGGAGCCGCTGAGCGTCGTGCCGCTATTCGCTAAAGCGTGCCCATAAGTGTAAGAGCTGACAAACTGCAAGCCATTGGCGAGTCGCTTTTCCAGTTTGGCCGTCATGCCGTGGTAATTGCCAAAGCCGAAGCTCGCTGTACCCTGAATGCTGCCGATCCCCGTAAAAGCGCCATTGTAAGCCTGGTTGCGCAAGGTATCGCACGTAATACTGGTGTTCGTCGTGTAGAAGTTATTGCAGGCGTTAAAGTCCGGCTGCAGCAATTGATGGGAAGAATGGTTTCCTACATAGCTGATTTCGAGAGCCATTTGGCCGGGCAGCTCGTGCTGGACGGCCAAATTCCACTTCTGCACCATGGGGTTGCGGAAGTTGGTCGCGAGTTCGCGGAATTGCAGCGATGATACCGGGTAGCCGTTGAAGATATTGAGCGGATACCCGATGGAAACGCCGCCCGTTGGCTGGCCGTTGGCAAAGCCCGGATTCGGCTCGAAGGTGCCGACGGTACCTGGCCGATTCAATTGAGGGGAGAAATTGAACGGAGCGGATTCGCCGCGATTTGGGTTGCCGCCTTGGTTCTCTTCGCCGCCATAAAAGATTCCATAGGCGCCCCTGATCACGGTTTTTTGACGGATATTGTAGGCGAAGCCGATACGCGGCCCGAAATCGACCTTATCCCATCCCACCAAATACTGATCCACTAAGCCGCGAGTGACTTTTACATTCGGGAACAGCGCGGGATAGCTAATTCCATTAATACTCGCCGGCGCACTGAAGTTTGGCGGCAGCGGAGCGGTTTGGTTCGGCCCGGCAGGAATGTTCAACGTGAGATCCTGCAGAACGAAGTTCGATTGCCGCGCGAATCTTTCACCGATAGGCGAAAATAGCTCATATCGCAGTCCGAGATTCAACGTCAGCTTCGAACTGACCTTCCAGTCATCCTGCGCATAAAACGCATACGCTTTCTTCGTGGAGGAGATGAAGTTCGTCGTCGAGATCTGCCCGCCGTTAATGGATCCTAATAGGAATGAGGCAACTGGATCTCCCGTCGTCGCATTGCTCAGCGCACCGCTGGTGGAGGGGAAAGACGTTTCGTTAGTCGAGAAGTTCATTTCGCCGTGCGGATAGGGTACCTGGAAGAAGGGAAACTGGATCGGGCGGAACTCGGCGCCGAACTTGAGCGAATGGGTCCCTTTGGTAACTGCTACGTTTTGGATGAAGTCCCAAACGTTGTTGTATTCCTTCGTGGGTAGCCAGTCGTTCGCGCCCACTTGGCGGTAACGCTGGGTTCCAGTCGAATCGTTGAAGTGGATCTGCGGAATACCACCGTTCAGCGGACCGGTAGGATTATAGCCTCCGATGCCAGCGACTTTATACGCGTCGATGTCGGCGTTCGCTTGCGTGCGCGCCGTCACCAGCCTGCTGAAACCAACACGGGTTTCAGAGACAATTGCCGAAGACCACAAACGCGTGTAGCTGAGCTGGGCGTTACGGCCCAGATCTATTTCGGACGTGCCGTTGAAGTCGCCGCCGTCCAGAATTCCTGCGAAAGGTGCCACGCTGGACTTGCTGGTATCGGTCCAGCTAATGCTGCCGAAGATACTGTTACGGTCGTTGATGTGGTAATCGACCCGTCCGTCACCCTGGTCAGTGTTCAGTGCGCCGGGAGTGCTCATGAAGTAGTCATTTTGAGGAAAGTTTCCGGCGGCGATGGCCTGATTTGCGGCCGGGTAGAGGCTCGCGATCTTGACCGAGGCCGGATCCATCCTACTGGTCGGAATCCGGTTGCCTTGGAAGGGCTGGCGCGAGTAAATCGGTGTTTGTCCACCGATGGCTTTGAGCGTTCCTGGCGTGCAACCGCTCGTGCAAGTGGTGGTCGTGGGGTCGTAAATCTGGTTGGCGCCGCCACTTCCCAGAATGCGCGAGAAATCGCCGCCGATCATCGCCGTGGTGGGAATTGTTATAAGGCCGCCGTAACCAAGATTTTGAATCACACCGCCTGCCGTAGCGATACGCGTGCCTTGATAGTCGCCAAAAATGAATAACTTGTTCTTGATGATGGGCCCGCCGGCGGCTCCCCCAAACTGGTTCTGCTTGAGGGTCGGAACCTGTGCGCCCGAGCGATTGTTCTCCCAACGGTTGGCGTTGAGCACCGAGTTCTGTAGAATTTCGAAGACCACGCCGTGAAACTGGTTCGTGCCGTTTTTCAGGTTGACGTTGACGACACCACCAGCGGCGCGGCCATATTCCGCACTGTTGCCGTTGGTGATAATTGTCATGTCCCCAATAGCCTCAAGCGAGGGCCCGATTACGAAGGAAGTCTGATTGATGAAGTCGATGACGTTGACATTGTTGTCTACGCCGTTCAGCAGGAAGTTATTCTCTCCGGTGGAACGCACGCCATTCGCGGAGAAGCCGCCACCTAGTGAATCGCGCGCCCCCTGCTCAGCCGGCAGCACGCCGGGAGAAAGCCGCGCGAGATAGGTAAAGGTGCGCTGGTTACCGAGGCTGGAAACCTGATCTCCATTCAGGTTTACGCCCAGCGCTGGCGTTTCGGTTTGCAATAACGGCGCCGCAGCGGTGACTTCGATGGTTTGCGTCGCATTACCGACCTGCAACGCGATGTTCACGGCAACTGTCGCGCCCGGAGTGAGGAGCACGTTCTTCTGCTGCGCTTTCTGAAAGCCGGCAGCTTCGACGGATACCGAGTATGTCCCGGCCTTTATAGCGGGCCTTGTAAACGATCCGGCATCGTTCGACTGCAGCGACGTACTAATGCCTGTAGCATCTTCCGTGAAAACAATTTTCGCATTGGGAACGGCTGCGCCCTGTGGGTCCGTGATCGTTCCAGTAAAGGTTCCGAGATCGCGCTGCGCGAAGAGCAATCCGCAGGAAACTACGAGCGAAAGAAAACCGAATAGAAATTTATGCCAACTAGGCATATGACACCCCCTCCAACTTTGAGTTGAGTTGACCGCTGAACTGGAAGGGATGGTATCACACGTAAGCGCTTACTTCAACAGTTTTGTTAACGGATTGCCAGTACTACTTTTGGCTGGGCGATTTCCGTCGTTTAAAGGCCGCCAGGAGAATGCTATCTTACTCAATAACTTACGGGAAATGACGTTGCGATTCTTCGGCTGGCGGCCGCATACTTCTTGAAGAGCTAACGGGGTAAACGACTTTGGAATTGGGTTCGAACCGCAAAATGGGCAAGGGTGCTTGGGTGGCGATTCCGTTTCGTAAAAAACGCCTTTTGTTCACCCTAACCGCCATTCCCGTATTCGCGGCTGCAGCTTTTCACGTCGATTTTCGCGACATCGCCGCCGCCGCCGGGCTGAGTGTTCGAAACACGTTTGGCGGCGCCGAGCGAAAAGATTTTATTCTCGAAACCACCGGCAACGGCGCCGCGATTTTTGACTATGATGGCGACGGCCGCGACGACGTTTTCATAGCCGACGGCCGGCGACTGGCCTCGGAAGGCGAGCCCGCGCAGCTCTACCGCAATGAAGGCGCGGGACATTTCCGTAATGTCGCAAAACAGGCCGGGCTCACCCGCACCGGCTGGCAGCAAGGCGTCTGCGCCGGCGATTACGATAACGATGGCCGCCCCGATCTCCTGGTGACCTTTTATGGACACAACATTCTCTACCGGAATCGTGGCGATGGCACATTCGAAGATGCAACGGAAAAAGCCCGCCTCCCCGTCACAGGTTTGCGTTACGGCTCAGGCTGCTCGTTTGTCGACTACGATCGCGACGGCTATCTCGATCTGTTCGTCGCCAACTACGTAGATTTGGATTTGGAGAAAACGCCGCACCCGGGCCAGGGCGAATTTTGCGAATGGAAATCCATACCCGTGATGTGCGGCCCGCGCGGCTTGCCCAAGGCGCACAACGTGCTGTACCACAACAACCGCGACGGAACGTTCACGGACGTTTCTGAAAGCGCTGGCATTCTAAAACCAGGTGGCCGCTACGGCCTTGGCGTCGTCGCTGCCGACTTCGACAACGACGGCTGGCCCGATATATATGTTGCCTGTGACATGACGCCCAGTTTGCTGTTCCATAACCGGCACGACGGGACTTTCGAGGAACGCGGAATGGAGGCTGGCGTCGCATTCAATTTCGATGGCGCCCTGCAGGCGGGCATGGGTATCGCGGTTGCTGATTACGATGGAGATGGTTTTCTCGATATCGCAAAGACCAATTTTTCTGGTGATTTGACCTCGCTTTATCACAACGACGACGGCAAGTTTTTCACCGACGTATCGCGCGAAGCCGGGCTCCGGGCACGGCAATTCCTGGGTTGGGGCATCGCCTTCGTAGACGTCGACGACGACGGCTGGCGCGATTTAGTGGTCGCCAATGGCCACGTCTATCCCGAGGTGGAGGGCAAACAGCTCGGCGACAAGTACCTCCAGCCGACCATCCTTTATCGCAACCTCGGAAACGGAAAATTTTCGGACGCAACCGAAGGGGCTGGCCCAGCCTTTCAAGTCCCCCGCCCGGCCCGCGGCCTGGCAACCGGCGATCTAGACGGTGACGGCCGCCCGGACATCTTGCTGGTGAACATGAATGCCGCGCCGGCTCTACTGAAGAATCGCGCTCCCGGCGGCCACTATTTGAACCTCACCTTGACGGGCACGAAATCCAACCGCAGCGCCATTGGCGCGCGAGTCACTGTGACCGCAGGCGGCCGCAAACGCATCGACGAAGTAATGAGCGGAGCCAGCTATTACTCCCAGAATTCCTTCACCCTTCACTTCGGCTTGGGCGCGCTACCCGCCGTCGACAGCATAGAAATAAATTGGCCTGGGGGAACCATTCAGCGGCTCGGCAAAACCAGCGCGGACCAAACCCTGAAAATCAAAGAACCGCCGGCGGCGCTTTCTGGGCCGAGCAGCTAATGCTGAACCGCCGCGAATTCTTAGCACTGCTGGCGGCCTTGCCTGCCTTCGCCGAAACAACTCGGCGCGAATCGCCCTATCTGGGCTTGAAAAAATTTATCGAACCCGGTCTCGACGAATTTCCGATGGAAAAGCGCGCCTCCGAAGTTCGTCAGATACTGCAAACCCAACCGCATGACTGGGGCAAAGTCCGTCGTGCACAATTCTTCCCACTGCCGGACCGAATCATCCGCTACGAAGCGGCCACCGAAAAAGACGGCCAGCTGCTCTATCGCGTTGGTCATTGGCGCTGCGATTGGGAAAGTGGTAAGCCGCTGGCTTTCGCTCCCATAGACGAACAGGTGGCGAGCGCCACGAAACCTTACTTCCGTGACGTCACGGCTGCATTCTTGAGCGACGACAAACAATTGTCCAGAGGAATCCCCTACTGGCGCTCGCGGCTTGATCCCGCCGGTGGTATAGACATCTATGGCAGTAACGGAATCGCCGCCGGCGATATCGACGGCGACGGTGTGGATGAGATTTATGTATGCCAGCCAGGTGGTCTGCCGAACCGGCTCTTCAAGTTCAGCGAAAATGGACGCTTAGTCGACATCACGGAAGCCTGGGGCGTCGGCTTCCTCGACGACACTTCCTGCGCTTTGTTTCTGGATCTCCGAAATTCCGGGCGGCAGGACCTGGTCGTGCTCCGCGCAAGTGGCCCCGTTTTACTCATAAACGAGGGAACGCGCTTCGGTCTGCGCACCGACGCTTTTCGTTTCGCCACCCAGCCGCGAGGCGGTTTTACTGGTATGGCGGCGGCCGATTTCGATCGCGATGGCAAGCTCGATCTCTACCTGTGCTGCTATGTGTACTTCCAGAGCGAAGCCCAATACACCTACGCCTCCCCGTATCACGATGCCCGCAACGGGCCGCCGAATTTCCTTTTCCGCAACCGGCTGGCGGCCGATGGCAGCGGCCTTTTCGAAGACGCGACAGCCGAAACCGGGCTCAATGAAAACAACGACCGCTTTAGCTTCGCGCCTGCCTGGTGCGATACAACTGGCGACGGCTGGCCGGATTTATATGTGGCGAACGACTTCGGTCGAAAGAATTTCTATGTGAACACGGGCGGTCATTTCAAAGACCGAGCCGCGGCGGCGGGCGTTGACGACATTGGACCCGGCATGAGCGCTTCCTGGTTCGACTACGATGGCGATGGCCGGCCCGATCTGTACGTTGCGAATATGTGGACTGACTCCGGCCAACGTGTGATTCGCAATCCGCAGTTCATCCCCGCCAAAGAACACGCCGACGCCTACCGCCGGCACACGATGGGGAACTCGCTGTTTCACAATCGCGGCGATGGCACCTTTGAAGACGTAACCGAGCGCGAGCAAGCCGCGTTCGGGCGTTGGGCTTGGGCGGCAGAGGGCCACGACCTGGATAACGACGGCCACGCCGAAATTTTCATTACCTGCGGCATGTTGACGAACCAGTCCGAAACGGACTTGAATAGCTTCTTCTGGCGCCAGGTGGTGGCGCATTCTCCAACTGAAGCGAAGCCGTCTGCCGCCTACGAAAACGGCTGGAACGCGATTAATCAATTTATCCGCGAGGACTATAGCTGGAACGGACGCGAGCCCAACGTGCTGCTCGCGCGCCAGAATGGCAGATACGTTGACGTGTCTGGCGTGAGCGGCCTCGATTTTGCTGACGATAGCCGCGCCTTTGTAGTCACCGATTTCGATGGTGACGGCCGTCCCGACGTCATCCTTAAGAGTCGACTGGGTCCTCAGATACGCTTTTTGCAAAACGACTGGGCAGGCGGCAATCGTTCGATTGCGTTTTGTTTACAGGGCACGAAATCGAATCGTGATGCCATCGGCGCACGCATCGAAGTCGACGGCCGCGCCAAGTGGCTGAGCGCCGGATCCGGTTTTCTGTCGCAGCACAGCAAGCGCATGATCTTCGGTTTGGGCCATGCGGACACGGCCGCGCGCGTTCGTGTGACGTGGCCCTCCGGAGCAGTCCAGGAATTCTTGAATCTCAGAGCCGGAAAGACGTACAGCATCGTCGAAGGATCGGCGGACATCGCGGCCAAAGAGTTTCGCCCTTCGAAGCCAATGCCTGCGGGGCCCGTGCGCGGAGATAATAGTCTTTCTCTTGAAGACACTTGGTTTCTCGAGCCCCTTCCCCTCCCCGAACCTCAGCGCGGACCGGGCTTGTTCGTAATTGAAGCGAACAAGGAGCAGTATCAGATTTTCCGGCGCTATCTTTTCGATTGGCGCACCGGATTATCCGGCCCTCTGACGCTCCTATTGAACGAATCCGGCCACGCGGTGAAGGTCTACGCCAAAACCCCATCAAAGCGGCAGGTAGATGCGGATTTGCGCGAATTGGCGCATTTCTCGCCCCGCCTCGGCCTGCCGTTCGCCGGCGACTATATAGGGACACCGCACCGCGACTTCTTCAAGTTCGGCGCGGCGTATTTGTGGGCCGGTTATTCCGAGCAGGCGCTTCCCTACCTGGAACAGGTGTTGCAACGAACGCCCGACAACGCACGCGTCCTCGTGTTAGTAGGCCGCATCCATTTGGAGGCCAATCGCCTGGATGAGGCCGATAGACGGTTTCGTGACGCGCTGCGGGTGAACGAGTCAAACGCCGAAGCCTGGTCTGGACTCGGCGACGTGTGCGATGCGCGCAAGGATCCGCGGCAGGCGAGCGAGCAGTATGCGAAAGCGCTGGCCCTCAAGCCTGACCTTCTCTATACGTTGCTGAACGCCGGACATGTGGCGGACAAACTGGAACAACCCAGGCAGGCGGAGGATTTTTACCGCCGGGCATTCGTCCTCGATCCGAAAATGGCGGAAGCCGCGAACGGGCTGGGCCTGGCGCTGGCGAAGCAAGGCCAGGCGGAAGAAGCGCGCAAATACTTCGAGCGGGCTATTGCCCTCAAAAGTGACTTTCCCGAGCCGATCAACAATCTGGGCGTCCTTTATATTCAACAGGGCAAGACCGGCGATGCGATCGCCGCCTTTGAATATGGTCTCCGGGTCGCTCCCGACGACGATATACTCTACCTGAATCTGGCGCGGCTCTACGTACAGCGGGGAAACGTGGACAGGGCGCGGGAACTAATGCAAAAACTACTCGAGCGGAAACCTGGAAACGAGACGGCGCGGCATGCGCTCGAAGAATTGAGCGGACGATGAAGTGGATCCTTCTTGCTGTCCTCCTGGCCGCCCCTGTCTCGGAAAACGATGTGATCGCGCGCATCGAGGCTTCCGGGCGTTGTGTTTCCGTAGCCGAGACGCCGGATTCACGCGTAGGACCGGGAATGCGAATCGCGCCCGGCCCGCCGCCTCTCGTGAGCTTTCGCTACTACCAGGGCAAGTTGCATCAGCGGTTCGGAAATTCGGAATTGATGCTGGACGATGCGGGGCATTAGTTGTTTTTTGGTTGCTTCCCTGCTCTGGGCAGCGTCGGCTCGCGAAGACGGGATCGCGGCGTTCGAAGCCGGCCGCTATTCGGTGGCTCTGGCCAAATTAAAGGAAGCGGCGAAAGACTCGCAGGACGCGCGGGCACGCCTCTTTCTGGCACTGACGCAAGCCGCCATGGGCGATTGCCGCACCGCGCTGGCCAATTTGACAACTACAGACCGCCTGGCTGGCCTGGCGGCGGCGAAGTGCTATGCCGCGATCGGAGACGAAGGCAAAGCGTTTGCAACGCTCGACGATCTGCGCAAACGATTTCCGAATGATGCTGACGTGCTGTATCTCCGGGCCAAGCTACACATGAAAGCCTTTAACGAGGCAACGCTCGCGATGTTTCAAGGCGCGCCGGCTTCCTATCGTGTGCACGAGCTATCGGCCGAGGTGCTCGAAGTCGAGAATCGCTACAGCGAAGCGGCGGCCGAATACCGCAAAGCGATTGAACTGAATTCCGCGGCGCCCGAACTGCACTACCGGCTAGGCCGAGCGATCCTGCTCGAGAGCCACAATTCGGAGGCATTGGAGCGCGCGGCGGCTGAATTTCAGGCTGAGTTGAAACTGAGTCCGGAAGACGCGGCCTGTGAATTTCAGTTAGGGCAGATTGCGCAGGTAAAGGGAAAGTCCAGCGAGGCCAAACCGCATTTCGAGCGTGCGGTTGCGCTTTCGCCCGGTTTCGTACAGGCTTTGATCGCGCTCGCCAAACTTGAGCCTGGAGAAAAAGCGCTACCGCTTCTGAAAAAAGCGGTGGAACTTCAGCCTTCGAATGAAGGTGCTCACTATGCGCTACTGACTGCCTATCGCAACGCCGGCGACATGGACAAGGCGGCGGCGGAAAAGGCTATCCTCGACCGGTTGCAAAAGCCGGCTGATGGCGAATTCTCGGATTTCCTGAAAAAGCTCGGGGAGAAACCAGGGAAGCAGTGACGAGATTCTGCGTGTCGCTGCTGATAAGCGCGCTGGGAGTTTTTCAGCCGCGGTTCGAAAACGTCGCAAAACAGTTTGGCATGACGGATGTATTTCCGAACGGCGGAGCGGTTTCGAAGAAATACATCATCGAGACTACGGGCAGTGGCATCGCCTGGATCGACTACGACAACGATGGCTGGCTCGACCTGTTCGTTCTCTCAGGCGATGGCGGCACCAATCGTTTGTATCGCAACGAAGGGGGCAAACATTTTCGGGACGTGACCGTCGAGCTAGGCTTGCGTTCATCAGGATGGGCACAGGGGGTCTGCGCGGGGGACTACGATAACGACGGATTTACCGATTTGTTCGTGACTTACTGGGGCGCGAATCGCCTGTATCGCAATATCGAAGGCAAACGTTTCAGTGACGTGACGGCAACGGCGCATTTGACGCAAGACCGCACCCGCTACAACACCGGCTGCGCGTTTGTCGATATGGACGCGGATGGGCACTTGGATCTGTTCGTCGCAAACTACCTGCAATTCGACCCGGCCACCACGCCCAAGCCGGGCGCGAACCCCTACTGTTACTACCGCGGCATTGCTGTGAATTGCGGGCCGCGCGGGCTGCCATTCGATCGCAACCTTTTATATAGGAACAATGGCGACGGGACGTTTCGGGATATTTCAGAGGTTTCGGGAGTAGCGAAGCCGGAAGGGCACTACGGCTTAAGCGTCTTGACCGGCGACTTTAACGAAGACGGCTTAACCGACATTTACGTCGCTTGCGACCAGACGCCTTCCCTGCTCTACATCAACAAAAGCGGCGGCCGCTTCGAGGAAGAAGGCGTGCTCCGCGGAGTGGCGTTCGACCAGAACGGAAAAGCGCTTTCCGGGATGGGCGTAGACGCGGCGGATTATGCGGGTGACGGACACGCGGGAATTTTTCGAAGCAATTTTTCCGATGAATTCGAGACGCTCTACCGCAATCGAGGAAAAGGAATCTTCGACGATGTCACGCTCGAAGCCGGACTCGGCGGAAATACACGTTACGTCGGTTGGGGCGCCGGCTTCTTCGATTTCGATAACGACGGCTGGAAAGATCTGCTGCTGGTGAACGGGCACGCCTTCCCGGAAGTAGACAATTTGCATATCGACATTCACTACAAAGACCGGGCCATTCTATACCGCAATCTCAGAAATGGAAAGTTTCAGGACATTTCGCAGAGTGCCGGGCCGGCCTTGGCCGAGCTTCATTCAGCGCGCGGCGCCGCTTTCGGCGACATGGATAACGATGGGATGGTAGAGATCGCCGTAAACAATCAGAATGAAGCGCCGTCGCTGTGGAAGCAAACCGCGGCTCCGTCAGGGAATTGGGTGATTCTGAAATTGTCGGGCATGCGCTCGAACCGCAGCGGGATCGGCGCGCGCGTGAGGCTGACCGCGGGCGGGCGGACACAATCTGGCGAAGTGCGTTCGGGCGGAAGCTATCTTTCGCAAAACGATTTGCGGCTGCATTTCGGCTTGGGCGAAGCGCGCATTGTGGACCGGATCGAGATTCTCTGGCCAGGCGGAAAGCGCCAGGTGCTCGAACGGGAAACAGCAAATCGGATCTTGAACATCAGGGAGGATATGTGAGCAGGTTGATTTTTGTGATGTTGCTGGCGTTGTGCGCTTCGGCGCAGAGCATTCGCCACGACGCCGGCCGTCACGTCTGGCTGTTGACGACGCATACGAGTTCCTATGCGATGGGTCTGTCTCCCGAAAACGAGTTGCAGCACCTGTACTGGGGCGGGCCGCTGTGGCGTGTCGAGGATGTACCGGCAGCCGAACGAAAACGAGACATTTCTTCTTTCGATCCGCACCAGATGCTCGAAAACGAAGAGTATCCCGGCTGGGGTGGGCCACGCTTCGATGAGCCGGCGCTCAAAATCACGCGCGCCGATGGCGATCGCGATCTGGTCTTGCACTACGTGTCCCATCAGGCGAAAGCCAATGAGCTCGCGATCACGCTCAAAGACATTCACGACGACATCGAGGTGGAGCTCGACTACATCGTCCATAGCGGAACGATCGGCCGCAAATCAATTATCCGGAACCGCAGCAAGCAGGCAATTACGCTCGAGAGCGCGCAATCGGCAGCCTGGTATTTGCCTGCCGGTGTCGGCTACCGGCTCTCTTATCTGAGTGGGCGATGGGCTGCGGAGACACAGCTCAATCGTGAGCCGATTCATGAAGGCATCAAAACTCTCGAGAGCCGCACCGGGCACACCGGCCACAACATCAATCCGTGGTTCGCCATCGACGAAGGCGATGCGGACGAGACCAACGGCCGCGTGTGGTTCGGAGCGCTGGCCTGGAGCGGAAACTGGCGGATCAGCGTGGAGCAGACACCTTACCGGCAGGTGCGCGTAACCGGCGGATTCAATCCGTTCGATTTTGCTTACTGGCTGAAACCGGGCGAATCACTCGAGACTCCGGTATTTTATGCAGGCTACGCGCAACGCGGGTTTGGTGAGGCGTCGCGCTTGCTGCACGATCTGGAGCGCAGCGACATCCAGCCGGACGGGCTCAAAGCGCGGCCGCGGCCGGTTCTGTACAACTCGTGGGAAGCCACCGAATTCAACGTGGACGAAGCGGGACAGATAGCGCTCGCCGAAAAAGCCGCCAAGCTCGGTGTGGAATTGTTCGTCATAGACGACGGCTGGTTCGGCAAACGAAATAACGATCACGCGGGATTGGGCGATTGGACCGTCAATCCTCAAAAATTTCCGAATGGCTTGAACGGGCTGATTACACGTGTGAATTCCCTCGGCATGGATTTCGGCTTGTGGGTGGAACCCGAAATGGTAAATCCGGATAGCGATCTATATCGCGCGCATCCGGATTGGGTAATGAACTTCCCCGGACGTCCGCGCAGCGAGTTACGCAATCAATTGATTTTGAACATGGCCCGCGACGACGTGAAAGACTACATCTTCGGTGTACTGGACAAGCTCGCGAGCACTTATAAAATCCGCTATTTCAAATGGGACATGAATCGTATCTTTTCCGAGCCAGGCTGGCCGGAAGTGCCGGTAGAACAGCAGCGGGAACTGTGGGTGAAGTATGTGTGGAACTACTACGACATCATGAAGCAACTGCGCGAAAAACACCCCGGACTCGAGATCGAGTCTTGCTCGGGCGGTGGCGGCCGCATCGATCTGGGCGTTTTGCGCTATGTGGATGAAGTCTGGACCTCGGATAACACGGAGGCCTTCGACCGCCTGCGAATCCAGGAGGGATTTTCGCAAGCCTATGCCGCGAAGTTCATGTCAGCCTGGGTCACGGACGTGCCAAACATGAACCGTCGCAGTACCCCGCTGCAATACCGCTTCCTGGTAGCCATGCAGGGAGCGCTGGGCATTGGAGCCAACCTGAACAGATGGTCTGACGCCGATACGGAACTCGCCAAGCGCATGGTAGCGCTCGACAAGCGAATTCGCACCACCGTGCAATTTGGGAATTTGTACCGGCTGCTGTCGCCGCGCTTGAGCGACACAACAGCCAACGAATATGTATCAACGGATGGTAGAGAAGCCGTGCTGTTTGCGTTCCGGCATTCACAGGAATACAATACGCCGCCTCCAGCACTGCTTTTAGAGGGCCTGGATGCCCGCGCCGTCTACCGGCTGGAATCGCTGGATGGCAAGCCATTGGGCAATTCCAGCGGGGCGTACTTGATGCAGCAGGGTGTAAATGTGACCCTGCGAGGAGATTTCGACAGTACCGCCGTACTCTTGCATCGTGTCGAATAGCATGGCCGCGTTCGCTATCGTGTAATTTCCATGTTTGAGCTGAACGGACAGATAGCCATTGTGACCGGAGCGGCGACGGGGATTGGCGAGGCAATTGCACGCCGCTTGGCGGCTGCCGGCGCGACGATCGCTGTTGCGGACTTGAATATTACAGACGCCATCAAGGTGGCCGGTTCATTGAATGCCGGATCATTCGCGGTGGAATGTGACGTTTCTCAGCGCGATTCGATAGAGCGAGCCGTTGAGAACGTGCTAGCGAAGGCCGGCCAAATCGACATTCTTGTAAACAATGCGGGTATTGCCGGACGCGCGGCCCCGATCTGGGAGCAGACCGAAGAAGACTGGAGCCGCGCGATTGCCATCAATCTCACGGGTGTCTTTCGGTTTTGCCAGCTCGTGGCCCCTCACATGCTACGTCGAAAATACGGACGGATCGTGAATATAGCGTCAATCGCAGGGAAGGAAGGCAACCCGAATATGGTGCCCTACTCGGCCAGTAAGGCGGCGGTGATCGCGCTGACCAAGTCGTTGGGGAAAGAGTTGGCTACGAACGGCATTTGTGTGAATGCAGTTTCTCCAGCCGTGATCCACACCAAGATTCTGGATCAGTTGACGCCGGCCCAGGTCGACTATATGACTGAGCGCATACCGATGCGGCGCACGGGCACGCCCGAAGAAGTCGCGGCAGTCGTCCATTTCCTCGCCAGCCCTGACTGCTCCTTCGTAACCGGCCAATGCTATGACGCAAGCGGAGGCCGCGCAACCTATTAACTTAATTACCTTAACCGATTTGCCGGCCGGCTATGCTTTCCACATCGATACTGATGCTGGCCGACTTCAAATCGGTCGCCGTGTAGACTGCTGTGACGCTGAGCTCGACGCTACTCAAAATCTCTAAGAACCCGATATTGAGGCGACCGGCCGCAAACTGCAGTTTCTCGCCGAGCCGGCAGCAATCATCCATCGTGCCGCTGTCTGGCGGTAACGCGATCTTGTCGAATGCCTGGGCTTTCACGAACTTCGGCTCGCGGCCCACGGCATCGCCGTTGTGAACAAGTACAATCGCACGCTTCTCAATAACGGCCTCTTTATCGCGCTGAAAATTGTGAATATTGACTTCAGTAGCGTATATCCCTTGACGCACCGGTGAACAGGCCACCTCGGTGGCGGCGGCTGCGCCTTGGGATCCGCAGACGAATTTGACGCTGTAAGTGAACATAATTTCCTCCGACGAATCGTGAGACTCGGCACCTGCCCGTTTCATGTGGCTGACAAACTGCATGTAACCGCCACGGTGTGTTCGGCAGTACACTCATTTGAGATCGTTGGTTGGGCAAGCGAGGACGGCGCCCTTTGAACGATGACAATCATAAAGTGTTGGAATCAGAAGATATCGTTGAATAGGAACGCGCATAGTCTCCCTTTCCATGTTTCGCTCGGCGAGATGGAAATGTTGATCGTGCTCGAGTAGATTTCTCGCTTCGCCCTCGATGAAGACTCTAATTTCAGTTGGCCTACTCGCCGCTGCTGTAACGGTGAATCGCTACGACCGCGCCGCCACGGGCGCGAACACCGGTGAGACAATTCTTAACGCGCAGAACGTAAG
>Ga0068855_100003917_pt1 | contig 18173 bp, 14 predicted proteins | sample KBSCornC52_FD_66592 | JGI IMG/M metagenome (GOLD analysis project Ga0068855, IMG submission 66592) | Corn rhizosphere microbial communities from Kellogg Biological Station, Michigan, USA - KBS Corn C5-2 | ecosystem: Host-associated > Plants > Roots > Rhizosphere > Soil ...
CGTCGGGGTGCGGCGCGGGATCACGGGGACGATCGCCGTCGCGACCGGTGCGGCTGGCACATTCTCCATGGTTGCGCCCGGGGCGGGGGGATTCTTGTAGGGATAAAGGAAGCGCGCCATGCCGGGGCCATTCATGATTTCCGCACCCAATGGCTGATTGGTAATGTCGTGGGTTGTTTCATCGCGGTCGCGGATCATCATTTGGGCAAAGACCCAGTGATCGGTGTCCCAGCCGAAGACGTATTCGTAACGCGAGTGGCCGACAAAAGTCAGGTAGCCGATGATGGGAAAGAAAGGGTCGTCGCGTTTTTGGACGTAAGTGGCGATTTCCGAGACGGTTTCACCCGAGCGCAAGACGCGCGGGAGACTTTTCGCCATGTCGTCGAGCGACGACTTGGGATCGGCCTTGGCGTGGAATGAATGGCGAAGGTAACTGCCAATCCACGGGCCGAGCGGTGTCCTGGAGACAAGCCAAGTCCCGCCGGCGCAGAGCAGAATCAGAATGATGAAAGTGGAAAGCTTCATGAGAGATCAGGTCGCAGTGCTCAACGAACAAGTTCATCGCTCCCGTGTGACGTGGCCACGGGACTGCAGAAAATTGGCATGGGACTCGGCTTGGAAGACGATTTCATTTCCTTCCGGAAGGCACTCCGTTGGTTGTTCTTTTAACCTCCAACCCCGGGCTGACTAAAGAATAAATCGAGAGCGAGTGGATACGTATTTTCAGCGGGATGTGACTCATGGCGGAAAAATTCCCGGTCGAAAGTTTATCCATTGCCGCTGCGTACCCATTGGCGTTTAATCGGAGAAAATGTTTTCCGTCACGATCCTTGGCAGCGGCAGCGCGGGCAATTGCGCCCTGGTGGAAACACCCCAGGCGCGGCTGCTGGTCGATGGCGGGCTGAGCGCGCGGCAGATCGTCCTGCGGCTCGCCCAGTGCGGGGTGAATCCGGTGGAGATCGACGGCGTTTTGCTCACGCACGAGCACGGGGATCATTCCGGCGCGCTCCATGTGTGGTGCAAACAATTCGCCACGCCGATCTATTGCAATCGGCTCACTGCCGAGGTGCTGCAGCGCGAGTCCTCGCCGCAGTCGCGCAAGGATTGGAAGCTTTTCGTCACCGGCAGCGCCTTTTCGATCAAGGATATCACGATCGAGACCTTTCCCGTGCCCCACGATGCGGTCGAACCGGTGGGGTTTGTCTTGCATCATGGTGACGAAGCGCTGGGCGTGCTCACGGATCTCGGCGTGGCCACGAAACTCGTGCAGGAACGCGTGCGCGCGGCGCAGACGCTCCTCATTGAGACGAATCACGATGAGAAGCTGCTGCAGAATGACACCAAGCGGCCGTGGAGCGTGAAGCAACGGATCATGTCGCGTCACGGGCATCTCTCGAATGCCGCGGCCGCCGAGGTCGTGGCGGAATTGCTGGCCGGTGGCCGGTTGCGCCGGGCAGTGCTGGGGCACCTGAGCCGGGATTGCAACAGCCCGGAACTGGCCGTGGGCACGGTGCGCGAACGACTCGATGCGGTGGGCGGCAACGCGGTCGAAGTGATCTGTGCGGCGCAGCGCGAGATCAGTGCGCGGATGGCCGTGGCAGGGATGTGCGCAGCGTAATACCGCAGTCCCCGGCGAGGGCGCGGAGTTTACCGCCGTCGATTTCCTCGGGTTCCGCACCGGGGTGAAAATAGATTTCCGTCAAGCCATCGGGGAGACACTCGAGAGCCGAGGTCAGAATCCGGGTCGTCATTTTTCCGGTGTCACGCAGACCGAAGACATGATCGGTGAAAGTGATGCCGTGACGCTGGAGTCCGGGCTCAGCGGCGCGGCTCAATTGACGAAAGATGGCCGGCAGCAAGCTCGACGACGGCGGATATTCGCGGACGAGCCGCGTGGCGCGAAAGCCGTGCTCCACCGCGATAGGCAGGGTGAGACGCAGTACCGTGGGATGCAGATGCAAATGGGTATGGCCATCCCAGTAAGTCGGCGCCAGGCCGAGCGCGCGAAAGCGCTCGAACTGGGCAAGAATCTCGCGCCGCAGCGGTTCCGCGAGCGAGGGACGGAAAGCATAGCGCAGCCCGGCTCGCGCGGGCGACGTGACGAATCGACCGGCGGCATCCGTGATCGCCGAGACGGCCGAAGCGCGTCCATCGCAGAGCGTGAGATGCAGGCCGACGCACAGCGCGGGATGACGTTGCGCGATGCGCACCGCTTCCTCCGCGTGCGACTCGTGAACCATGAGGCTGGCTTGGGTGAGAAAGCCGGCTTCATGGCAGCGCTCGATGGCTTCGTTGACTTCGTGGCTGCGGCCGAAGTCGTCGCCAGTGACGATGAGTTGTTTCAATTTGCGCGCGGCCCGGGCAAGCTCCGGTGTCGCGATGACGATTTGCCCTTTCTTCCCAGCATTGCACAAGCCATGAGCGTGCCGGAACCCGGCTGGCACGGGTGGTTGCTCGTGGTACCGTTGACGAGTGTGATCTATGATGTGCTCGTGGATGGCGCCCTGGCGCGGTGGATGAGTGAATCGGTGGCGGAGGGTGTGATTCCGCCGGAACCGATCACCTTTTTCCGCCCGTTGAAGCGCGGAGTGCCGCGCTTGCGCGAGAAGCTGGAGATGCTGGTGCAGTCGAGCTTGGTGGAGGATCAGGTGTTGTTCGGGGTCGATCCCGGATCGGAGGAAGAAACGATCTGCGAAGAAGTGCGCCGCGCTTTTCCGGAGCGAGACGTTGCGGTGGTGCGCTGCGAACCTGGGCGAGCGGTGAACCCGAAAATCTCCAAGCTCGTGCAGATGGCGCCACTGGCCCGTCATGCGTCGTGGTTATTGAGCGACAGCGAGATGATTTTGTCGCCCGAATTTCTCGGCACGTTACGCGCCGAATGGCAGGCGGAGAAGGTGGCGGCGCTCACGACGGCGTATCGGTTTGTGAACTCCCAATCCTGGCCGCAACGCTGCGATGCCCTGGGTGTGTTGCTCGGACTCTGGCCGGGTATTTCGCTCGTGCGCCGCTATGGGCAGGTGAGTTTCACACTGGGCGCCTGCACGCTATTTCAACGCGAGGTTCTGCAGGCGATCGGTGGCTGGTCGGCTTTCGGCAATGAATTGGCCGAAGACCAGCGTTTGGGCGAGGCGTTGGTGCGAAGTGGGCAACCCATCCGCCTCAGCCGCCAGGTAGCCACGCTCGATTGCGATCCCCTATCGTGGCGCGACTACTGGCGGCATCAGCGCCGCGTGGCAGTGACCTATCGCGCGGCGAATCCGGCGGGATTCGCCGGGGTGCTGCTGACTTTCGGCCCGGTGTGGAGCTTGGCGTGTCTCCTGGCAATTTCGACCACGCCCTGGATCCTTTCCGCGGCAATCGTTGCTATCGTCTTACGCGGATGGATGGTATGGCGCGCCGCCCGGCTGCTGCGATTTTCAGTGCCGGCGCTGCCGGTGGTTCTGGGCATCGCCAGCGTGGTGGAAGCTACGTGCTGGCTGCTCAGTTGGTTCACTCGCCGGGTGTGGTGGAGCGGACGCTGGTGGCGAGTCGGGCTGCGCGGCACGCTTGCGCCAGTGATCAGCGACGCGGCACGAGCGGAATCGGCATCGTAGCCGGCTCGGGAGCCTCGATTGTTTCTTCCCCCTCGGCCGATTCCTGTCCCGGGCGTTGCCGCCCGCGGCAGAGGCTGCAACGCCACGAGCGGCGCTGGTCGCGTTGATGAAGATAGAACCAAACGAATCCCCAAAGTCCGAAGGTGAGTATCGTGGCGAGTCGATGTTTACGGTGATCGATACCGCGCCTGGTGAACTGGCGTGTCTGCCCGCACCGCCTGCAATAAAACGAGGTGGAATGGCGAATCATGATGAGCGTGAATGAGGCCGCAGACATTCGCGCTCCCGCCGTGGAGATCAATTCAGGGAATGTGAAATTGCGATGACGAGAGAAATGGAAAGGCAGAACATCCAACATCCAACATCGAACACCCAACATCCAATCAGCTGGCGCACGTGCGCTTGCGCTGGCCGGGAAGTGACTTCCTCCCCGATGTCATTTTGAGCGGAGCGCTCGTGGGCCAGTGGGGAGCGCGCAGTCGAAGAACCCAGTCGCTTTACCAGAGATCATCGCTGGTTGTTCGACCGGGTTCTTCGACTGCGTGCCCCGCCGCCTACGCCCTCCGGGGCACTTCGCTCAGAATGACCGCGGGGAGGGAGCCAGCGCACAGGCGCCAGCTCATTGGATGTTGGACGTTGGGTGTTCGATATTGGATGTTGGTCCGAAGGACTCCCTCACCCTTCCAACGCGAGCTGGTGTTCGATTTCCTTGAGGCGATGCTCGGCATTCGCCGCGTGGCGTGTGCCGGGCATGCTCTCGATGATCTGCACGAGCAACGCACGGGCGCTGCGCGCGTCGTGCTGGAATTTCCAATACACATCGACCAGTCGTGCGCTAAGGAACGCTGCGTCATTGGGTGCCCATTCGCGCTGCAACGCTTCCTCCAGCATGCTCTGGGCGCCGGCCACGTCGTCCAGATGCTCGCAGGAAATCTTGGCGATCTCACTGTAGGACAAGGTGTCGTTCGGATCCATCTGGAGGATCTGCCGATACTCCTCGACTGCCGCCGCGTAATCGCCGCGGGCCAACGCGGCTTGCGCGGAAGAGTGCGGATCCTTTTCGATCTCCTGGTTCGGCTGGAAGAAGAAGTTGCCCACCGCATCGCCGATCCGGGGCATGACCATCACCACCACGATGATTGCCGCGGAACCGCCGATGAGGATGAACCCGGCGAAAAGCAGCACTACCTTGCTGGGGTCGACATCGGGATGGGCCTTGGCCAGCCGGGCCTCGTGGAAAAGCACGAAAGCCAGGTAAGCGAGACCGAGAAACAGAAGCAGGCGGGGGAGTGCGCGCATAGAGTTCGGAGGGGTTGCCGGGAAGGCAGCGTAGGCATGTTTGCCCTACCCTGACAAGTTTATCAACGCGGCCCCATTTCCGTCCGGATGTGCGAATCGTTCGAAAAAGCGCTTGTCAACCGCGCCCACCGCGACAGATTCTCCCGCCATCTTCGCGGGTATAGCTTAATGGTAAAGTTCCAGTCTTCCAAACTGGCCATGCGGGTTCGATTCCCGCTACCCGCTCCAAACTCAGAGTTGGAGCCTTGGGGACGTTTGGCGTGAATGGTATCGCCTCGCTGAGGTTGGGTTCAACCGCGCGAATTTGATTTCACATCGGTTCTGTCTTCGCTACGTAGGACGCTCATCGCCATGATTGAGGATTGGATTCTGCGTTCTTCGTCTCAAAGGTTTATCGGCAAGCTCGTGTGCGCCGCTCTCGGTGTTACTGTTCTAGCCTTCGCGGTTATAGAAAAGTTAACCGCTGCTGTTTCGGTATTTTGGATCGCTTCGCCACTGCTGCTCTTCTGGTTGCTGGACACTGGACTGGCGGCCGGACAGCGCCGGTGCGCGGAGTTGCTGAAGAAGAATCCGACAAAGGGAGATGCCTCCGTCCTTCTTTGGGAAGGTGGGGACGCAGGTCTTGGACGGTTCTGTCGTGAACTGATTTCGCTCTCCGTTTGGCCGTTCTATCTCATCCTTTTTGCACTGATTTACTTTGGCGGGGAGGAGATCACCAAGGTGAACAGGGAAGCCGCCGCGCAAGCGGAGCAGAAGGCCGCCAGTGCGGCGACGGTTTCTCCGTATTATCAGCGGGGGAACATGCCCGTGGCACCGATGCGCCAACCGAATGGGGCGATGCCGTTCAACCAGATGAATCCAGCCCTGCAGCGGTTCACGCCTGCGCCATTCTCGACGCCACCTCGATTTACGCTGCCCAACCGGCCGCCGGTGACGCCGGCCAGGGTCACCACACCGGCGTCTTCCCTGCCGGGCAATTCTCCTGCTCCGGCAGTGAAGAATCCGTGATGGTTCGATCACGCTCACTTCGCCCGTTCCTTCCGCGCCGTGAGGGATATCAGTCTCTTGCGCTACTGGCGTGAGCAGCAGCCCGCTTCCCGACGAGTTACCGGCTGCCCATCACGCCGGCGTGATGGATGAAGGGCATCCGGAATGAAGGTGAAATTACAAGTCGGAGCCTGGATGCGCTGACAGGCCCTTCGGACGATGCCCTTTCGGGCGGCGCTTGGCAGCGATCAAGGGGCCGGCGAGTCCCAGTAGGGCAGCACTGGTCGGCTCGGGAACTGGGACAGTCAGCGGTATCGCGATCGCCCGTGAAGGGGGAGTGAGTGAAAGGTGAGATTCGGTGCGCGAAAATACGGTTTTTTTGGCGGGAAGCGCGGCGAGCCATCCTGGCACAGATTTTGCCCCGAGAGGAGGTGCTCCGCCCTCGGGGAACTCAGTTGAAACGCGCAAATCCCGCTTCTCTGAAGGCCTGTTACTTTTTGGTGACGACTACAGAGAGATGATGAGGGTTATTATTAATCTGTTGCGTACCTTCATTCCCTCGGTTAATGGCAGCACGCTCCGCGCGCCTGCGTGCGGTGACACCCCCTTACGCCCCTATTCCAAGCATGATATTTCACCGGCCCTGGCTCCCACTCTTCGTGGCCGGTTGTCTTTTGCCCGGATGGGTTTCGGCTCAGGATAATACCGGGGCGGGATCCGCAGGATCGGCGGCCGGTGGTTCGACCACCGGGGCACCCGCAACAGGAGCGCCAGCGGCAGGATCCTCCGCGGGGGGGATTCCGGCTGCAGGAACTGGAGCGGGCGGTGCCAGTTCCGCTTTTGGAGCAGCGCCCAGCGCACCATCGGCGGGCGCCAATCCGAGTGTGCCGAGTCAAGGAACTCTCCCCAATGGGACGCAGAATCCGCAAGGACAGGGCGGACAAAACCAGGGACCACAGAATCCCAATCCGCCCGGGACGGCCAACGGCCAGCCGACGCCGGATAACACCGCTGCCGGAGGCAGTGCCTCGGCTTTCGGTAATACGGAGAAGCCGGGCGGCGCCTCGCAATTGCAGCAGGCCCCCGCCTCTTTCACAGTCCCGGGCTTTTATGGGCGGGGACCGCAAAGTTTTACCGTCGGTGAGGGCCGGTTGGCCCGACCCAGATTCCGCTTTTCCGGGAACATTGCGGTAGGCTACGACGACAACGTTTTCCAGACGCCATCGCATCCTCAGGGTGTGCCGTCTCAGAAGGTGCAGGTCGTGGAAACACCTGGAACACCCGCGGGTTCCGTGCAGGTTCTGGTGCCATCTGGCGACCCCAGCATTCCCGATTCCGTGCAGACGGTACAGGTTCCTGCCACGGCGCCTAAATTTCGGACGGTGACCATTCCTGGTGTTCCTGCGCCAGAACGGATCGGCAGTTGGATCACCCGCACGGATGCGAAGTGGGATGTCCAGATGGCCAATCGCCGCACGCTGTTTACTTTCGATCTGGGCGCTGGCGTGGACTACTATTGGAATCGACCGGGCAAGAAAGAAGACTATACCGGCACCTTATCGATGGTTTACCTGCGAAAGCTGACCGGACGGGCGCAGTTCACCTTCTCGGCGGACGCGTCTTATCAATCGCAGCCTGATTTTTCGCAGCTGAACCAACCGACCAATGCCAATGTCGGCAGCTACCTGAGCTCAAACCTAAAGGCGGATCTTTCGTATCGTCTCACCCCCCGATTTACCTCGGTGACCAGCGTCAGTTACAACACCCTCTGGTACCAGGAGCAGGCACAGAATGCCGACAATTACGGGACGACCACTTTCGGGACAGAGTTGCGTTATCTTTTCTCCCCGCGACTCACTCTGTCGGGTGAGATGCGTTACAGTTCAGATTCTCACACAAACGATTCCGCCCTGGATACACGTTCCTACTATTTGCTGGTGGGTGGTGACTTTTCGCTGAGTCGGCGGTTCATCGCGACTCTCCGGTTCGGCGAGGTAGTGCAGGACTTCACCGAAGGGGGCGGGAACAGCTCGTCGCCCTACCTCGAGCTGAGCTTGAATTATCGCGTCCTGCCGCAGACCAGTCTCGCTTGGAATGCGCGCTACGGTTACGAGGAAGCCGGCGTAGCGAACTCCCGCAACCTGGTCGCGCGCACGGGACTGCAGGTGACACAGATATTCACCCCTCGGCTTCAGGCGGTTCTGAATGTCAACTATTTGCACAGCGACTTTCAGACAGTGCTCAATGGAGCGACCACCACTTCCACCACTGCGGTCTCTCCCGAAACCGGCGTTGTCCCGACTAGCAACTCGGACTTCATTCAGGATACGATCGATGCTTCTCTCGGTTTTTACTATACGCTCGACCGGCATTGGTCGCTGAATCTGACGTATTCCTATACGATGGTAGTCGGTGACGATGCCGCTCTGAATTACACCCGGCAGCGCATTTTCCTCGGGGCCGCCTACCAATTTTAACATTCAAACAGATGAAAAATATGTTTCGTGTTTGTACGGTTGCGCAATCGCCGTACTGAGCTAGTAATAATTTCACCTCCCCCCACTCCTCGTCTATGAACGACTCCAACGAAGTCAAACTGCACTTTCTCGATTACTGGAGAATCATTCGCCTGCGGATGGGTCTCATCCTGCTGACGTTTTTCCTCGTGATGGTCACGGCGGGCGTCACCACTTATTTCCTGCCGAAGAAGTATTATTCGAAGGTCACCATGGAGGTGAAGCAGGACAAGTCCGGCGAGGTGCAGCCGTTTGGGCCGGGCCAATTCCGGACCCAATACGATCCGCAGTTTGTCGCTACACAATTTCAGATCCTGCAGAAGACCGAGATTCTCTATCCGGTCATCGAACGACTGGATCTGATCAAGGAGTTTTCGCCTCCGGGACAACGGCTCCCGCTGCAGCAGGTTTACATTCAGCTTCGCAACTCCATGAAGCTGAACGAAGTGCGTAACACTGGCCTCATCGAGGTGGGGGCCAAGGATACCGACGCCCAGCGAGCGGCCAACATCGCCAACGCGATCGCCGTGGTCTATCAGGAACAGCGTCAGCATGAATTGGACAAGAACGTCGCTCGTGGCTTGGAGCAGTTGAAGGACGAAGTGGACAGAAGGCGCAAGGAGATGGAGGACACCTCCGCCGTCGCCATGCAAATCCGCGCCCGGGAGGGGATCGTGGATTCGGATCCCGATAAAGACAACTCCGTCATCAGCGGCGGAGAGGGCGGCAACGTGCAGCAACGCCAGCTTCAGGTGAACGAACAGCAGATCAAAGTGGTGGAGTTGGAGCGGCAACTGGAAATGATCAATAGCCTGAGCCCGGAGCAACTTCAGGACGCGCTCAAGACGCTCGGCATCGATGATACCACGGTCTCCCGTAATCTTCCCTTGCTGCAGGACGCCACGGCGGAACGTGCCCGCCTCACCAGTCTTGGCCTGGGCGTGAACCACCCGCGGATCAAGGCTCTGGACGCCCAGATGGCGACCTACCAAAAAATTCTCGCCGACCAGCTCAACACCATCAAGATCACTCAGGCCAACCGGCTCCGGCTCGAGAAGGATAAACTCAGTGGCTTGCAGGAGATGTCAAAGGCGTCTCGCACGGACGACATCAAGGAAAAGGCCAGCCTCGTCGAGTACGTCGACGCCAAGAACAAATACATCCAGGCCCGCAAGCTTTACGAGTCCGTCGAGCTTTCCTACGTCACCCAGAAGATGAACAACTCGGTGAAGGGGGATTCTGCCAAGATCTGGGAAAAGGCGGAAAAAGCCGAATATCCCTCTGAGCCCAATGTGCCCGCCTATATGGGCATGGCAGCGATTATCGGCCTCGTCCTCGGCGTGGGTCTCGCCTTCTTCATCGATTACCTCGACACCAGCGTGAAGACGCTGGACGACGTGGAGCGTTATCTCCAGATCCCGGTGCTGGCCGTGATCCCGAACAACGTTTCGATCCTCATGAAGAACGCGAGCGACACGTCGGACGCCGAAGCCTACCGCATCCTCCGCGCGGCGGTGGAATTCAACAAGCCGTATCGCGACGCCAATACCTTCACCCTGATCAGCGGCGGCCCCGGCGAAGGCAAGTCGACCACGCTCAACAATCTCGCTTACACTTGTGCCAAGGGTGGCTACAACGTGCTCGTCGTAGATGCCGACTTGCGCCGCGCTTCGCAGCATCACTTCTTCGACGTCGACAACTCCTTTGGCCTCACCGACTACCTGCTCGGCCGCGCGGAGATCGATGAAATCATCAAGACCACGAAGATCGACAACCTGTCGTTCATCCCCAGCGGTCTGCTTCCGGGCGATTCCGTGGGCATTCTCAATTCGCAGCGTATGACCGACCTCATCGCCAAGGTGAAGTCGCAATATGACCTCGTCTTCTTCGACTCGCCGCCGATCCTCGGCGTGAGCGACGGCTCGGTGCTGGCCAGCGAAGTGGACGTCACCATCATGGTTGTGCAGCACCGCCGTTTCCCGCGCGTGATGCTCCAGCGTGTGAAGCAAGCCGTGCTTAACGTTGGCGGCCGCCTCATCGGCGTCGTCCTCAACAACGTCGATGCCAAGCACGACGACGGCTACTCCTACTACTACAACTACAACGAGTACTACGGCCCGCGCCGCAGCACTCCGAAAATTGAGGCTCCTGCGCCTCAGCTCGCGCGTCCGCGCGACACCCACCGCGAAGATTACTGATTCTCGCCATGCGTCATTCGTTTTCTCTCTTCCTCGTCCTTCTCACTGCGGCGCCTGCCCTGCACGCACAACGGCTCTCCGTCCCACGCGCCGTGCCGGTCCAGCCGGCGGTAGCCACTCCGGCCGCCTCCTTCGCGGTCCCGGTGAACAACGGTACGATCGCGACCTTGCGGACTGGAGATATTTTCGAGATGCGTCTCAGCGGCATGCCCGCGGAGTATGCCAGCGACTTCAATCTCCAGTACACCGTCGGTTCGGAAGGCACTGTGAGTGTCCCTCTCGTCGGCGAGGTGCGCGCCGCAGGATTGACCGCCTCCCAATTGGAACGCGAGGTGGAATCGAAGCTCGTCGGTGGCAAGATTTTCACCCACCCCACCGTGTTGATCAATATCGCGCAAGCCACCCGCTACGTCTCTATCAGCGGCGGCGTGCGGCAGCCCCAGCGTTTGCAGTGGAGCAACGATCTCACGCTCTCCTCCGCCATCGGCAACTGCGCCGGCCTCAGTGACTTTGGCAGCCCGAAGGGCATTCGCATCATTCGCGAAGGCAAGATCTTCGGGATGTTCAACCTCACCGAACTGCAGAAGGATCCGGCGAAAGATCCGAAGCTGCTGCCGGGCGACCAGGTCGTCGTGCGCGAGTAGTGTGGCCGCTGAGGGCAACGGATTTTGCCGCCGCCGAGATTCGATTTCCCTCTATAATCCCATGCGCACTGCCTTTGCCCTCGCTGTTTTCTTGATTGTTTCCATTCCTCCCCTCCGGGCTGAAGTCGTCGCGACTTTGCGGGCTGGCGATGTCTTTGAAATGCGCCTCGGAGGCGTGCCGCAGGAATCGGCGGCGGAGTTCGCGCTCGCTTACACCATCGATCAGGGCGGGACGATCAACGTGCCTCTCATCGGCGAGGTAAAGGCTGCGGGATTGCGGCCTGCGGAACTCGAACGCGTCATTCAGACGAAGCTCGTGGCTGGGCAGTTTTTCACCAAGCCGACCGTGCTGGTCAACGTGGCCCCGGCCACGCGTTTTATGTCTCTCACTGGAGGAGTTCAAAGACCGCAGCGCCTGGCTTGGAGCCCGGATGCGACCTTGTCTTCGGCCATTGGCGAATGCGGTGGTCTGAGCGACTTCGGGAAGGGAAACGGCATTCGCGTCATCCGCGAAGGCAAAGTGGTCGGTGTCTACGATCTCAAAGAGATTCAAAAATATCCGGCGAAGGATCCCAAGCTCCTGCCGGGCGATCAGGTGATCGTGCGCGAATAAGCGGTAAGCTGATCGCCGGCCTACGCCGCGGCAAACAGCTCCCGGTTCTTCCACAGATACCCAAACGCCGAATAAAGCGTCAGGATCAGCGCGGCCGCGACGAGCACCGCGCCGCCATAGCGCCACGCGTGGAACCACCAGAAAAGGCCGCTGACAAAGCCAGCGCGCTCGAATTCTGACAGCGAGAGCAGCAGGAGAAAATAGATGACCGTTACCATCTGCCACACTGTCTTGTGTTTCCCCATCTTGTCCGCCGGCAGGATGACGCCCTTGCTCAAGGCGAGCAGACGCAAGCCGGTGATGAGGAACTCGCGACTGATGATGACAATGGCCGCCCACGCTGGAATCGCGTGCTCGGGAATCAGGCAAATGAATGCCGCCGCCATCAGCACCTTGTCCGCGACCGGATCCATCAGCTTGCCGAAATCCGTGACCAGATTCCGCCGCCGCGCGATGGAGCCATCGAAATAATCGGTGATCGAGGCCGCGACAAAAAGAATGAGACCGGCGGTATAGCCCCAGCTCCAACTCCAGGTCCACAAGCCGAATGGCCTCCAGTCCGGGGCGCCCGGCGATTTCCAATTCCAGGCCAGGGTCATCGCCGCGACAAATCCCGCGGTGATGTAGAGCCGTGCGACGGTAAGACGATTGGGCAGGTTCATTCGATGTAGGACGCGGTGGCGTGCCCGCCAAATGAACATCGCAACTGGTCGTCAGTCATGGTGGAAAAAAGCATGCCGCAGCTCCGCACTTTGCCGACACGCGGCCATCCGGCTCAAATCCTAAATCGCAAAAGTTGGGAGGAAACCCCCGGAAGGTGGACCAAGGCCGCCATTGGCGGCCCGATTTCGCTATGCTCCGCGGCGTGCCTGCGCTTTAAACGTCGGCGCTCTTTTTCCCGATGTCGTTCGATCTTTCCGATGGCTTGCTCTGGTACGTGGTATTTCTTTACTCCACCGTCTGTCACGAGGCGGCGCATGCGTGGACGGCAATGAAATTGGGAGACGATACCGCCTATCGGGGCGGCCAGGTGTCACTCGACCCGTTGCCGCACATTCGCCGTGAGCCCTTGGGCATGGTGGCCGTCCCGCTGATCCTGTTTTTTTCGGCAGGGTGGATGATGGGGTGGGCCAGCGCGCCCTACAATCCCCAGTGGGCGATCCAATTTCCGCGCCGCTCCGCGATCATGGCCCTGGCTGGACCCGCGGCCAACCTCGTTCTCGTTTTGCTCTCCGGCCTGATGTTACGAGTCGGCGTGGAGTGGCATCTCTGGCAGGAACCCTTTCACCTTACATTCTCCCACCTGGCCGATTCGCTCGCCGGCGGGCTCTACCCGTGGCTGGCCACGCTCTTGAGCATCATCTTTTCTCTCAACTTGCTCCTCGCCGTCTTCAATCTCCTGCCGCTGCCTTCGCTGGATGGCAGCAGTTGGCCGCTGCTTTTCCTCCACGGCCAAGCGGCGCAAAAATACATGGCTTTCATGTCGAACCCTTCGTTCCGGATTGTCGGATTGCTGGTCGCCTGGCAGGGTTTCAGCTATCTATTTTCCCCGATCCGCCAAATCGTGATGCAGGTTCTTTATCCGCAGGCAGGCTGAGGCGGCTCATTGGTTCTTTCCCCCTCAAAGAATAACAAACACATCCCCCCAATACGCACTCCGTACTATGAAACGATTTCTCCTCCCGTTTGCCTTGTTCCTCGCCGCCGGTCTCGGACTCGCGGAAGCGGCTTCGCCCGCACCCGAGGCGCGCCTCGCCGAAATGCAGAGACTGGCTGATGGGCTGAACTATAAACAGGGCGAGATCGCTCTCAGTGGCGGCCTGGCCAAGATCAAGCTGCCGGAAAACTTCCGCTATCTTGACCCGAACGACACACGCACTGTCCTCACCCGCATCTGGGGCAATCCGGATACGGGCGTCCATTCGCTCGGTATGCTCGTTCCCACTGGTCTGAGCCCCATGGCCGACGATGCGTGGGCGGTGATCATCAGTTACGAAGAGGACGGCTACGTCAAAGATAATGATGCGGCGAAGATCAACTACGACGACCTGCTCAAGCAGATGAAGGACGGCACTCGCGAGGCGAGCAAAGAGCGTGTGAAAAAGGGCTACCCGGCGATCGAACTTGTTGGGTGGGCAACCCCGCCGCGCTACGATGCGCAGGCGCACAAAATGTATTGGGCCAAGGAAATCCGCTTTGCCAATAATCCGGAGACCACGCTGAACTACAACATCCGCATGCTCGGTCGTCGTGGTGTGCTCGTGCTCAATGCCGTGGCCGCAACCTCGCAACTCGCGGAGATCGAGAAAGCCACGCCGACAATGCTTTCGATGGTCGATTTCCAGGAAGGGCATCGCTACGCTGATTTCAAGCCCGGCACCGACAAAGTGGCGACCTATGGCCTGGCGACTTTGGTGGCCGGTGGTTTGCTTGCCAAAGCCGGCTTTTTCAAGGTTTTGCTGGGGGGCATTCTGGCGTTGAAAAAGTTCGTCATCGTGGCCTTCGTTGCCCTCGTCGGCGGACTCAAAAAGTTCTTCGGCAAACTCACGGGACGGCGTTCCGACACCACGGCTTGAGCGTGCCGGTCCTCATGGTCGCCGAGTCGCTGGAAATCCGGGCGTCCTGAGTGTGCCGTGCGGGGCCGCATCGGCGCCGAGCCAGACGCTCGCCCGCCTCGCGTCGGTGGCATATTCCTAGCTAAAATCCGAGCGAATGAGCGACTCCGCCGCCAGCACCCAGCCAGCTTCACCGCGCCGAACGGTCCAACTGGTCTACCTTGTGCTGGCCGCGGCGGTCATTCTGATCTACTCGCGCGTCTTTCGCTGCGATTTCATCGATTGGGATGACCCGACTCACGTGACCGGAAATCCCTGCGTGCTCGCGGGCCTCGGCCTCCGATCGATCGCGTGGGCGTTTTCCCATTTCATTGCCTCCCAGTGGATTCCTCTTACCTGGGTTTCGCACATGCTGGACGTGAGCCTTTTCGGTCTCGACCCGCGCTGGCACCACTTGGGCAATGTCGTCCTCCACGCGGCCAATGCCTGCCTGGTCCTGGCCGTGCTGCATCAGCTGACGCGCGAATTCTGGCCGAGCGTGGTAGTGGCGGCGCTCTTCGCTGTTCACCCCATCAACGTCGAATCCGTCGCCTGGATCGCGGAGCGCAAGAACGTGCTCAGCACCTTTTTCTGGCTGCTGGCCATGGCGGCTTACACGCGCCACGCGGCGCAACCTCGCGGCCGCTGGATGTGGGCGGTGGCCGGCTGCATGGCTCTGGGTTTAATGGCCAAGCCGATGCTCGTGACGCTGCCTTGCGCCCTGCTCCTGCTCGATGTCTGGCCGCTCCGCCGCGCGCCGGCCGAATCGTGGCCGCGCCTTGTCGGCGAAAAGACCGTTCTCTTTCTCCTCTCCGCAGCCTCCTGCGCGACCACGCTCGCTGCCGCCGCGCACGACCATCAGCTCACCGGTTCCGCCATGCTCCCGCTGCGCGAGCGACTGGCCAACGCCGCCATCGGCTACGTCGCCTATCTCGGAAACCTGGTTTGCCCAACCCGCCTCGCGGTGCTCTATCCCATCGAAGCCACGCATGCGCCGGCCCAGGTCATGGGTTCCCTCACGCTGCTCTTGCTTTTGACCGCGATATTCATCGTCCTGCGCAAACGCTTCCCATTTCTCCTCGTGGGATGGTTGTGGTTTCTCGGCATCCTCGTCCCGGTCAGCAGCATCTTCCAGGTTGGCTCCCAGGCGTACGCCGATCGCTTTGCCTACATCCCGGAGCTGGGAATCTTTTGGGCAGTCGTGTGGACGGCGCGCACTTTTCCGCGGCCTGCTGTCCGGTGGCAATTCGCTGCCGCCACCGCCGTCATTGCCCTCCTCGCCTCCGTTACGCTAACTCAGGTCGGCTACTGGACCGATTCGGTCACTCTCTTCGAGCGCACCCTGGTCGTCACGCCGCCCAATGGCGTCGCCCATTCGCTCGCCGGCATGGGCTGGGTGCGGCGAGGAGATTATCCGCACGCCATTGCCCACTATCGCGAGGCCGAACGCCTCATGCCGCGCACCGCCGAAATCCATTCGCTTCTCGCCGAGGCTCTCACTCACACCGGCGCGAACGAAGAAGCGCTCCACGAACTGCGCGCCGCCGTGGCCCTCGATCCCACGGACGCTCACGCCCGCCGTAATCTCATTACGCTGCTCGTCAATCAAGGTCACATGGCCGAAGCGCGTAAGCTCCTCCCGCACTGATCCGCCGCCGGGGTGTCATTGGGTGCAACTCGATCGGCTCCGGTCCGCCCCATTCGTTTCACCGCAATTTTAGGTCAGGCTCGCGCAAAATCCGTGTTTTCCCCGCCGCCTTCGAGGATTAGAAGTATCACCCCGATTCTTTAAATCCCCGATTTCAATACCTATGGACCTCACACGCACTGCTTACGGAACCTGGTCTGGCGGCCGCTTCATGCACTTTGGCGAACCGCTCCCCGAGGAACGTTTCCTCTCCGCCATTCGCCACGCCTACGACAAAGGCATCCGCACCTTCATGACCGCCGACGTCTATTCCAATGGCGGCGCCGATGAAATGCTCGCCCGTGCCCTCTCCGGTGTGCCGCGCAACACCTACGCTCTTGTCGGCATGATCGGGCACGACTTCTACAGCGGCCAGCGCGATGGCTCAAAGGGCTACCCGCGCTTCACCCATCCGCAGCTCCGTGGTCCGCGCGATTACGCCGACTACGTGCACATGGCCACCGAAAAAGTGCTCGAGCGCTGCCAGACCGATCATCTCGACTGCCTTATGCTGCACAATCCGGATTCCATCGGCTACACCAGCGACGCCGTGTGGAAGGCGATGGAAAAAGTCCGGGAAGCCGGCCTCACCGAAATGCTCGGTGTCGCCCCTGGGCCGGCCAACGGATTTTCCCTCGATCTCATCCTCAATTTCGAACGTTTCGGTCCGTTGCTCGATTGGGCGATGATCATCCTCAGCCCCATGGAACCGTGGCCCGGTTCCATCTGCCTGCCCGCAGCCGAAAAACACGACGTGAAGCTCATCACCCGCGTCGTCGATCATGGCGGCATCTTCCACGATGACGTGAAGCCCGGGCACAAATTCGGCGAGCGCGATCACCGCGGCTTCCGTCCGCCCGGCTGGGTCGAGGTAGGCAACAAGAAGCTCGATGCCATGCGCCCCATCGCCGAGAAGCACGGCCTCACCGCGCTCCAACTCGCCTGTCTTTGGAATCTCGGACACAAGCCGGTGAAGAGCGTCATTCCCACCTTGATCCAGGAAGTGGGCTCCGACGCGAAACGCTACGAGGAGAAGATCGATGAACTCGCCGCGCTGCCCGAGATCACGCTGAGCGCCGATGAAATCGAGGAGATCCGCAGCATCGGCGACAATACCGGCTGCATGGACCTCAAGGGCGGCAACCCACGCCACTCCGGCGAGCCCCTTCCGGACCGCTGGAGCCTGAGCAACGACCTCAACCAGGTCGCCGAGCGCTGGCATATTGACCCCGTCACCGCCCTCGCCTACCACCACGCGCAAAACTAGCATCTACAGTCTCTGCGCCTGCCGTGATGGATTGATTTAAACGCGGAGGAGAGACGCCGGGAAACCCTTGTGAGGGCCGCAGAGGAAAGGATCGCGATGATCCTTCGCTTCTGCGGCTTTTCGCTTTTTGAAAGGAGCCAGGACTTCTCTGCTGATCTCGAGGCGGGGAGCTGGTCAGATCGGCACGCCTCGGTTCACCCCGGAATCAACTCGCAGCGAGCCTGAAAAATCATCTATTCTCAACGCATCATGACGCTCCCGGGAAATACCTCCGCATGCAGTGTATGCATCAGTCGGGCTGAGGCCGATTTCAGCACGGTGAAACCACTTCCGTGCCCGGCCATTTTCCCCCGGAAAAACGTCCCACTCCGATGAGGCTCACGCGAGATGAAATCATTCTCGTCGGCGCGCTGATCTCCGCGCTCGTGGTCGGTGAATTCGTGAAGCGATATCGCATCGCGCATCCGGAGCCGGTGACGCCGGCGCACACGGTCTCAAAAAATAATCCACGGGCGAAATCCACGCGCTGACGAAAAGGGCAATCGCCCGCAAAGCCTGATATTTCCTTGCTTCGCGGGTGACGAGCCAATCAGAAACGCAGCGCCTCTCATCGCCTGCTTTTGTCATTCACGTTACTTTTCTGGAAAAAGTACTTGAGCGAATTGGGGTACCCGCTAGTTTCCGCGCCCCGCCCAACGAGGTGGTGCTGCCTGAAGCTGAAAAGCGACGAGCGGCGACTGGAAAAGAATGAAAGAAATTTCAAAAATCCGGTTGA
>Ga0068855_100003918_pt1 | contig 18172 bp, 18 predicted proteins | sample KBSCornC52_FD_66592 | JGI IMG/M metagenome (GOLD analysis project Ga0068855, IMG submission 66592) | Corn rhizosphere microbial communities from Kellogg Biological Station, Michigan, USA - KBS Corn C5-2 | ecosystem: Host-associated > Plants > Roots > Rhizosphere > Soil ...
GTTCGGCAGGCTCCGGTTCGGCAGGCTCCGCTTCTGTTGAAATTTCCGGTTCGGGCGACGGCTCTTCGCCTGCAGGAGGCTCGGGTTCGCCGGGCGCCTCGGGCGCGTGGTCAGTTGGAGCTTCCGCCGATGGCTCAGCCGCGGCTTCCGCCGAGGCCTCCGGGGTGGCTTCAGCAGGCTTCTCCGCAGTCTCAGCAGGCTTTTCACCACCTTCAGCCGGCTTGGCCTTCTCTTCCGGCACCTCCGCCTTAGGCAACACCACGCGCTTCAATTCACCCGCATTGGGCAGATCATCCGTGGTCTTGAGCCCGAAGTGATCGAGGAAATAGGCAGTAGTGGAATAGAGCAGCGGACGCCCGGGCACCTCCGCTCGACCGGCGATCTTCACCAGCCCGCGATCGAGCAGGACCTGCATGACACCATCCACCGCCACACCGCGCACCGCTTCGATATCCGCCCGCGTCACCGGCTGGCGATAGGCCACGATGGCCAGCGTCTCGAGCTGCGGCCCGGAAAGACGCGTGGGCTTCGCCTCGGGATAAAGCTGCCGGACCCACGGGGCACAGGCAGCGTCACTGACCAGCGTCCAACCATTCACCCGCTCGACCACCTGAAAGGCCCGCCCCGTGGTACTGAGTTCGAGCTGCAATTCCTCCAACGCTGCGAGGACGTCCGCCTCTTTCGCCTTGGCAAACTCCAGGGCGTTCTCGTTCTCCGTTCCTTCGCCCGCCGCCTTCAACGCCGCCACGATCTCCTTCGTGAGGAGAGGCTTCGGCGAAGCGAAAACGAGCGCTTCTATGACTGTTTTGAGCGTCATGATAGCAAAAAAGCTTTCCCTGAATCAGACACGTCGCAATTCGATTTCGCCGAAGACTTCAGGCTGTATGCACCGGAGCTGCTTGAGCCGCACCAGTTCCAGCAACGCGAGGAAAGTGATCACGATCTCCGCCCGCGACGCCGCGTCGGCGAACAGTTCGGTAAACTTCAACGGTACCCCGCTGGAAGTCAGCTTCATGATCAGGTCGATCTTGTCGGAAACGGTGAAATTTTCCTCGAAGATCTCCCTCAAATCCTCGCTCTTCGTGGCGATGCGCTTGAGGATGTTGTTGAAGGCGTTGATCAGGTCGAAGACGCTCACGTCGCCGAGCGGACGCTCCGGCTGGGCGGCGTCGGGCGAATCCGGCAGGCGGGCGAAAAGATTGCTCTGCTCCAGCTCGCGGTGCGAAAGGTGGGCGGCCGCGTCCTTGAATTTCTTGTACTCGATGAGCTGCCGGATGAGGTCCCAGCGCGGATCTTCTTCCTCGGCCTCTTCATCGGGCGGCTGCACGCTGGCCGGCAGTAAAGCGCGGCTTTTCAGGTAAATGAGATTCGCCGCCATGACCACAAACTCGCCCGCCAGCTCCAAATCCAGCACCTTGAAGGCATCCATGAACTCCAGGTACTGCGCTGTGATCCGCTCCAACGATATGTCGTAGATGTCCACCTCATCCTTCTTGATGAGATAGAGCAACAGATCGAGCGGGCCTTCGAAGACCTCGAGTTTCACTTTGTATTCCTGCGACATGAGGGGGGCGAGACTATGCACCTGCCCATGGGCTTGAAAAGCGACAAGTGCGGGGGCTGGGCCTTATTTGACCAAACCGGTTGGGAAGCCAGCCGAATAGCAAACGGGCTCGGCGCCTGAAAGGCGCCGAGCCCCGGAAAAGACTCCTGTTTTGGCAAGCGAGCCGGCTAGCGCCGGCTCCCCCGTAAAGCCGTTATTTCCCTGTAGGAGGGGCGCTCGGCAACTGCATGGTCTGGTAGTCCGCCGGCACTTCGAATTCCTTCGCGTCGACGTCCTGTTCCTTGATCGAGGTGATCGTGTTGGTCACCGTCATGCCTTGGGTCGTGGTTTGGGTCTTGATTGTCGGCCCCGGCAACGTGCTGGTGTCCGGTCCGACCTGCATCCCGCCCAAAATGCCGCTCTTCATCTGTTTTTCAAAGGCCTTCAAGGCTGCGGCCTGCGGATGATTCTTCGCCACCCAGAGCTTCGAGGTCGTGTTGCCATCGCTCCACGTGTAGACGTCGCACTCGTAGTCGCCTACCTTCTCGGACTGGCCGGTCGGTTTCAACGCCGCCGACGAGGCGCCGTTGACGCCCGCCTTCGCCTTGGCCGCTTCCATCGCCGCCTTGAGCTGCTCCGAGCCGGTTTTCACGGCCATCTTTTGCGAATGCACAAGCTGGATCGCGTCGCCGGTCTTCGTATCGACGATCGAGCTCATCGGGCCGACCGGGCCGCTCGGGATGTCCACGCGCAGCTTGTCGCCCTTCACCTTCGTCGTCGTGGCGGAATTGAGCTGCGGGCTTTCGATCTTCGATTCGATGACCCAATCCGCCGAGGCGGTGGCGATAAAAATAGCCGAAGCGGCGAGCGCGGTGAGGAGAGCTTTCATAAGGAGTTAAGAGTGAGGCCGGAGTCTCGCCGGGTTCCAGCTTGGCGGAAAGCGAAATCGCGCCCGTTTTGTAACACATGAGCCAGCATTATGCTGGACGCCACCAGGGGTATTACCGGAGGTCGATCGCGAGGGCTCCGAGGACGCCTATATGCGCCTGCAAGCACGAAAACGGGCATTTCGGAGGCGATAAAAGAAAATCCTTTTTCGCGGAATACCTTTGACCTCTTCGGCGACACTCGTTTCTCTTGCGCCGCCCCTTCCCCTTCATGAGCGCCACTACCGCTGATTTCCTGCTCATCGACAATAGCAACTCGTTCACGAAATTCGCCCTGTCCACGCGCGACAAGGTCGGTCCCGCCCGCAAGCTGCGCACCGCCGAGCTCGATGCCAGCGGACTGAAGAATGCCCTTTTCGGCTGGCGTTGGAATACCGCCATCCTGTCCAGCGTGGTCCCCGCCAAAGGTGAAGTGATCGCCGATTTCCTCTCCCCTGCTCCGGTCCTCCGCGTCGGCCCGAAAACCAAACTCGGCGTCGGGGTCGACTACCCGCAGCCCAAGACCATCGGTGGCGATCGGCTGGCCAACGCCGCGGGCGCCTTCGCCGCCTTCGGCGCACCCATCGTGGTCGTCGACTTCGGCACGGCGGTGACCTTCGACATCGTCTCCGCCGAGGGCAATTACGTCGGCGGCGTCATCGCGCCGGGTCTCGAGGCGATGACTGACTATCTTCATCAACGCACCGCGTTGCTGCCGAAGATCACGCTGCTCGAACCGCCCAGCGCCATCGGCAAATCGACCAAGCACGCCATGCTCGCCGGCGCCGTTTACGGCTACCGCGGCCTCATCCGCGAAATTCTCCAGCAGATCGGCAAGGAACTCGGCGCGAAGAAACTACCCGTCGTGGCCACTGGCGGTTACGCCGAACTCATCGCCGCCGGCCTGCCGGAAATGAAGCGCGTCGTCCCCGACCTGACGCTCGATGGATTGCGGATCATCGGGCGGTTGAATTCTTGAGTCCCTACAGTTTCTGCCACTCCGGCTTCCGGTCGTAGACCCAGCGATAGTATTCCGTCCGCTTGAGCTTCGTTGCAGCGCCTTCATCGATGATGCAGGTCGCCACCGGATGCATTTGCAAAATCGAGGCCGGGTTCATCGCCGTGATCGCCCCTTCGACCGCCCCGGCAATCGCCTCCGCCTTCTTCTCGCCAAAGGCCAGGATGATGACATGCCGCGTGTCCATGATCGTCCCCACGCCCATGGTGATGACGTGAAATGGCACCTTCTCCGCGCTGCCAAAGGCCTTCGCATTATCCTCCCGCGTCTGCGCGGTCAGGGTCTTGATACGCGTGCGTGAAGCCAGTGACGACGACGGCTCATTGAACCCGATGTGCCCATCGCTCCCGATCCCGAGCACCTGCAAATCAATCCCGCCCGCGGCGACGATCGTCTCCTCGTACTTCCGGCAAAATGCCGGCACATGCGATGACAATCCATCGGGAATATGCACCCGCTCGCGCTTCACATTGATGTGGCTGAAGAAGTTGTCCCACATGAACGCGTGATAACTCGCCGGATGCTCCGGCGAGAGGCCCACGTATTCGTCGAGGTTGAACGTCGTGACTTCGCTGAAATCCAACCCCTGCTCCTTGTGCATGCGCACGAGCTCACGATACATCATGAGCGGCGTACTGCCCGTGGCCAGACCGAGCACGGCGTTGGGTTTGTCGCGCACCAGTCGCGCCACGTGGCGCGCGGCGATCATGGATGCTTCTTCGGCATTCGGCTGAATGATGATTTCCATGGCTAGAAAGGCAGAACACCCAACATCGATGAGGAAGGCAGAATACCCAACATCCAACGTCCAACATCCAACGTCCAATGAGACTCGCTGCCACGCGCTTGCGTGATTGGGTGTTGGATGTTGGGTGTTGGACGTTGGATGTTAATCATATCTTTTCTCCTAACCGCTTCCGCAGTTTCGATGTCACATCTGCCTTGAAACGATCGATAAAGCCGGTGACGTAGTCTACCACATCAAGGGATTCATCCTGTGCCAACGGCGTGAGATCCATGGCAAAAGCGAGCGCGTCGCTCTGGTCCACGCCATGACTTTCGAAAAACGTTGCATTCGCCCGGCGGCGGCCGATCACCGCGAGATCGTAACGCTTGCCGCCAGCAATCTGCGAATCGAAGAGCCCATTGAGCGACGCCGCGAGATTTTCATGGCCGCACACATCGTGCACCACCTTCTCTGCGTCGGCGAGCCAGTCGAGATCGCGCCACACCTCGCAGCCGTAGACGAATTGAGGACGCTGCTCGCGCGGCAATTCCCGAATCGCCTGAAGCACCGGCACCACCACCGCCACGTGGGTATCGTGCTTGTCCGCCGGATTGTGTGTGTAAACCACCCGCGGCTGCGTCGCCATGAGAATGTCCTTCAAATCATCTTTCAGCCGCGCCTCCACCGGGTCCTTCACCACCTTGCTCGGGTAATCGAGCTGAATCATGGCGGCGTAACGTCCGACGATCGCCGCCTGCCGCTGCTCTTCGCGGCGCACCGCCATCATCTGCTCATCGGTAAATTGCGCATACGCTCCGGTGCGCGAGCTGCCCGAGCCATTCGTGCACGTCACCCCGGCGAACCATTCTTCGTCGCTATGATAGCATGCCTGAATGCCGTGAAAGGCCATGAACTCGAGATCGTCCTGATGCGCGCCGACACCCAATCGGGTCACCCGCCCCAGCGCATCGACCGGAGCTTTCCCATCAGGAATGAAAATGTCTGCGGAAGGATTGCGGAGCTGCATGTCAGCCAAGGTGCCCGTAAGTCTTCGCGAAATAAACTCCAGAAAATCCGCTTCGTCCCATCACTCCGATTCTTCCTACTCCCATCCCTCCTCTGCTCATCGGTGCCCATTCCCGTTGCCCACGCCCACCGGTAACGCCGGCAAACTCGCCGCCGCCACCGCCTGGCCATGCCGCTTGTCCTGCTCGTTCGGCGTGCGCAATTGGATCTTCCCCGCCAGCTCCGGAAACTCCACGCGCAGCACTTCCTCCGCCCGGTCGATGATCACTGCCCCGCCCTCGCCACTGGTCACGCGGCCGAGAATCAGCAAATTGCGGATGTCATAGAAATTCGCGAAGTGCGCGATCGTGTAGCCGAAGCAAACGCCGATCGTCTCATAAATCCGCCGCGCGCGCTCGTCGCCCGCCGCCATCAGCCGCTGCACTTCCACGAGTTGCTCGGCAAATTTCATCCCCTGCGGAAATTTCAGCCCCGCCAGCGGCGCCAGCCGGGCCACACCCTGCTGGCAGAAGTACTGCACCGCGCACCCGCGATCGCCGCTCCATTCATCCACCGGCGCGTTCTCCCGGTAATCCACCGGCACAAACGCCAGCTCATTCAGCCACGGGGTGATCGACCCATCCCCATTCACATACCCGCCGGCCACGCTCGTCCCCATGGAAACGCCGAGCACCGCATTCTCGCCCATGCTCATCGAGCCCGCCAGCGCGGTCACTTCTCCATCGTTCACCACCTCAAAGGGCACGCCATCCCACGCCTTCTGCAGCTCAAAGAAAATCCGCCGGATGCGCTGATCGAAATCCGCCGGCTTGACTCCGCGGAAAAGCGAAGCCACGCGCACTTCATTATTCACATACACCCCCGCCGCGCTGCCGCCGATCGCATCCACCCGCGGCAGATGTGCCGCCGCGCGTCGCAGCGTGTCGTTGATCCCGTCGTAGTGATACTGCGGATCGCTCTCGAAATACGGATCCCAAGTGATCTCCTCGGAAAACACCACGCGCCCATCGATCACCGCCGCGCATTTGCGGTCCGATCCCCCGAGATCGAAGCCGATTCGGCAGCCCTCCAGATGTCGCCCCAGCGGCATCGACGCCTCACGCGCCGCCGGCACTGCATCGAACTCCATCACATCCACCACCATGGGCTGCCCATAAATCCGTGGGCCCATGAATTCGTGATCAAACTTCCGCTCCCCTCCCGCCGCATAAATTTCCCGGATCATCTGCCCGATTGCCGCGTCTCCTCCGATCATCACCCGATACCCCCCACGCGCCCACAGCAGGAACTTCACGAGCCGTTCCACATAAAGGCGATTCAATGCCACATTCTCTCCACTATGCGGAAGCACCCGCGTATCGAATCGCGAGATCGTCCCATCCGTCCGCTCCAGCGCAATCGCCAGCGGCCGCGACGCCGGATCCTGCTCACACTGCGCACGATACGCCCGATTCCACAACTCCGCCGGAATGAAACCGGGATCGAGAGGCGGGGTTACGGAAGAGCGGATGTGCATAAAGGGGCGACATCATTAAAGTGGTATAAAAACATTTACCAGTCTTTTTCGATGATTTTCGTCCGAGGCCACAAATCGGCGACGCTTTGTCCCGCAGCACTTCCTTTAGCGAGGTTCGGGTCTCGATCAAGGGATGAATCGCCAATCCTTTCACCGCGAGGGTTTTGCGAATACTCAATTTGCCTCCAAAATTTGCTATCACCGCGACTCGCCTAGTGAATCTACCGCTCGATTCGTCAAAATAGAATCTGCTAACACAACTCGGTGGAACACCGCATCCTTTCCTTCCTTCTCTGTCTGTGCATAGCCGGCTGCGCATCGTGGTCCACATCCGGCTCAGACTCAGCAAAGATCTCTCTTCAATACCCGAAGGGGTATTACACCAGGGTGGAACTCAAAATTCTGCCCAAGCGGGCTGATGGATTACCATTCGGCTCGGGACCAAAACGATGGCGGCTGATTCTATCGCCAGTCACCCGCAGTGCGAGAGAAGGATCGATCTATATTACTCCTCTTCAGGATCGAACGGTGAAGGACTTCGCCAACTCCTATTTCACCTTCGAAAAAAATATTCGTGCTTATCAGCGGGTCTTCGCCGATCGACGGAAAGATTTCACACCATGGTTAAAACTTCCAACTCGACTGAACCCTGACTTGCCGGACGAGCCCTGGCCCGATGCTTCGGAATGTTTGCGCGCCAAATTCGCGATTCTCGACTCTCCCGAACTCCATGGGTTCCGCGTCCTCGTCTACTACACGCAGGCAATCGGAGATGAACTCTCGAACGCATCGCTCCTCTACAATTTTCAAGGCATCACCCACGACGGAAGATACTACGTCAGCGCCAGGCTGGGCGTGAAGAATCCCGCATTGGATCGAATGAAACCGGCTGGGCATACGCTGAATGGAATCGTGAGAGAACAAAAGTCCGTCAACTCCTGGAAGGACGACAGTTTCACTCCGGAGTTGGACATGCTGGACCAGATGATCCAATCCATCAGGATCAACGAACCCGGTCGTCGGACCCACATCAATAGCCCTGCCACCAAGCCGCTCGAGAGGAAGGCACCGAAAAAATGACTCGCCCTTTCCTCTTCGTGACAAAAGTCACTTTGGTAACGAGGAGAAAAGTGGGGCCTTCGCAACGCCACGCTCCTGGGACAACTGCATCGCCTGGCGGGTGGCTGACTGATGGGCGCGGCGATTTCGCTTTTGACAGGAAGGAGGGAGTGCACTGAACTTCGTCCTATGTCTCCCCGGATGTGGTTTGTTCTATCGAGTCTCGCTGTGTCACTTTGCGGAATCAGTCCGAGGGCGTCAGCCGAACCACAGCCCGGCATTGCGCTCATTGGGCTGGCGGTGGATCGCCAACCGGTGGCCGACTCGCGCAGTTTCGGAGGAGAACACGACAGTTCGGAAGACAATCATCCACTCGGGGGATTTCTCATCGGCACGAAATGGCTGATGTACGAGATTCCCGGTCGCATCGTCGAGTTTGGGGAAAATGGAAAGTTCGAACTCGATGATTGGAAAAAGCAGGGCATCGAGGCGCGATGGAAAGTGACCGGTCCGAAGCAGGTGACCGTGACCGTGGTCAGCGCAAAATTTCGCAACCTCAAAGCGACGCTTAATTTCGACAATCGTTTGAGCTATTTCACCGGCACCGATCTCGATCGTAAGCGCCAGATCTCGAAAAGCCCGCGAATCAACAGCGTGCCGAACGATCCCGCAGATCCTAACCGCCATTGATCGGCCAGCCCCGGTGCTGGTTTGCCAATCGCAAGTCTTCTCCCCGTTTCAGCCCCTCTTAATGAAAGAGAGACTTTCGCGTAACGCACACCATGGCAAATTCGAGCGATGTCACAGGGGAGGATCCAGAGACGAGGCTATCGATGAATACCGGGCCGAAAATTTTACTCGTGATCGCGGCGGTAGTGCTGTTAGCGGGAGGAAACTATATCCAGGAGATGGTCTCCGGTGGATACCGGTGGAATGACTACGGACTGCCGCCTGACGCGGGCCCGCTGAACTATGTTCACTGGAAGAGTGAAGTTCAAAAACACCTGCCATCCGCGGTGGAGGTCCCGCTGGAAAATGATCCCACTCAATCCTTCGCTTTCTTTTTCGATTCGAAAACAAATCAGCTCATTCTGTGTTGGTATCGCTCGTATGAACTTCACGGTGGCGTCTACGGCGTGGAGGTCGCCGCTGATTCGTGGAATGACGTTAAATCCGCGGCCGTTCCCTCCATCCACTTCACTGTCCGATGCTCTTCCGGATACGGGCAATTCGGAGAATACTCCTACGTGACAGGGCAATTCCTGCAAATAAGCAACCCGACGGTGTCAGAGTTCGGATTCTATTTCGACGCCCAATCGAGTGAAGGCCCCGAAACGATCACGCACTTTAAGGCTCAACGCCGCGGTGCGAATGGGTGGGTGGTAGTCAGAATATAATCCACTCCCGCCTCTCATTTAGGAAAGGCCAACATCAGGTCACGAGTTACCCAACTGCAGATTCTCAATCTCCATCGCCACCAGGCAAACGTCGTCGCTGAACTCTTTGCGGGCGGAGAATTGTTGGATCTCATTGATGAGCCCGCTGCACAGTTCCGCCGTGGGAAGAGTACTGCGTTGACCAATGGCGCGCTGGAGTTGCTGGTAATCGTAGAGCTCGCCTTCCGGGCCTTCGACTTCGAACAAGCCATCGGTAAAGAGCAGGAGCACATCGCGCGGGGCGAGACGATGATGGCCGCCAGTATAACTCGCATCGCCAAACAGGCCGAGCACCGGGCCCGGTTTCATCCCGTTGAGCTTGGCCGGCTCCAGTTTGCTATCGGTATCGCCGGAGACCAGGAGCGGGCACGGGTGCCCGGCATTCGCATAGCGCAACTCCCCCTTGTGCAAGTCGACGACGACGTAGAAAGCCGTGGCGTAGATGGGCGTGAAAGCGCCCTTCAAGGTATCGCACAGCGTGCGATTCAAGTGGGTGAGCAGCGCCGACGGCTCGCTGAGGCGCGCATGCGATTCACCGAGGAGGCTGTGCATCATCGCCGCGACCAGCGCCGCGCGCACCCCGTGCCCCATTACATCGCAAATGAAAATGCCCGCCTCGCTCTCGGAGATCTTGCAGACATTGAAGAAGTCGCCACTCACGACCATGGACGGCGTGAAGTAATGATGAAAGCGCACCAATCCCCGGCCCGCGGCATTGCCATTGGTGAAGGACGGGAACTGCTGCGGAAGCATGGCGCTCTGGAGCTCACGCGCCATTTTCAGGTCTTCCTCGAGCATGGCGTTGCGGGCGCGCAGTTCATTGGCAATCAGGCCGAGTTCGTCCTCGGTGCGCTTGCGCCGCGTGATATCCCGCGAAAGACCAAACGTGCCGATGATGTTCCCCAGTGAGTCGCGCAGTGGCATCTTGGTCGTGGACACCCATGTCTCGCTGCCATCCGCCCAGACGTTCTTTTCCTCCTTGTCGATGATCGGCACGCCGGTGCTGATCGTCTTTTTCTCGTCCGCCATCGCATCCCGTGCGCGCGCCTCGGGAAAGAAATCGAGATCGGTCCGGCCGATCATCTCGCTTTCTCGGGTCAGCCCATGCTGGGCAAGCTTCGCTTTGTTGACCGAGATGAAGCGGCTTTCGGTATCCTTGAAATAGATCTTGTCCGGGAGGTTGGCCATCAGGGCATCGAGCAGATTGCGCTTCCGCTCCAAATCGGCCTCCGCGCGCCGGCGTTCGGTCACGTCCCACGCGATACCCAGAACGTGCACCGATCCATTGGTAGTGGCGTGCGCGCGCAGGCGCAGAATATGCACGCTGCTGTCCACTGGCCAGACGACGCGAAATTCGGTCTCGAATTCCGCGTGCCCTTGCAAGGTGGCCGCGAATTCACCGGCGACCCGATCGCGGTCCGCCGGATGCACCAGCGCGCAGAAATCTGCATCCCGTCCGCCGAAGGAATCGGGGCGCAGGCCAAACAGGACGTGCATCTGCTGATCCCAAATCATCTTCCGCGTCTCGATCTCAAAGTTCCAGGCGCCCATGCGGGTCGCCGCCAACACCAATTCCAGCCGGAGTTGATCATTGGATGGCGCCGCGGGCGAGGCGCTGGCGGCCGGATTGTTCTCGAGACTCATGAGGGGGGGGAGGGGTGGAGGACCGTCACGAATCTCCCGTATTTACAGGGCTTGGGCAACCGGGAACATCCGGCACGTCCTGGATACTCAGAGAATCCTACGGGATTTCACGTGCGCCCCATTTGAGCTCTCTCTCCTTCCTCCATCCCCTCGTTACGAAAGTGAGGCTTTCGTAACGCAGTCCTCGGGGCAACTCCGTTGTGTGGTGGGGGCGGGTAGACGCGACGCTGCCAAGTAACGGACGGCGGCCAGGATGGCCGCCCTACAATTTGCGCTCTCCGCGATCGGTGCCGATTGATTGATTCGGATCTGTCAGCTCTCGCCTTAACGAAGCCTCACTCGAGCAACGAAGAAAGGTCAGGCTGCTCGGGAACTCCGACTCGCTCAGCGACAAAGGCGGCGCGCGCGGCTTTGCGCTCCGCATTGGTGTGCGAGGTCTGGAACTTCTTCGTCTCCTGCACGGCGAGCACGTCGCAGCGTTCGTTGAGCGGATGCCCGGCGTGGCCGCGCACCCAATGCCAGGCGATCTGGTGCCGCGAAGCCGCCGCATCCAGGCCCTTCCAGAGATCGATATTTTTGATCGTGCCCTTTTTCCAGCCTTTCGCTTTCCAGCCGTGGATCCATTTCGTGATCCCGTTGCGCAGGTACTCGGAGTCGGTGAAAAGGTCGACCGCGCAGCGCTCTTTCAGGCGATTGAGGGCTTCCAGCGCAGCGGTGAGTTCCATCCGGTTGTTGGTCGTGGCGATCACGCCGCCGCTGATTTCCTTGCGCACCGCGCCGTACTCGAGGATGGCCGCCCAGCCACCGGGGCCGGGATTTCCTTCGCACGCGCCGTCGGTGTGAATGGTGACTTTTTTCAAGATGACATCGTTGTAACGGCTTGAGAGGGCGGCGCGCAAGACGTGGGGCAGGACCGTTGCGGAAGCGGTTTTTGGATTACAGCCGCGCGCTCGGCTTTCGAGAGCTTATTCTCAAAGCGGCGCAGCAGCGCCGCACTCCAAAACGCAAGCGTTCATCCAGACGTGTTCGGCGGGCGGAGCGCGGCGACAACCCGGTTTACACCGCGCCGTCGCCGTGCTCTTCCGTCCGGATGCGAATCGCGTCTTCAATCGGCAGGATGAAAATCTTCCCGTCGCCGATCTTGCCCGTCTGCGCGGAGCGGATGATCGCCTGCACAGCGGTCTCGATCATGTCATCGGGCAGGATGACTTCGAGCTTCAGCTTGGGCAGGAAGTCGATGGTGTATTCGCTGCCGCGGTAAATCTCGGTGTGCCCTTTCTGCCGGCCGAAACCTTTGCCTTCGGTCACGGTCATGCCTTCCACGCCCACTTCCTGGAGCGCGGATTTCACTTCTTCGAGTTTGAATGGTTTGATGATGGCTTCGATTTTTTTCATCGCAGGTCAGAGGTGACTTATTGGTTGTAAGCGTTTTCGCCGTGCTCGCTCACGTCGAGGCCGGCATGTTCGGATTCCGCATCGACCCGCAGGCCGATGACGGCGTTGACGATCTTGAGGAGAACGAAAGTGATGAGCCCTGCCGCCACCGCGGTGACGACCACAGCGATGAGCTGATTGACAAATTGCCCACCCCCACCGACCAGCGAGACGACCGCGTCGCCCTTTTTGAAGGTATTGGCGATCGCCGGATTCGCTTCCGCACTGGCGAGGAAGCCGAGGAGGAGCATGCCGACGATGCTCCCGCAGCAGTGCACGCCGAAGACATCGAGCGAGTCATCGTAGCCGAACATGGTCTTCACATGCGTCACGCACAGGTAGCAGACGAAACCGCCCGCGAGGCCGATGAGCACCGCGCCCGGCACGGTGACGAAACCGGAAGCCGGCGTAATCGTGGCAAGGCCCGCAACCATGCCCGAAGCCGTGCCGAGCACGCTGGGCTTGCCCTTGTGAATCCATTCCCCGACCGACCAGGCAAAGCCGCCGGCCGCCCCGGCGAAGTGCGTGGCGGCAAAGGCGCTGCTCGCCAACGCGCCCGAAGCGAGCGCACTGCCGGCATTGAAGCCAAACCAGCCGACCCAGAGCAGGCCAGTGCCAATCAAGCTCAACACGACATTGTGCGGCAGCATCGGCTCGCGCGGAAAACCGCGCCGCGGCCCGAGCACGATCGCACAGACGAGCGCGGAAACACCGGAGCTGATGTGCACCACCGTGCCGCCGGCGAAATCGAGCACGGGAATGTGCCCCCCGAGCGCCCAATTGAAATAGCCGCCCTTGCCCCACACCATGTGCGCGAGCGGAAAGTAAACCACGATCGTCCACAGGGCGGTGAAAGCGACATAAGCGCTGAACCGCATGCGCTCGGCAAAGGCGCCGGTGATCAGCCCCGGGGTGATGATGGCGAACATCATCTGGTAAACCATGAAGGTCTGCGCCGGGATCGTCGGCGCGTAATCCGGATCCGGCACGGCGCCCACACCATGGAGGAAGAGATGCGAAAGCGGATTCCCAATAAACGCGTTGCCCTTGCCGAACGCCACGCCGTAACCAAAGAGGAACCAGATCAGGCTGATCATCGCGATGAGGAAGAAGCTCTGCATCATCGTCGCCAGCACGTTCTTCGTGCGGACGAGGCCGCCGTAGAAGAGGGCCAGGCCGGGGCCGGTCATCATCAGCACCAGCGCGGCGCTGGTCAGCATCCAGGCATTATCGCCGGAATCAATCTTCGTAGATGCGGCGGCGGGAACCTGGGCATGCAGGGTCGCGCCGAGGCAGGCAAATGCGGCGGCAAAAAGCCACGCGCACCGCCCGGAACGGGTGGTGTGAGTCATTTTTCCAAATAGGGGATATGGGTGAGGGGCGGCCCGCCGGGGAACGAGCCGCCGCCATTAAAATGATTCATACTGTCCATGCGAAGAAGAATATTATTCATCATTTCCCGCATCTCGCTTGACGATAGCAGCTTGCGCCTCCGAAAAATCCGCACCGGAGCAACGTCAACGACCAACGGCCGGTATCGGCAAAGAGAAGTAGGATGCCGATCGCCAATGATTCCCGATTCGGGTGAGGCTTGCCGCCGCTCTTCGAAAGCGAATTGGCGTCGTGCCATGTCGAAAAACGGCAACTGAATTGAGGCCGATTTCGGCGTCTTCACGGCCCATCAAATAAACGAAAGGCAGAAGTGGGAACGCGCCACGGGCGCGTCCCTCCGAATTTTCGACGCCGGGGACGGCGCCGCTACCGCGGATGCCGGAGATTGACCTCGCACGGTCTGGCCCGCAGTCTGCGTCCGACTCTTTCCATGGATACAAAACGCAAAGCCATTGGCATCGACTTCGGGGGGACGACGATCAAATCGGCCGTGGTGGAGGATGGCCGGCTCATTCAACACGGGGATGTCATCGAGACTACCGAGCATCATGGGGCGCCGGCACTCATCGAGGAGATCCTCGGGGTGATCGCCGCCCTGCGCATCACCCATCCGGAAGTGGCTGCGCTCGGGGTGGGGCTGCCGGGATTCATCGATAGCGTGAATGGGATCGTGCACGAGCTGACGAATGTGCCGGGGTGGGATGAGGTGCCGCTGCGGCGGATCCTGCAGGAGCGGACGGGACTGCCGACGATCATTGAGAACGACGCGAAGGCAATGGCTTACGGCGAATTCAAATACGGGGCGGCGAAGGGGTGCCGGTTCGTGCTGTGCATCACGCTCGGCACCGGGGTGGGTGGGGCGCTGGTGCTGGATGGCCGGCTGTATCGCGGGGCGCAATTGGCGGCCGGTGAGCTCGGGCATGCGAGCATCGATTACCGGGGGACGCCGGGACTTTATAAAAACCCGGGGGATCTGGAGATGTTCGTGGGGAATCATCGGATCGCAGCGCGGGCCTCGCAGCTTTACAAGGTGGCGGGGCGCAATGTGCCGGTGGAGGAGTGCACACCCTACGATCTGGAGAAAGCGGCGCGGAATGGCGACCCGGTGGCGAAGCAGATGTGGGAAAATGTGGGGCTGGAACTGGGCTGCGCGCTGGTCAATATGATCTGGCTGCTGAACCCGGACGCGATCGTGATCGGCGGCGGGGTGGCGAAGGCCGGTGACCTGTTGTTCGGCCCGATCCAGCGGACGATTCGGGAACGAACGCTGCCGTTGTTCAACCAGAATCTGCGAGTCGTCCCGGCGGCGCTGGGCAATGAAGCGGGGATCATTGGGAATGCGACGCTGGCGTTGGAAGCGGCGGAAGTGAAATGACGAATGGCGAATTTTAAATGACGAATGTTTATCCCTAAGATTCTATTGCTTAGGCGTTTATAACTTTTCGTGATTTTCGAAGAATATTTTGAACAACAGCCTTCGCGACCGGTCAAAGCTATCAAGTTTAGGGATTTCCGGGTCGTGCATGTGTCTTGCGATTAGCTGTGAATCGTTTCCTTGGCATGCACGGCCCGGATTCTTTTTTTGCCAGCTCCTGATCCGCTTTGTTCCCTGACCCGGCTTCCAGTTCTCGTCCCACCTCGTCCAGCTCCAGCCTTGTCGGCCTGCGGGGTTTCCTGATCGATGCACCGGAATATGGCCGGCTTCGCTCATGGAGCGACGGGGCGCTGATCATCGACGACGGCCAGATCGCGGAAATCGGCGATTACGAGACGCTTTCCCGTAAACCGCGCACCCAACCGGTTCGCTGGCTACAATCGAAGCGGGTGGCGGTTTTCCCCGGCTTGATCGACCTGCACACGCATCTGCCGCAATACCCGGCGGTAGCGCACGGGACCAGCGAATTGCTTCCCTGGCTGCGCACGCAGATCTTTCCGTTGGAACGCGAATTCACCGGGCCGAAAGGGCGGCGCGAGGCAGGGGCGTTTTTCCCCGAACTGGCGCGGCACGGCACGACCACGGCGATGATTTACACCGCCATTTTCGAGGACAGCACGGACGCAGCCTTTCACGCCGCGGTGAAGAGCGGCCTGCGGATCATCATGGGCAAGATGATGATGGACGTGGGCAGCTACGGAAATCTGCAGCCGACGAAGATCGTCTCCATCTCCCTGCACGAGAGCGAACGGCTGTGCAAGACCTGGCACGGCGCCTCGGAGGGGTTGGTGGAATATGCTTTCAGCCCGCGCTTTGCGGTCGCGTGCAGTGAGAAGCTCATGCGCGGCGCGGCAGAGCTGGCCGCGCAATACGGGGCCTATCTGCAGACCCATCTCGCCGAGAACCGCGAGGAGATCGAGAAAGTTCGGAACCAGTTCAGTTGGGCGCAGGATTACACCGAGGTGTATGAAAAGTATGGCTTGCTCGGGCCACGCACGGTGCTCGGCCATTGCATCCACCTCAGCGATCGTGAACGCGCGGCCATCGCTGCGGCGGGGGCCAGCGTGGCGCATTGCCCCTCGGCGAATCTCTTCCTCCGCAGCGGCATTTTGCCCCTGGAGAAGGTGCGAGCCGCCGGGCTGCGCGTGGGGCTGGGCACCGACGTGGCGGCCGGGCCGGAATTGAATCTCTGGCAGGTCATGCGCTCGGCCATCGAATCGCAAAAGGCGCGCTCCTTTTACGAGCCGGAGACGCCGATTCCCTCGCCGGCATCGGCCCTGTATCTGGCCACTCAAGGGGCGGCCGAAGCGTTGGGCAAAGGCGGCACCATCGGCAGCTTTGAGATCGGCAAAGACGCGGACCTCACGCTGATGGATTTCGGCGCGCTGCTCCCCTATCGGCAGAATGCCAAAAACGCCGCCGACCTCACCGCCGAAGATATCGTGAGCCTGTGCATTTACCGCGGCGGACCGCAGGCCGTGCTGGAGACCTTCGTTCGCGGGCGCAGCATCTATCGCGCGCCGGAGCCAGAGTTGTTTTGATTGGGCATTGCCCTGGACGGTGAACGGCCCGTAGATAACAGGCGTGCTGGAATCATCTCAACCGCCCCTTCACGTTTTGCCTGTCGCCGCCAAGACGACGCACGATCCCATTGCGATCGCGCTCGCCGAGGACATTGGGCGCGGTGATCTCACCTCGCGCTATTTCGTGGGGCTGGATCGCCGAAGCGGACGCATTTTCGCCAAGGAACCTTCCATCGCCGCCGGCGTCGAAACCGCGGCCGAGGTCTTCAAGCGCGTAGATCCGCAACTCGACATCACCATCGTGCGCGCTTCCGGCAGCCGTTTGGAAATCGGGCAGACCGTGCTCGAAATCTCCGGCTCGGTCCGTTCGATCCTGACCGCCGAGCGGGTGGCGCTCAATTTCCTCCAGCGCCTCTCCGGCATTGCCACTCTCACTCGCAAATACGTCGACGCTGTGGTGGGCACGAAGGCGCGCATCCTCGATACGCGCAAGACCACGCCCGGCCTGCGCGCGCTGGAGAAGGCGGCCGTCGCCGCGGGCGGCGGACAGAATCACCGCTTCGGGCTCTTCGACATGGTGCTAGTGAAGGACAATCACCTCGCGGCCGAAACGGAGTTGCGCCATCTGCAGGAGGCGATCAGCACCTGTCGCGCGGAAAATCCCGGCCTCCGCATCGAGCTCGAGGCGGACACCCTGGAGCAAGTCCGCCGCTTCCTCACCTTGATGGGCGTGGACGTCATCCTGCTCGATAACATGTCGCCTGCGGAAATGGCCGAAGCCGTGCACTTCACCGCGGGGCGCGTGCAGTTGGAAGCCAGTGGCCGCGTCACGCTGGAAACGATCGGCGGGATCGCGGCGACCGGCGTGGATTTCATCTCCATCGGCGCGCTCACGCATTCCGCCCGAGCTGTGGATTTCTCTCTGGAACTGACATGAGCGGACTCGATGCGCGCATTCTCGCGGCTTTGCGTGCATCGGAGGTATATCTCCCCGCCACCGATCTCGCCACACAGCTCCGGGTCACGCTTCCCACGGTCGAGGCGCGGCTCAAGGAATTGCGCGGCGCCGGTTTCGAGATCGAGGAGCGTCCCGGACTCGGCTTCCTGCTTTTGCGCTCGCCGGATCGCTTGATCGCCGATGACATCTTTTCCCGCCTCGGCACTTGCGAACTGGCGCGCGAGATCGTCGTCTTCGCCGAGACGGCGTCGACCAACGATTCCGCCATGCAACGCGGGCGCCAGGGCGCGGAAGGTGGGATCGTCATCTTCGCCGAACGCCAGACTGCCGGCCGCGGACGCTTCGGGCGGGCGTGGGCTTCCGCGCCATATCGGGGTCTCTGGTTCTCGATGCTCATGCGTCCTGATCTGCCGCCGAGCGCCTGGCCGCGTCTGACGACTTGGGCCGCGGTCTCGCTGGCCTCGACCATCGAAAACTCCCTCGACCTGCCCGTCTCGATCAAGTGGCCGAACGACATCTATCTCTCCGGCCGGAA
>Ga0068855_100003925_pt1 | contig 18147 bp, 17 predicted proteins | sample KBSCornC52_FD_66592 | JGI IMG/M metagenome (GOLD analysis project Ga0068855, IMG submission 66592) | Corn rhizosphere microbial communities from Kellogg Biological Station, Michigan, USA - KBS Corn C5-2 | ecosystem: Host-associated > Plants > Roots > Rhizosphere > Soil ...
GGTGACGTCGCCGATCGCCCAGACCCCCGCGGCGGCCCGGCAGCGGTCGTCTACCTCGACGCCGCGCCGGGTGATGGTGACGCCGACGTCCTCGAGTCCGAGGCCGGCAGTGCGCGGGCGCCGTCCGGCGGCGACGATCAGCACCTCGCCCGAGACCTCACCGCCGTCTGCAAGCGTGACGACCCTCCGGTCGGCGTCGCGTCTTACCGACTCAGCCTGCGCTCCCAGGCGCACGTCGATGCCGTCTGTCATCAGAGCTGCGTGAAGGGCCTCGCCGATCCGCCGCGGCTCCCGGGGCGACAGCCGTTCGGCGCCCTCGATCAGCGACACCTTTGCACCGAAACGGGCGAGGAACTGCGCGAGCTCGACGCCGACGGCGCCGCCGCCGATGATCACGATGCTCTCCGGGATCTCGGTCAGCGCGGTGGCCTCCCGATTCGTCCAGTATCCAGCCTCGGCGAGGCCGGAGATTGGTGGGATGGCCACCTCGCTGCCGGTGGCGACGATGATCGCGTCGGCACGCAGCTGCTCGTTCCCGGCCTCGACCACGCCCTCGGAGAGAATGCGTCCGGGCGCCTTGACCACGGTGACACCGCGCTTGCGGTAGCGGTCGGCGCGCGGGCCGTCGTCGTGATCCGAGACCACGTAATCGCGGTAGGAGGCCAGGCTCGGCCAGTCGGGCTGCGCCACCGTGACGCCGGCGGTGCGATCGCTGGCGCCGATCAGCTCGGCCGGGCGGAGCAGCGTCTTCGACGGGATGCAGCCCCAGTTCGTGCACTCGCCGCCGATCAACTCCTGCTCCACGAGCGCGACGCGCTTGCCGCCCTTGACCAGCGTGTTGACGGCCACCTCGCCGCCCGGGCCGCCGCCGATGACGATGACGTCGTGTGTTGTGTCGCTCACTGATGATCCTTTCCGATGCTGGGGTTCAGCGCTTGGTATCCGAGAACGCTCCGTCGTTTCACATCGCGCGTAACAATCGCCAGCCGTCAGCGACTGCACCGGAATGGAAGCCGTGAGCCTCAACAACCTCGCGATCGTGTGCGCCGTTGCGTTCGCTGCCCCTCTAATGCTCGGCTTCGCGCCGTGGTTGCGCGCCCCGTCGGTACTGATCGAGATCCTGGCCGGCGTCGTGCTAGGCCCTTCGCTGCTCGGCTGGGTCGAGGCCGACACGGCCGTCCAGGTGCTGTCACTGATCGGCGTCGGCTACCTGCTGCTCTTGGCAGGTCTCGAGATCGACTTCGACCAGCTGCGCGGAGCCGTGTTGCGCGTCGCCCTGCTCGGTTTCGTGCTGTCGTTCGCGCTGGCGCTGGTCGTGGCCTACATGCTTCGGGGGGCCGGAGTGATCAGCTCGCCGTTCCTGATCGCAGTCATCCTGTCGGCCACGTCGCTCGCCGTGTTGCTGCCGCTACTCAAGGACGCCGGCCTGATCGAGTCGAAGTTCGGCCAGGTGGTGATTGCCGGCGCTTCGATTGCGGACGTGGCCACAGTTGTGCTGCTGTCCCTATTCTTCTCGGGTCAGGAAACTTCGCTGGAATCGCGGTTCGTGCTGTTTGGCGGATTCGGGCTGCTCTGCGTGGTCGCGGCGGTGCTGATCGTCGCCGGCGGTCGCGTTCGGCGCATCTCAACGGTGCTGGTACAGCTACAGGACAGCACCGCGCAAATCCGGGTACGAGGAACCTTCCTGCTGCTGTTGGTGTTCAGCATCGTTGCCCAGCGGTTCGGGCTCGAGGCGATCCTGGGAACGTTTCTCGCCGGTGCCATCCTCAAGCTCGCCGACCGCGATAAGGCGATGACGCATTCACACTTCCACACGAAGCTGGAGGAGGCTGGGTTTGGGTTCTTCATCCCGGTCTTCTTCGTTTCCAGCGGCGTGCGGCTGGACGCCCATGCACTGGTGGCGAGCGGTTCGACACTGGCGAAGGTGCCGCTCTTCTTGCTTGCCATCTACCTGATCCGTGGCGTGCCCGCGGTGTTGTACCGGCCGCTTCTCGGCTGGCGGCTGACATTCGCCGCGGCGGCGCTCCAGGCCACAACCCTCAGCTTCGTGCTGATCGCGTCGCAGATCGGCGAGCAGCTAGGGCTGATCAGCGCGGCAACCGTTGCAGCATTGACCGCCGCCGCCCTGGCGTCGGTACTGGTCAACCCGGTCATCGCCATTTCGCTGTTGCGGAGCCCGACCATGAAGCCGGCGGCAGGGCTCGACCGCCGGCCCGCCATCGGCAGTTCATAGGCTCAACCCGGATGGAAGCTGCGCTCCTGGTCCGGTATGAATGGCGCGTGGCAGCTGTCCGGTACGCAGGAGACACGGAGCTCGTTCAGGCGCTCCGCGACGGCGAGGAGGCGGCATTTGCCTACCTCGTCGATTCCTTCGGGGCCTCCATGCAGCGCGTCGCGGCACTGTACGTGCGCGACCGGGCGGTCGTGCAGGAGGTCGTTCAGGACACCTGGCTTGCGGTCCTACGCGGAATCGACCGTTTCGAGAGCCGTTCCTCCCTGCGCACCTGGCTGTTCAGCATCCTCGTGAACATCGCCAAGACGCGGGGAGTGCGCGAGTCGCGATCGGTGCCCTTTGCGTCGATCGCTGACGATCCCGAGTCCCGGCAGGAGTCCGTGCCGGCCGACCGCTTTCTTGGCGACGACTCCGCCTGGCCGGGGCACTGGGCAGCGACTGCGTTGCCGGAATGGGATCGACCGCTCGAGCGTTTGCTGTCTGGGGAGCTGCGAACACTGATATCCGCCGCGATCACTCAGCTACCCGAGATGCAGCGAAGGGTCGTCAGCCTACGGGACATCGAGGGTTGGTCGGCCGGAGAGGTTTGCAACGTCCTCGAGCTTTCCGAGACCAACCAGCGGGTGCTACTTCATCGGGCGCGATCAAGACTGCGCGACGTGATCGACCGAAGCGGCATCCTGGAGAACTGACGTGTCCGAATCCGAGATCACCTGCAAGGACCTGGTCGAGCTGGTTACCGACTACCTCGACGACCGCATGCCGGCCGAGCAGCGGCTCCGGTTCGAGGAGCACATCGCGTTCTGCTCGCCCTGCGCGGTCTATTTGGAGCAGATGCGGCAGACCATCAGCGTCACCGGCGCTTTGCGCGAGGAGGACCTCGATCAAGAGTCCCGCGATGCCATGCTTAGCGTTTTCAAGGACTTCTGGCGATGACCGTCGCCTATAAGTACTTCTGGCGATGACCGTCGCCTATAAGTTCCTGCGGCCCGGTAGAGTCGCTGCATTCACAGGAGCCCAGTGGCCCGAGGCCGGACGGTGGCTCGATTCTGATGGCCAGCCGCAGTTGTGCCGGTCGGGGATCCACGCCCTTAAGCCGTCGGCGTTGCCCATGTGGATGACGGAGGAGCTCTGGCGCGTTGAACTCGAGGACGCGCAGGAGCTGGAGCGAGGGATAGTGCTCGCCCGCCGTGGCAGGCTGATCGATCGGGTCACGGCCTGGAACGACGATCTCGCCCGCGAGTACGGCGAGGCCTGCATCGCCCACGTGCCAGAGGGAGGCCCGCCGATCGCCCAGCAACGCCGGGCTGACGCGCTCGCCGAGCTGGCGGGCGTACGAGCAGGGGGCCAGGCGGCGGCCGTTGGATACATCGCGGCCAAGGCCGCCGACGCGCTCACTGCGGGCGGCTACGACAGTGAGCGGCAGTGGCAGGCAGCCTGGTTGAGCGATCGCCTCGGCCTATCATGCTAAGCCGGTGGGCGGTTCTGTGAACCCGCGGCGTGCCACCAGTCGGCCGTCAAAATGAGGCTGCGCCCGGGCCCGCCCACAGCAGGAACAGCATGGCCGCGAGCAGCGTCGGCGCCAACAGCACGCACCGGACCTCCATCGACGTGGCCAGCCGTCGAGATCGCGCCGACCATGTTGCACGCCAGCGCGAGGGCGAATGGGCGTACGAGCAGCCCGATCAGCAGCGCCGCGCCGCCGACCAGCTCCAGGCCGCCGATCAGATAGGTCGCCGCGTCGGGGAAGGGAATGCCGTAGCGTTCGAACGCTCCCCGCTCGGCGTCGTGGCGGATGAACTTTCCGAGCGAGAACCCGACGAAGGTGACGCCAGCCGCGAGTCGCACGGCCAGCGCCGCCTGCGCGAGCGGTGCCCGCGTGTCGAACAACCGGCTGAGCAAGACGTCCATGGGCCTAGGTACCGGCCAGAGACCCTAACGTTACGGTCGTAACGTCCACGCGGCTGCGGTGACAGGGAGGCGAACCAACCAAGGAGTGCACGATGGCATCGCAGACCACCCAGACCCCGGCCACCGACACGTCGCTCACCGCCGTCCGCGCGGCCGACGATTCGCTTCCGATAGCTGAGTACGGCCTGATCGCCGATTGCAACTCGGCGGCCCTGGTGGCGAGCGACGGCTCGATCGATTGGCTGTGCCTACCCCGCTACGACAGCCCCGCCGTGTTCACCCGGATTCTCAGCGCGGGCGCAGGTCACTGGTCGCTGAGTCCGGCCGAGGAGTTCACCACGAAGCGTCGGTACTTGCCGGGAACGCTGGTGCTCGAGACTACCTTCATCACCGCGTCGGGCGCGGCGCGGGTGACCGACGCGATGGCCTTCAAGGCCGGGCAGCGCGGCCACGAGCTCGGCCTGGAATCCCCGCATGAGCTGCTGCGGCTGGTCGAGGGCATCGACGGTTCGGTCACGCTGCGGCTGGAACTGGCGCCGCGTCCCGAGTACGGGCTGGTGCGCCCCCTGTTCCGTGGCACCGGCGACGGCGGCCGCACGTTCGGCGGACCGAACCAGATCGCGGTCACTGCCGGGGCGCCGGTAGAGGTAGTCGACTCGACGATGCAGGCCACGTTTACCGTGACGACCGGCCAGTCGGTCGGCTTCGCCATGCGCTGGGCTGCCCCAGACCAGCCGCGGCCGCTGCCGACTCCTGCTGCGGAGATCGCCAATCGCATCAACGACACGGCCGAGGGCTGGCGCTCATGGGAGGGCGAGCACGACGTCTACGACGGGCCCCGTCACGAGTTGGTGCGCATGAGCTCGCGCGTGCTGAAGGGGCTCACCTACCGTCCCACCGGTGCGATCGTGGCCGCGCCGACAACGTCGCTGCCGGAGAGCGTCGGTGGCGAGCGGAACTGGGACTATCGCTACGCCTGGGTGCGTGACGCCAGCCTGACGATGGAGGCGCTCTACATCGGCAGCTGCCCGGACGAGGTGCACGACTTCGTCTCGTTCATGACCAGCTCGGCAGGCGGCCACCTCACCGACAGCGATGAGCTGCAGATCATGTTCGGAATCTCGGGTGAGCACGACCTCTCAGAACGCGAGCTTCCCCACCTGTCCGGCTGGCGGGCGTCGCGGCCAGTGCGCATCGGCAACGGAGCCTGGGACCAGAAGCAGCTCGACGTCTACGGCGAGCTGCTGATGGCACTCGACCTGTACAAGTCGAAGCTGGGAGAGCTGCATCCCGAGATCCAGCGGTTCGCCTGCTACATGGCCGACACCGCCGCCCGCAGCTGGTCATCGAAGGACGCCGGCATGTGGGAGATGCGCGGCGAGCCGCGCCATCACCTGTCGTCGAAGGTGTTGTGCTGGGCGGCGCTTGACCGGGCGGTACGGCTGGCGCCGCATCTGGGTGAGGGCGCCGACGCCGGCAGGTGGGCGCAGGCGCGTGACGAGATCCGCGCCGCCGTGCTCGAGCGCGGCTGGAGCGAGCAGCGCCAGGCGTACGCGCAGTCCTTCGACAGCGACGAGCTGGACGCCGCTGCCTTGCTGATGCCGTTGGTGGGCTTCCTGCCTGCCACCGACCCGCGCATGCGCTCGACCATCGAGGCGATCGCCGAGCACCTCACCGAGGACGGCTTCGTGCTGCGCTACCGCAACCAGGAGGGCCTCAACGCGGATGGCCTGACCGGCGAGGAAGGCACGTTCGTGATCTGCTCGTTCTGGCTCGTCTCCTGCCTCGCCCAGGCCGGTGAGGTGAAGCGGGCGACGGCACTGTTCGACCAGCTGGCCGGCTACGCCAACGATCTCGGCCTGCTGGCAGAGGAGATCGACGCCACCACCGGCGAGCAGCTCGGGAACTTCCCGCAGGCGTTCAGCCACATCGGCCTGATCGTGGCGGCGTACCACATCGACCAGGCCCGCCAGGGCTAACCGATCCCGGGGCCGCCACAGCCCCGAACTGTACCCCGCAGTGGGGCTGCGACCTGGCCCCACTGCGCGGAGTCTCGGCAGCCGGACCTCGATTCTTCACGACTGCTCCACGGTTACGCCGAAAGGTGTCGGGGTCCCGGCAATCTCAGCATCGGCTCGAGATCGCTGCCGTGAGTCAGACGCTCGAGGTCACGTTCCCGGCCCTGGGGCTGTGGAGTCCGGCGCGAGTGTGCGCCACCCTGCGGCCGCTTCCAGCTGCCCGGCGAGGGCCAGCAGCAGATCCTCGCGCCCGTGGGCGGCGACCAGCTGCACCCCCACCGGTGTGCCGGTCGGCGTGTGGGTGATCGGGAGGTTGATTGCCGGCTGACCCGTGACGTTCCATACGCGCACAAGTGCGCTGAAGCGAGTGGCGTCGTCGGTTACTCCGGCCTGCGACTTGATCCCGCCGACGGCGGCCGGGAGCCGTGTCAGCGTCGGCGTGAGCAGGACCTCGCTGGGGTCCCAGTCGCGGAGGATTCGTCGCGCGTACGCCCAGAGGTGCTCGGCCGCTTCGAGGTAATCGATGACCGAAATCGGCGCTGCGGCGGCGAGCCATGCGCGGTTCGCCGGTTCCAGCCTGGCGGGGTCGATCGGCTGGCCATGCATCCGCTCGACCACGCGGATCAGGTGCTGCCCGGTCCCCGTCATATAGGTCGCCCACGCGGACGCGAACGACTCGTCGTCCCACGCGGGGGTGTCTTCGACGACTTCGTGGCCTAGGGAGCGAAGCGACTCAGCAGCCGCGAGCGCGGCAGCCGCGGGCTCATCGTCGACCGGGACTCCCAGCGGGGCGGTGAGACACACGCGCACCCGCGTGACGTGCGGTGTGGAGCGTGCCGCCTCTGCGAACGAGGCCGGCGGGGCTGGTGCAGAGTGCCGGTCACCGGGCTCATACCCGCTGATCACGTCGAGTGCGACTGCGCTGTCCAGCACGGAGCGGGTGAGGACACCATCGACCGGCATGCCGCTCGCCATGTCGCCGTAGTCCGGGCCGATCGAGACGCGTCCCATGCTCGGCTTCAACCCGACCAGGCCACAGCAGGAGGCGGGGATCCGGATCGATCCGCCCAGATCACTCCCGTCCGCCAGCGGTACCATCCCGGCCGCCACCGCCGCGGCACTGCCTCCCGACGATCCCCCCGCAGAGAGTTCCAGGTTCCAGGGGTTGCGCGTGGCACCGTAGCGGGCGTTCTCCGTCACCGGGCGCAAACCGAGCTCCGGCGTGTTGGTCTTGCCGACGATGATCGCACCGGCCGACCGGAGCTTTCGGACGTGCGCACTATCGTGGTCGGCGACCCAATCGGGGACGGCGCGACTCCCCTCCGTCGTTGCGAGCCCCTCCGTCGCCGACAGCAGGTCCTTGATGCCGACCGGCACGCCACACAGCGGCCGGGGATCGCCGGGATGGATCTGATCGGCCTCCACCAGCGCGCGTTCCTCACAGAGAAGCACAAACGCGTTGATCACGCGGTTGCGACGCTCGATCGCACGCATCGACGCCTCCACGAGCTCGCGCGCGGACACGTCGCCGGCACGCACCAGGCCGGCCTGCTCAACCGCACTTATTGCCAGAAGACCCTCGATGGCCACGGTCGGATGACTCTACCGGCCTCGTCTGCGTGTGGTTCGCAAGTCGACCGCGCCGGATGCGTCCCGTTCCAGAGGCACGCACGAATCCGGAATTCGAAGGTCGATGTAACAACCTGCGGTCGTCGCTGACTCCACTGGCATGGGTGCTGCGCGGTTGATGAAGCGCCGCCGAATAAGCCCCCGAATTCTATGGAAGGGAGCGATTCCCATGAGCATGACTGCGGCTGCGCGTGTGTCCGAGGGCATGCGCGGTTTGAAGGGCAAGAACGTCCTGGTGACCGGCGGCACGTCGGGCATCGGCCAGGCGATCGCCGTGCGCTTCGCAGAGTACGGCGCCAACGTCGCCATCAACTACCTGACCACCCCGGACGAGGCGACCGAGACGGGGGACAAGGTGCACGCCTGCCTGAAGCAGGTGCAGCAGCAGGGCGTCCGCGACGTGCTCGTGCAGGGTGACGTCTCCAAAGAGGACGACGTGGTCCGCATGTTCGAGGACGCCGTCGATCAGCTCGGCGGCATCGACGTGCTGATCAACAACGCCGGTATCCAGGTCTCGAAGCCGTCGCACGAGCTGTCGGCGGCGGACTTCGACAAGGTGCTCGGGGTCAACCTGCGCGGCTCGTTCCTGTGCGCCCGCGAGGCGATCAAGCGATTCCTCGACGCCGGCACCCCCGGCTCGATCATCAACATCTCCAGCGTCCACCAGCTGATCCCGAAGCCGAACTACGTCGGCTACTCGGCCAGCAAGGGCGGCATGCAGAACCTGACCCGGACGCTGGCTCTCGAGTACGCCGGAAATAACATCCGCGTCAACGCAATCGGCCCGGGCGCCACCGTCACCCCGATCAATCGCGCCTGGATCGACGACCCCGTCAAGCGCGAGATGGTGACGGCGCACATCCCGATGGCGCGCGCAGGCACGTCGGACGAGATGGCCGGCGTGACCTGCTTCCTGGCCAGCGACGATGCTGCCTACATCACCGGACAGACCATCTTCGTGGACGGTGGGCTGACGCTGTTCGCCGACTTCCGTGAGCCATGGTCGTCGGAGTAGCTCCCGATACGCAATGGTGGCCGTCGCCATTCGGCGCCGACGACCAGCTCGGCATGCTCAACCACATCGACGCGGCCACCAGGCTGGCTGCGCTCCAGCTGGTGCGGCAGGGGGCGGTCTATGACCTTGGGCGCCACCGACCGCACTGCTTCTTCGAGGCGAAGGGCCACGGCATCGACGCTGGCATCGTCCCAGACGGCTCAAGCGTCGATGTGGCCCGGCCTGGCTTCCGATTCATTTGCAAACCTGGAGCGGTCGGCACGCCAAACGGCGAGGATCGCCGAGCCTGCTATACGATCCTGGACACCGAGACGATGTGCTTGACATACCACCGGCTGGACTGGCGCAGCGAGTCGTCGACAACTCCCGGTCGGTTGGACAACGCCGGTGGTCTACGCACGTCCTGAATGGCTATGACTCGTCGTGCCGGCCGGCGTAGTCCGCTGCGACCAGGTCTCCGTGTTCGGGGTGCTGCTCGATGTACCAGGCGATGAAGGGGCAGAGCGGGACGACGGCCAGCCCTTGACGGCGGGCGTCGGCCAGCGCGGCTTCGGCCAGGCGGCTGCCGAACCCCCGGCCCTCGAACGCAGGGTTCACATTGGTGTGGGTGAACGCGATCCGGTCATTGCGCCGGCTGTAGGCCAGCTCGCCGATCCGCTCACCGTCGAGAAGCAGCTCGTACCTGTGCGCTTCGGGCACGTTCACGGCCGTCGCTTCGCCGGCCGGTGCCTCCCGCGGCTCGCGCGACTCGAGCTCGCCCGCGTCCCTGAAGTACTCGAGCAACTTGCCGGTCGCATCGGATTCACGTGCGTCGCGGTGATCGGCGAAGCGTCGTCGATGCGCCGCGGCAAATCGCCACGGTTCTCGCCCCCGGAGGTGGGCGAAGATCTCACGGGTGCCGCGGAGGATCCGTCCGTCCTCGGTCTGCATGACCGGGATCTGATCTGTTCCCGCCAGCTCGCGGAGCTGCTCGCGCTGCTGGGGCCAGGGTTCCACCTGCCGCATGACGGCATCGATGCCGAGCTCGGTCAGCACCTCGCGAACCGCCGAGGAGAAGGGACACCACTCGGCCTGGTACAGGGTGACGAGGGAATCTGCCATCGGTCTTGACGTCCTTCGAATCGACGTGGGTGAGGTGACGCATGGTGCCACGGCATCGCCTCTGGGTGGAGGCCCCAAGGGCTCAAATGCAACACCGGCGCCTGGCGCCCGTGTTGCGCCCGATTCTACGAATTTCGTAGAAAACCGCCCCCATTTCTACGAATTTCGTAGCCGCAACCCCGTTTTGCTATCGGAATTCGTGCAACACCGGTGCCAGACGCACGTGTTGCGCCACCGCGCTGTGACCGCGCCGTGACGCGCGCCTCAGGTGCTCAGCCGACCCGCCCAAACGGGTCGCCGGCGTAGCCGTCATGATCGGTCAGGCCGACGCCCTGCGCGCCGGCGACGATGCAGGCTCGTAGGTCAGCTCCAGGGCGGAGGCGACGTCCCTGTCTTTCAATGCCACGCCCGCGCGGGCCGCCGGGGTCTGAGTGCTACGTTGAGGCGCTGTGAGCGGCGTCTTCCTGTTCCTCGCTTCGTTCCTGGCCAGCGCCGTTGAGGGAGTGGAGGCGCTCACGATCGTGCTCGCGGTCGGTGTCTCCCGTGGCTGGCGGTCGACGCTGCTCGGGGTTGCGGCTGCGAGTGCCGCTCTGGCCGCGGTCGTGGTGGTGCTGGGGCCGGCCTTGACGGTGATCCCGATCCGCGGCCTCCGGGTCGTTGTCGGTGGTCTGCTGCTGGTGTTCGGGCTGCAGTGGCTGCGTAAGGCGATCCTGCGGGCCAGCGGGTTCAAGGCGCTGCACGACGAGGAGGCGATCTATCACCGCGAGGCTGCGCAGGCTGCGGCGGCGGGTGACCCGACCGGCGCCAGCATGGACTGGTACTCCTTCACGGTCGCCTTCAAGGGCGTCTTGCTGGAAGGTCTCGAGGTGGCGTTCATCGTCGTCACGTTTGGGAGCAACCAGGGCAACATCCCGCTGGCCGCCGCCGGCGCCGTCGCCGCGATCGCCGTCGTCGCGATCGTCGGCCTGCGCGTCCGCGCGCCGCTCGGCCGGGTGCCGGAGAACACCATGAAGTACGCGGTGGGACTGCTGCTGACGACCTTCGGCACGTTCTGGGCGGCCGAGGGCGCGGGCGTCTCCTGGCCGGGTAGCGACCTGGCGCTGCTCGTCCTGCTCGCCTTCTACGCCGCGGCGTCCTGGGTCCTGGTCAGGCTGCTCACCGCCAGGCATGTGGCGCTCTCCCTCCCCGCGGCAGGCACGGCGGCCGGAGAATGACCACTCTCGCGTCCTTCGGCCGGTTCCTCTACGACTTCGTGATCGGCGACGACTGGACGGCGGCGGTCGGCGTCGTGATCGCCGTCGGCCTCGCCGCCCTGCTCGTCCACGCGGGCTGGGCGGGGTGGTGGCTGCCGCCGCTGGTGGTGGTCGCCTCGCTGTCCCTGTCGCTGTGGCGGGGCACGCGGGGTATTGACTCGAAATAGCATTCGCGCTATATATATAGCGCGATGGCTATGTCGCCCGCGACGATATCCAAGCACGTGCCACTGTCGAGGGATCTCCCCGACGCCGTGCCCTGGCCCGGCGCGCATGCTCTGTGCATGACGTACCACCGGCATACATCCACCTGCCCGGTTGATTCGTGCCGCCATACCGCCGATACCACAGAGGGAAGGCCATGAGCAGAGACGACGACATCACCCGCGCCGAGATCGTTGCGCTGTCGGCACAGGTCGGCAGCCTGACGCGGCGCGTCTACCAGCTCGAGCAGACGATCGAGTCGCTGACGGCGGCGCGCCCTGCGCCGGCACCGGCGCAGCAGCCGAGCCCGTACGTCGTCCCGCGCCGCCTGCCGGCCGCGCCGGCTCCAATGGCGCCGCGACGCGCGACGCCACCCCCCGCGCCTCCGCGCCCGCCGGTCGCGCCGCGTCCGCAGCGCGAGCCCGTCAACTGGTCGAAGCTGGCGGAGCAGGCATTCGCCGCGCGCACACTGGCCTGGGCCGGCGGCATCGCCACCGCCCTCGGCGTCGCCCTGCTGTTCGTGCTGGCCGCCAGCCGCGGATGGGTCACCCCCGAGATGCGGGTGGGCCTGGGCGTGCTGGTCTCGCTGGGACTGCTGGGGGCCGCCTTCGATCTCGACCGGCGCGGCTGGCGCGCCGACGCGATCCTGTCCGCCGGCGGCGCCGGCATCGCCGGGCTCTACGCGACGCTGTGGGCCTCGATCTCGATGTACCACTTCATCTCGGAGCCGTTGGGCCTTCCCTGCGCCGCCGCCATCGCGGCGCTCGCGGTCGCCCTGGCGATCCGCATCAAGCAGGAGCCACTTGCCATCTTCGGGATCGTCGCGGCGATGCTGGCACCGACGCTGGTGTCACAGGACGTCACCGGCGGAGGAGCGCTGTTCTCCTTCGTGATCGCCTGTGCCGGGCTGCCGCTGTTCTGGCGCTACCGGTGGACGTGGCTGCTGGTGTCGATCTGGGGCACCGCCATCCTGACGCTGGTGCCGCTGTACCTGACAACCCACAGCGGGCTTTCCAGCGCCGTCCTCGCGGGCGCGCTGTTCTTCGGCTTGTTCATGGTCGAGGGACTCGTCTCCGAGCTGCGTCCCGAGCAGCGCGACCGGATCACGGAGCTCGGGTGGCTGCTGCTCGGCACCAGCGTCTTGCTCAGCTTCGCCGTCAGCTTCCTCTACGCCGGCGACCGGGAGGTGGGGGGACGGCACCTGTCCGGGTTCGTGCTGTTGGGCGTTGCCGGTCTCTACGCGTTGCTGGCCGTGACACCGCTGCTGCTGCGCCGGCGTCACGCCGACGTCACCGACCTGCTGGCCGGGTTCGGGCTGGCCGCGCTGGCCACCGCCACCGGCCTGCTGCTGGACGGCCCCGGCATGGTCTGCGGCTGGGCGGCCGAGTCCGCCGTCATGATCGGCGTGTCGGAGCGGCTGCTTACCAGGCACGGTACCCGGCGGCTGCGGCTGACCATCGCAAGCGGTGTCTACCTGCTGCTCGCGGCCGTCCAGACGTTGATGATCACGGCCCCGACCGAGGTGCACCTGGCCTCCGTCGGTGCGGGCTCGACCGGGGGCTCGGTGGCCCTGGGCGCGGTGACCCTGGCCGGCATCGTGTTCTGCTTCGGCCTCCGCGTGTTCGCCGTCCGAGAGCTGCGTTTCGTGTGGCTGCTGCCGGCGGCTGCGCTCGGCTACCTCCCCGTGTGGGCGCTCGGCGGCCAGTGGGCGGTCATCGCGTACGCCGCGCTGGCGGCGGCCCTGTTCGGCTACCGCCGCTCGCCGTGGATGGTGGCATGGCTGGACGATCAGGTCAGCGTCTTTGTCGCGACCAGCTACTGGGCCGCTGGGCTCGGCGTCTCCGCCGCCGTCGCGGCTCCGCTGAGCGCGATCGACCACGGCCAGTTCGGCAACCGCGACGGCCTGGCCGGGCTGGCCGCACTGGTGGCGTCGGGCATCGTCGGCACCTGGTCGGTGCGGCGGCTGCCCATCCGTGAGATCGAGTACGCGGCGCTGGCACCGGCGGCCGTCTTCGGCTACCTGGTGTGTGAGTCCCTCAGCCAGCACCAGGCGATGTGGACGGCGCTGGCCGTGACCACCGTGGCCGCGGCCGCCGTGCATATCCCGGCGCTTCGCCGGCGCAGCGGCGAGGGCCCGCTGCTCGTGATCGGCGCCGGCTACCTGAGCGCCGCCGTGGCCGGTCTGCTCAGCCTCGACGACGCCGGTCGGGCGATCGCGAACCACGGCCAGAGCAACGGCTGGGGCACGCTGCTCGCCGCCGTCGCCGCCGCCTTCCTGCTCGCGACCGCGGTGCGCGATCCGCGGCTGCGCGGATACGCGATGTGGCTGCCCGCGACCCTCGCCGGCTGGCTGGCGACGCTCGTCCTGCACGGCCAGTATCCGCTGGTCTGCTGGGCCGGGATCAGCGTGATCGTCTCGGCGTTCGTGATCTGGCGGCCCGCGTCGCTCGAGCGGCGGATCGTGCGCCAGCCGCTGCGCGAGCTGGCCGCCGTCTCGGCAGCGCTGGTGACGGTGCTGGTCGTCGCGGTCTACGAGACGCCGCACATGCTGTTCACGACCAACCACGATCCCGCCGACGGTCTGGCGGCGGCGCTGGCCTCGGTGGTCGCGCTCGCTTTCCTGATCGCAAGCGCCGCCACTCCCCGCGCAGACGGCCAGCGGTGGCAGCTGGGCGGCGTGCGCGTTTCCACGGCCGCGGCCGTCACCACCTGCGCGATGGCGCTGTGGACGCTGGCGGCCGCGATCCTGGGCGCGGGGCAGCTGCTGGTGCAGAACGCGAGCCCCGCCTTCCAGGACGTGCACGACCGCTTCCAGCAGGGTCACGTGCTCGTGTCGGTCAGCTGGGTGCTGACCGGGCTCGCGCTGGTCGTGATCTCGCTACGAGGCAATCGCCGGAGCCTCCGCATCGCCGGCATCGCGCTGCTGTTCGCGGCGCTCGGCAAGCTGTTCCTGTACGACCTGGCGTTCCTGACCGCGATGGCGCGTGCCGTCAGCTTCATCGTCACAGGGTCGGTGCTGCTGGTCGCGGCGCTGCTCCTGCAGCGGTTCTCACCGCAGGTGAAGGCGGTGCTCGGGGACGACGGCGCCGCCGGGCAGGCGTCATAGAGGCGTTTCCCGCGCCGACCTGCGGGGAACGCCTCGACCATGCACACCGTGATGCCAGCATCGATCGACGCGTCGGACGGGCACGAGACCGAGTCCGCGGACGACCGCAAGAATCGCCAGCTGGTGGAGCTCCTGAACGAGCTGCGCGTGGTGCTGCCCGGCGTCCAGATGCTGTTCGGGTTCCTGCTGGCGGTGCCGTTCACGCAGCGCTTCAGCACCATCAGCGACCTGCAGAGCAACGTCTATTACGGCACCTTCCTGGCGGCTACGGCAGCCTCGGTGTTCCTGATCGCCCCGGCCAGCTTCCACCGGATCGTCTGGCGGCACGGCCGCAAGCGCCAGCTGCTGCAGATATCGAACAAGCTGGCCATCATCGGGACGGCCTTCCTGGCGGTCGCGATCGCGGGATCGGTCGGCCTCGTCACCAGCCTGCTGTTCGGCAACACCTGGGCGGCCGCCGCCACCGCGTTCGTGGCCGGGCTGATCGCGGTGGTCTGGTTTGTGCTGCCGTTCGTCTCGCGGCTGCTGGGAGCGCCGCCCGCGGAGCGCCCTCGCGGCTGACGGATCGGCTGGATCCGAACCCTGTAGAGTGGTCGCAGAGAGGATCCCGTGACCGCCGACACTGACCAAACTCGCAGTGACATCGCGTGGCTGGGCAGCCGGCTCCGGCATCTGCAGACGCTGTCCGAGACGCTGGCGGGGGCCCGCACCGAGCACGAGGCGATCGAGGCGACGCTCAACCCAGGCCTGGACGTGTTCGAGGCCGACCAAGCGGTCATCGCGATGCTGGACGAATCGGGCACGGTGTTCCGCATCGTCGCCGTACGCGGCTACCCCGATCAGATCGAGGCCGACTGGGGAATGTTTCCCAACACCGACGAGTTCCCGCTGTCCGACGCCGTCCGCACCCGGCAGCCGGTGATAGTAAACGGGCCCGAGGAGCTGATCCGCCGCTACCCGAAGCTGGAGGGCACGGGCCGGTCGGCGGCGCTCGTCTGCCTGCCGATGGGGGACTTCGGCGGCATCGCGCTCGGCTACGACCGCGAGAAGACGTTCGGCGAAGCGGAGCTCGAGTTCATGACCGCGGTCGTCCGCCAGTGCTCGGAGGCGATCCGGCGCACGGCGTTCGACGCGGAGCGGGGGCGCAGAGCCGAGCGGCTCGCGCTGCTGGCCGAGGCCGGCGCGGCGTTCGCCGGGTCGCTTGACTACCGCACCACCCTGGGTGAGGTCGCGAACCTGGCCGTGCCTGCGATGGCGGACTGCTGCATCGTCGATGTGCTCGAGCCGACGGGACTGCATCAGCTCGCGACGGTGCACGTCGAGCCGGGCAAGATCGCGCGCGTCGCCGAGCTCGAGACCAGCTACCCGGCCGATCCGGCGGAGCCGCACAGCGCGGTGGGCGGGGTGCTTCGCAGCGGTGAGGCGCTGCTGGTCTCGCCCGTCACCGAGGAGTTCGTGCGCAGCGTGACGCGCGACCAGGCGCACAGAGATGCCGTGCATGCGCTCGGCATGCGGTCGCTGATCATCGTTCCGCTGGTCGCGCGTGGCCGCACGCTCGGCGCCATCACGCTCATCTACGACACCTCCAGCCGGCTCTACGACGAGCACGATCTGGCAACCGCCGCCAGCCTGGCCGATCGCGCCGCGCTCGCCATCGACAATGCCCGGCTGCACCAGGCCCAGACCGAGATCGCCCGCACCCTGCAGCACGGGCTGCTGCCAGATGCCCTGCCGGCGATTCCCGGCGTCGAGATCACCGCGCGGTACCTGGCTGCGGGTGAGGGGCTCGAGGTGGGGGGAGACTTCTACGACGTGTGGCTGATGGACGGCTCCTTCGGCGTCGCCATCGGAGACGTTTCGGGTAAGGGCGCACGGGCGGCGGCGATGACGTCGCTGGCGCGACATACGGTGCGCGTCGCCTCGCTGCACGAGCCCACTCCCAGCCGCGTGCTGCGGGTGCTGAACAGCGAGATCCTGCAGCACCGTCCCCCGGACATGTTCTGCACCGCGGCGTATGCGCACGCGCTCCCGAGCGCCGACGGCGGCATCGACGTCACGATCGCCCTGGGCGGGCATCCTCCGGGCGTGATCGTGCGGCACGATGGAGTCCTCGAGCAGGCTGGAGTGCTGGGCACGCTGCTCGGCGTCCGCGACGACGTCACGTTGACCGATGCCGATTTCCACCTGGCTCCCGGCGAAGTGCTGGTGCTCTGCACGGACGGCGTCATCGAGCGCCGTGACGACGGGCGGATGCTCGGCGAGGAAGGGCTCGCCGAGGTGCTCGCCGGCGTCGGCTCGGGAGCGACCGCCGAGAGCATCGCGATCGCGGTGGAACGCGCGGTGATGGAGTTCGCCTCCGGTGCCCCGGAGGACGACGTCGCGATCGTGGTGATTCGGCCCACCGGCGATGCCGCGGGATTATGCTGACGCGTGATGAGCGCATCGAGTTCGATAGAGATCGCCCGCGACGGCGATGTCGCGGTGGTCGTCTTGCAGGGCGAGCACGACCTGTCAACGGCTGATCGGCTGCGCCAAGCGATCGAGCGAGCGCGCGACGGGTCGACGCCTGTGGTTGTGGATCTGACCGAGGCGACGTTCATCGACTCGGCCGTGCTGGGCGTGTTGATCGCCGAGCACGAGCGCGCGGCATCGAACGGCTCCGCCGTCGGCTACGTGGTCGGCGCCGGCGCGGGACACAGCGTGCACCGGATCATCGATCTGGCGGGGGTGGCGGCGGTGTTGCCGATCTCGAGCGATCGCGCGAGCGCGCTGCGGGCGATCCGCGGCTAGCAGCTCAGATGGAGGGCACATTGCGGCGAGCCGCGCGGGCGGCCGCGATCAGCGCACCCAGGATCGGGTGCAGCACACCCGTGGTGAGGGACTCCATCTGAGGCTGGAACAGCGTCGCCAGGTAGAAGTGGTGGCCGGGCAGCTCGACGGCCTCGACGCCGGCGTCGTCGGCGTAGGCACCGATCACCAGCCCGGCGGCGACCAGCCCCTCACGGTACCGGTCGTTCAGCCCATAGCTGCAGTAGTGGAAGCCCGAGAACGGAGCGTCGCCGGTCAGCGCCGCGAGGCGCGTGCCGGCGACCGGCCGGATCTCGCGCCGTTGTCCGACCAGGCTACACGTGAGCGATGCTACCAGCGGCTCGGTCGCGTCCGTGTCGACCTCGCCGTGGGCGGCGTCGTCGAGTCCCGCCACGTTGCGTGCGAACTCGACCAGCATGTACTGGCAGCCGCCGCAAGTGCCGAGGATCGGCGTCCCACCTCGCCGCGCGGCCTCGATCGCGCGGTAGACGGCGTCGTCGTCGCGGTAAGGGCTGCCCGGAGCGACCCAGACCGCGTCGATGGCGTCCACGGCGAGCGGCTGGTCGGTGCCGTGCCAGGCGGCCTCCACATCCGGCGGCATCAGCGTCAGCGTGTGGTCGATGGCGCGGTGCGTCTCGTACTCGGGGTTGTGGTCGCCCAGAACGGCCAGCCGGATCGCGGACATAGGGCCATCCTAGTATGGTCGTCGCCATGCGCACGGCATCCGTTGGCACCGGCATCGAGCTGTCCGCGATCGGACTGGGCGGGTTCGAGCTGGGGGAGAGCCCGTCGGACGTGCCGGCTGCGCGCGCCGCGATCGCCGCGGCGATGGCTTCGCCTGACCGTATACTGCCGCCCATGGCCTTCGT
>Ga0068855_100003930_pt1 | contig 18142 bp, 17 predicted proteins | sample KBSCornC52_FD_66592 | JGI IMG/M metagenome (GOLD analysis project Ga0068855, IMG submission 66592) | Corn rhizosphere microbial communities from Kellogg Biological Station, Michigan, USA - KBS Corn C5-2 | ecosystem: Host-associated > Plants > Roots > Rhizosphere > Soil ...
CCTTGCCGCGCAGGATCGGCTCCAGCACGTGAGCGCTCAAGTGCTCACGTGCTGGAGCCGATCCTGCGCGGCAAGGTCGGCAAGGACGCCGCACAGGTCGGCGATCTCGTCGTCGGTGTTCGCCGCCGTGATCTGAATTCGGAATCCGACCTCGGATCGCGGCACGAGCGGGTAGGCCGCGAGGGTCACGTAGACGCCGGCGTCGAACAGGTAGTTCCCTACCGCGTCGATGTCAGCCGCACTCCGGAGCGGGATTTCGACGATCGGCAGCCCCGAGGTGTTCGGCACGGCAAGGCCGAGCTCGGCCGTGGCGCGAAGTACGCGGGCGGTCTTGAGGTACAGCGACTGACGGATCTGGTCGCCGCGTTCGTCGTTCACGATGAACCCGGCGAGCACCGTCGCGAGCGAGGCGGTGGGTGAAGGTCCGGAGTACAGGTACGGCGCCGCCGCGACCTTGAGGTGGTTCTTCAACCGAGTCGGCAGCGCCACGAAGGCAAGGAGCGAGGAGTAGGCCTTGGAGAAGCCTCCAACCAGAATGATGTTCTCGTAGCTCTCCCCGAGGTGCCTCACGAGCGAGTTGCCGCGCGTGCCGTAGGGGCTCGTCTCGTCGGGCGAGCGTTCGCCGATGACTCCGAACCCGTGTGCGTCGTCGATGTAGACCACAGCTTCGTGATCCCGCGCCAGCGCGGCGAGGGCTTGGAGGTCGGGCATGTTGCCGGTCATGCTGTTCACGCCGTCGAGGCAGATCAGCTTCGTGACTCCGCGGGGCGCGGCTTTGAGCAGTGCGGCCAGCGCATCCAGGTCGCCGGTCGGGAAGCGTCGCATCGTCGCGCCGAGTCCGCGCGCGGCGATGCAGCCGTCGTAGATCGTCCGGTGCGCCTGTCCATCGAGGAACACCCAGCCCCGGCCGACGAGCGCTGGAATGACCGACATGTGGATGTGGGTGATCGTGGGCAGCACCAGGGTGTCCTCGGCGCCGAGCAGCTCGGTGAGCCGGTCTTCTATGTCGATGTACAGACGCGGGTTGCCCAGCAGTCGCGACCAGCTCGGGTGCGTGCCCCATTGCCGGACTGCGTCATCGATCGCGGCGATGATGTCCGGCTCCAGGTCGAAACCCAGGTAGTTGCACGACGCGAAGTCCGTCAACCAGCGGTCGCCAATGCGGATCTGCCGGCCTTTGACCTCGTCCACGACCGCGTCATACATCGGCGAGCCGGCCCGGAGCCGCTCCAGATCGGCCCATCGGGCATTGTCCGCGAACCGGATCGGGAAGGGGGCTGTACGCATTGGATGAGTTTTCCTTTCATCGAACGAACGTGGGCGGCTCACTGCAGTGAGGCCATCTGTGGTTGTCCGCGGGTGAGGTGGCCGGCGGTGGGACCAAGGCGCCGGCCGGCCACCAGCACGGCGGAGATCTCCTCGGCGCTGACCGGTTTGGAGTAGAGGAACCCCTGGCCGAGGAGGCAACCGAGGGACCACAGCTCGTCGCTCTGCGCAACGCGCTCGATGCCCTCGGCAATGACCTCGAGTCGCAGCGTGTGGGCCAGCGAGACGACGACCGCGGCGAGGGCGCCGCGATCAGCGTCGAGGGTGCCGAGTCCATCGACGAACGACTTGTCGACCTTGATGCTGTCGATCGGGAGGTCCGCGAGGTAGGCCAGGCACGAGTAGCCCGTCCCGAAGTCGTCCAGCGCTATCCGCACGCCGACGTTCTTCAACTCGACGAGATGCTGGCGAACGACGGAGTCATCCGACACGAGCACGCTTTCGGTCAACTCGACGACGAGCGCCTCGGCGGGCGTCCCACTGCGTAGCAAGGCGCTACGAACCTCCTCGACGAACCCGCTGTCCTCGAGTTGGCGCCCCGAGACGTTCACTGACATCGCCACGTCGGTGAACCCCATGTCGGCCCAGGTCCGGGCCTGCGCGCAGGCCCGATCCAGGACCCAACCGCCGAGCTCGACGATCAGGCCAGCCTCCTCGGCGGTCCCGATGAACTCGGCCGGTTGCAGCAGTCCGCGGACGGGGTGTTGCCAGCGCACCAATGCTTCGACACCGACCAGCTCGCCGGTCTCGATGGAGACGATCGGCTGGTAGTGGAGAAGGAACTGTCCGGAATCGAGGGCTTGCCGCAGCTCGCCGCGCAGCGCGAGCTGCGCCATCATCCGGGCGGACAGATCGTCGTAATAGCGGACTACGTTGCCCTTCCCGGAGTCCTTCGCCGCGTAGAGCGCGATGTCCGCGCAGCGCAACAGTTCGATCGGACTCATCGAAACGGCGAGGCCATCGGTCACCACCAGCCCGGCGCTCGCTCGCACGGTGAGCTGCTCGCCCTGCACGAGAAACGGCTGCTCGAACAGCAGGAGGGCCCGGGCCGCGACTGCCTCCGCGGCCTCCGCGTCGGGCAGGTCCTCGATGAGGATCGCGAACTCGTCTCCGCCGAAACGGGCGACGGTCGACCCGTCGCGGAGGGCATCCTCCAGGCGGCGGGCCACCTGCACCAGCAGTTCGTCGCCGGCGCCGTGCCCGCGAGCGTCGTTGACGATCTTGAAGTCATCCAGGTCGAGCATCAGCATCGCGGTGGTGGTCGGCAGCCTGCTCAACCGGGCCAAGGCGTGCTCGGATCGGTCCTGGAACAGCGTGCGATTCGCGAGGCCGGTGAGCGAGTCGTGAAAGGCTTGGTGCTTGAGCTGCTCTTCCAAGGCCCGGCGGTCGGTGACGTCGCGCATGGTGAGCACGGTGCCGGCCACGCTCGGGTCGGTCAGCAAGTTGCTGGACAGTACTTCGAACGAGACGTCGCTGCCGTCATCGAGGTGTAGGTGCCAGTCGGCCACCGCCTGCGCACCGGGCGGGCGGAGGGCCAGCGCCGCGAGCATCTTCTTGGCGCCGGCGACGTCCTCCGAACCGAGCAGGTCGGACAGCGGACTGCCCAGGACCGTGGTCAGCGGGCGACCGAGTGCGCGTTCCAGCGACGGTGTCGCGTAGCTGATCCGCCCGAGCGCGTCGACGACGACGATGACGTCGGACGCGTTCTGGATGAGCCCCCGGAAATGGGCTTCGTTCTGCTCGAGCCTCAGCTCCGCGGCCAACGTTGCGCTTTCCAGGGCGAGCGCCACCTGCAGGGCCAGACTGGCCATGGATCCGTGTTCGTCATAGTTCAGGGGCACGTCGCTGCGGACCACGAGCATGCCGATCACCTCGCGATCTCGCCGCAACGAAGACACGCTCACGCTGCCGTCGGGGTCGAGGAAGCCGCCGTCGAGCGCGAGCGTCCACAGTGAGAGGTCCTGGACGGAACAGGTGCCCGTCGGCGACGTGGCGACACACCGGATGTCGCGGTCCTTCAGCAGGTAGAGCGACGCGTGCGTCCCCCCGTCGGCTCCGTGCACGAGGATCGCTCCGTCCACCGCGGCGCGATAGACGTCCTCGGGGTTCTGGGCGGCGACCAGCGCGTCGCCGTGGGACCGAAGGACCCGCTCGCGTTGGACCGATGCACGTTGCGCGGAGACGATGCCCCACAGGCGCGTCGTGACCAGAAGGAACAGGCCGGCGGAAAAGACGCCGACGGTGGTGCCGCTCTGCACCTGGCCGTTGACCGACTCCCAGACCAGCACCCCCGGGGGGATGAGCGTTGCCGCCCCGAGCACCGCGACACGCACCAAGCTCGTGACACCGTCCGGACGGGGGGCGATTTGGTTCACCTGACGCATCGACGGGTGAAGAGCGGCCGCGCCCCAGGCGGTGTAGTAGATCGCCCAGCCGATGTCGACCGGACCACCCACCTGCCACGTGCCGTTGAGCTGGATGTATCCGTAGCAGACATCTGCGGCGAGCAGCCCGCCGCCACCGAGCGCGAGCAAGCGAATCGAGGCGATCCGCAACCCCCCGCCCACGAGCATTCGGGCAAGCATCGCGAGGACCAGGACATCGCCCAGCGGATATCCGACCGACACGATTCGTTGTGTCACCGTGAGACCGGCCGCGTGGAAATACGGTGTGATCAAGTACGTCCACGACAAGAACGCCAGCCCGAGAGTGATGATCAATCCATCGAGCAGGCTCGCCGTGTCTCGGGTACGGGATCGGCCACGGATCAACAGGAACAGGCCGGCCGCGAATAGCGGATAGGTGAGGAGGTAAAAACCGTCCGCGATGGAAGGGAACGGGTTGACCTGGTGAAGAACCCGAGTGAGTACCCGATATGTGGTGTCACCGGCGACGAAACAGAGTTCGGACGCCGCGAGGAGGTACCACGCAGCGGGCTTGACCGGTCGGTAGCGCCGGATGCCGACAAAGGTCCCGATGACCGCCGCCAATCCTACCGGTGGCCACAGGAACAAACTGTTTCCTGGGAAGGAGAAATAGGTGACGAGGAAGGCAATTTCCGCGAGAACGAGGGACAGCCAGGCTCGCTGGTCACGCCGCTTCCAGCGGGGCCGCACTAGCGCCGTGGCCGAGGATCCGACGTGGATTGCCATGGGGCCCTCATCGCGAATTGAATTGCCCGGCCGAACGGCCCGATGAGGTCGCGCGAAGTGCTTCGTAGCGTCGTTTCTGGGAGTACTGTGGTGAAGAACTCCACTTTACCACAAACATATGCTTCGGGGCCACGATCACAAATGGACGGAAAACCTTGATGCCGATTGAAATTCGACCGGCAATCGCGGAGGACGCTGCGTTCATGACGATGATGTTGGTTGCGGCGATGAACTGGTCCGACGCTCACCAGCTCAGCTCCGCCGACCTCCTCGCAGACCCGCAAGTCTGGAACTACATCGCCGATTGGCCACGAGCCGACGATCATGGACTGATCGCGGCCGACCAAGCCGGCGCATCGCTCGGCGCATGCTGGCTGCGCTACCGCCCGTCGTCGAGCCGCGGATTCGGCTTCCTCGCCCCCGACGTGCCCGAGCTCACCATCGGCGTTCGCGCGGAGGCTCGGCGCGCCGGCGTGGGGCGCGCACTGCTGCGGGACACGGCGAAGCAGGCCCAGGCCCGAGGTACGGCCCGGCTGAGCCTGAGCGTCGAGCAGGGCAACCCGGCCGCCCACCTCTACCGCAGCGAGGGATGGCGCGTCGTCATGTCCGATGTCGAGGCCGACACGATGGTCCTCGACCTCTTGACGTGGCCGCGGACGTCCTGATGTCCGCCCGCGATCACCGGGCTCCGGGGAGGGCGGATCTTCTCGGGACCCGACGCCCAGTCGCGGGGGCTGGCGTCCACCGCAGCCCACACGGCGTCGGCCAGGGCGCCGTCCCCGTCGGCCGCGAACGGCACCGCGGCCGCCGGCAGCCGGCGCGCCATCCTGCGTCGCCTTGGCCGGACGGCTCGGGCTGACGCCGGACGTCTTCGCCCCAGGCATCCTTCAGGGGCGTGCCGCCGGCCCGGGTCTCATAACGGCTACTGCGCGACCGCGACCGGTCCGCGCTCGAGGCCTCGCGCCGCCAGCCACGGGTCGAGAAGTGCTTCCGCCGCTACGCGGGGCGCGGCAATGCCAAGCCGCAAGGTGTCCGTCGCCGGCCCCGGTGGGTGGTCGTGCGGCCCGCTCGGCGAACCCTCGCTGCAGGCCTTGCAGAGCACCCGAACACTTCCCGACCATGGCTCCAACGCGAAGTCGTGCTCGATGAACAACTCCTGCAGCGAATCCGTGTCGAGAGCGGGCGTCGCGTTGATCGTCGTCGTCAGCGTCTCGAACGGGCCGCGCGCCATCAACGCAATCTCGTTGAACACGGACCGGACGGAGTCACCGGCTCGCCGAGTCCCGACCGGATCACCGTCGTGGAGTACGACGTCCCCGTATCGGTGACCCGAGTCGGGCAGCGGCACGTTGATGATCTGCGCGCGGGCCGGACACAGTCGTCTGGCCCATACGACCTCGGTCGAATGTTCGTCGCCATCGATCAAGAGCTGCGGCTCGGCAAATCTTGGCGCCGGGTTCAGCCGAACCGGAGTCGCCCCGAAGTCACCGAGGATGGGCTCGTCCTCAGGCCCGTCGGGCAACGCGATGCCGAACGCGATCCACGCCCGTCGCGCCGTGGCCCACTCACCGAGGGCCGTGGCCGCGATGCCGAGATTCCACGCTTCCGGGGATTCCCTGGTGTCATCGATCAGCTCGAGCGCTCGCAGGTTTGCGTCCCGACTTCGCTCCCACTGGCGCAGCCACTTCATTCGCAGCCCGAGGTCGTACCAGGCCCAGGACACGTTCGGGTGGGCAGACGTGATCGCCTCCAACGCGGCGAGCTCGCGGGACACGTCCCGCGCATCGCCCGCTGCGTGATACTCGGCCTCGAGACGGGCCAGGCTCGCGCGGTCCCACTTCCGACGCATGCGGGCAAGTATGCGCGACCGGAGACCGCCGCTCAGCCGGAAGTGTGCTTGCCGGCCGCCGCCTTGGCTCGCGGTGTGCGCTTAGGCGCGGCCTTGGCGGCCGGAGCCCGGTGCACCGTCGCCTTGCTCGGCTCACGCTTTCGCGTCGAGGCCTTCGGCGCCGCAGGCGGAACCTCCTTCGCGTGCAGGTGTTCCTTCGTGCGGTCCACCGTGGTCGAGACGTGGTCACGGGCGCCCTCGAAGGTCGCCACCACCGCGTCGCGCACGGACGACCCGAACTCGGTGAGGTCCTCCCGGAGGACCGGGTCGCGCGCGAGCCGGCTGGCCGCCTGGATGCTGTCGTCCAGCGCCGAGAGCAACGCGTGGACGGCCTTGTCGAAGGCCGCGCGGTCGCCGTCGGTCACGGTGCGCGTGTGATCGATCTGCCGGCGCAGTTGAGTGCCGATCATCTCGAGGCTCTTGCCTACCTGTTCCCAGGACTTGTTCTGGACGGTCATTTGCCGTCACCCCATTTCGCCTACCTGCCCAGCCTCGCGCGGGCCACGGGGCGGGGCGAGGGGTCGAAGGTCGGCCGAGGGTGGGAACCGCCCGCTCCCCGGCCCCGCCCGGCGGTCAGGACGCACGGACCGCGGTCAAACCGCCCACGACATGGCTGAGGTCACGACCGGCCCGCTGCACCGTGCCGTCCGGCCGGACGAGCGCCGCGCGCGCCCGGCCGCGCCGCAGCCAGCGCTCCAGCGGGGTGCCGGCAGCCGCCGGGACGACCAGGGCGCCGAGTCGCTGCACGTCGGCGGCCTGCCTCGCCGTCGGTGGTTGCGTCGTCACGACCGCGAACCGGCCGCCGATGACGTCATCCAGACGCCGCCCCTCGCCGAGGGGTGCGTTCGGGCACAGCCGGCCCGGCAGGGACCGGCGCGATCGGCGCCGCGCCACCAGGTCGGTCGGCCGCAGCGGCGGGGTCTCGCTGTTGAGGATGTGTCCGGCGACGCCGGGCACGCGGTGCAGCCGCGGGGCGATGACCCGGCGTAGCAGGTTGCCGAACTCGCCGCCCTCGGTCATGGCGGTGCCGACCAGCTTGGCCAGCCGGATGAGGGCGGTGGCGTGCGGCTTGCGCTCGGCCTCGTAGGTGTCGAGCACGCTTTCGGCCAGCGAGCCGTCGAGGACGCCGGCCACCTTCCAGCACAGGTTCACGGCGTCGCGGATCCCGGCGCACAGGCCCTGGCCGATGAACGGCGGGGTCAGGTGCGCGGCGTCGCCCAGCAGGAAGACCCGCCGGTCGCGCCAGCGGTCGGCGACGCGCGCGCGGAAGGTGTACTCGGCCACCCGCACGATGTTCAGCCGATCGAGCGGGACGTCCTTCGTCCACGGTGCGATGAGCGGGTGCAGCCGCGGCGCGTCCCGGTAGTCGTCGACCGACTCTTCGGCGCCCAGGCGGAACTCGAAGCGGTAGCGCGAGCGGCCGATGCGCATGTACGTAGCGGCGCGGGCCGGATCGCACACCTGGTGTACGCCGTCCCACGTGTCGATCTCGGCCGCCGACTCCACGTCGACGACCAGCCATCTCTGCTCGAACCTCAGATCGCGCATCACCGAACCGATCCGCGCGCGGACGACGCTGTTCGCTCCGTCGCAGCCAAGGACGTACTGCGCCTCGATCGCGTGCTCCTCGCCGGTCACGCGATCGACGTAGTCGACGTGTACCGGGCCGGCCCCGTGCTGCGTCAGTTCGGTGACCTCGGCGTTGGCGCGCACGGTCACCGTCTCGAACCGTTTGAGGTTCGTGCGGAGGATCTCCTCCAGCTCCGGCTGGTCGAACATGTTCGCCTCCGGAAAGCCGTGCTTGCCGGCCGCGGTACCGCGACGGAACTCGCCTAGCACGGCGTGGTTGCGGTCGACGAGGCGTAACCCGTGACAGGGCCGGGAGATCGCGGCGAACTCCTCGGCCACGCCGAGGCGGGCGAGAGCCCGGAAGATCTCGTCGTCGAGGTGGACGGCCCGCGGCTGCGGGTAGATGCCCGCCCATCGCTCGAGCACCAGGCACCGCACGCCGTGCTGCCCGAGCAGCGTGGCGGCGGTGAGGCCCGTCGGGCCCGCGCCGATGATCACGACCGGGACGGTCGCGGCGCTCATGCCGGCGCTCCGCTCAGGGTGGCGAGTCGCCAGCACACCGCGTACCGGTCGAGCACGGCGGTCACGGCGGCGGTGTCAGTGGCGTCGTCCACGGTGATGGTCGCGACGACCGAACCGTCGTCGATGACGGCGTCGACGGCCACGCCGGGGAAGCCGGCCAACGCGTCGGTGAGCGCGCGCCGGGTGGCGTCCGCGCGCAGCGCCAGCTTGTAGGGCTTGCCGATCGCAGTGGCGGGCAACGCGTCGACCACGGTCACCGACTTGGGTATGGCGACCCGCTCACCGATCCGGGCCTTCACCCAGGCCAGCAGCTCCGCCTCGGTCACGGCGGCGTCCGCGCCAAGGACGGCGTACGCGACCGGAAGCTCGCCGGCGTGGACGTCCGGCCGCCCGACCGCCGCCGCCGCGACGACCCCTGGGTGCGTGAGCAATGCATCTTCGACCTGACACGGGTCGATGTTGTGCCCGCCGCGGATGATCAGATCCTTGGCTCGCCCGCACAGGAACACGAAGCCGTCCTCGTCCACGCGCGCGAGGTCGCCGGTGTCCAGCCAGCCGCCGACCAGTTTGCCGAGGCCGTCGAGCCGGTAACCGTGCTCGTCCCGGCCGATGAGGTAACCGGGGAAGACCGTGGGGCCAGCGATGACCAGGACGCCCACCTCGCCGGGTGGCAGGTCGTGCCAGGCGCCGGCGTCGTCGATGCGGACGGCCCGCACCGATTGGTAGGGCAGTCGCTGCCCGACCGAACCGGGGCGGGGCGCGTCGGGGAAGCTGCGCGCGCTCGCGCACGTCGCCTCGGTCAGGCCATAGCCCTCGAGCAGCGGCACGCCGGCCCGCGACTCGAAGCCGGTGCGCACGGCCGGCGGCAGCGGCGCCGCACCCACCATGGCGAAGCGCAACGTGCGGATGTCGGCGTCCACCGGGATCCGGGCGAGGGCCGCATAGACCGTCGGCACGGCGCTCATCGTGGCAATGCGATAGTGCTCGACGATCCGCCAGAAATGCTGCAGCAGCGCCGGATCGCGGTAGCCCAGCGGCCCGGCCCACACCGCCCGCTGGCCCTTGTACAGCGGGGCCAGCAACGTCACCACGAGCGCGTTCACGTGGAACAGCGGAAGGGCGGCGAAGACCACCGAGCCTGGTTCGAGCAGCGAGTTCGCGGCCAGCATCCACGCGTCCGCGACCTCGTTGCCGTGCGTGTGCGCCGCGAGCTTGGGGGCTCCGGTGGTGCCGCCGGTGTGGAAGAACGCGGCCACGTCGGCGGAGCGCGGTGGGTCGCCGACGAAGCGGGACGCGTCCTCAGCCGCCGCGAGATCGTCGAGGTAGGCGCAGCAGGCGAGCGGTGGGCCGGGCAACAAGGGCAGGGGAGGCGCCGGCGCGCTCGATCCGCTCGGCCGAAGGACCAACAGGACATCGATCTCGCCGCTGCGGACCAGCTGCTGCGCGGTCGTCCACGCGGTCGGGGCGAGCTCCGGCCCGGCCACGATCAGCACCCGGGCGCCCGAGCGGCGCAGCAGCTCGCCGACGTGCTCCGGTGACAGGTCGGCATTGACCGGCGCGGCGACGCCGGCCAGCTGGGCGGCCAGGGTCGCGGTGATCGAGCCGGCGCAGTTGGGCGTCATCAGGCCCACTGCGTCCGACCTGCGTACGCCCAGCCGATGCAGGAGGTTGGCCACGCGGTGCACGTCGCCGAGCAGCTCGGCGAAGGTCCGGCGGACCGGCTCGTCCCAGCGCGCGCCGGACGGCAGCACCTGGAGGGCGATGCGGTCCGGCCACAGGCGGGCCGCTCGCGCGAGCAGTGCGTAGGTCGAGACCGGCAGCCCGCGTTCGGCGAGTGGCACGGTCTCGATCGCGGCCAGGTCGTCCGGCGTCTCGTAGCGCGGCTTGATCAGGTCGCCGGTCACCACGCTCACCGCGCCCACCGGACGAGCATTCGCTGCGTACCGAGGTCGATCGCGCCGTTGTCGGTCGCGATCCCCGCCTCGATGAGATCGCCGTCCTGCAGGTACTTCGGGTTCCTGGCCTGGGCCTGGAAGAACAGCCGCCACTTCAGGGCCGGCGGCAACAGGGCGGCGACGACCTCGAGCGGTTTGGCCGGCGCCCGCAACGCCGTCCCGACCGGCGTACCGGTGAGCAGCAGGTCGCCCGGATCCATGCGCTGGAAGCGGGTCAGGGCCTGCAGGGCCGCGACCGGCCGGTAGATCATGTCGGCGACCGTCCGGTCCTGGCGGACCTGCCCGTTCACCGACAGCCGCAGGCGCAGGTCGGTGAACTGCTTGAGCTCGTCGGCATCGACCAACACCAGGCAGGGCCCGACCGGCGTGAACGTGGGGTACGACTTGCCCTCGTAGAACTGCGTCTTGGGCAGTTGGACGTCGCGGGCGGAGATGTCGTTCGTGACGACCAGACCGGCGACGTAGTCGGCGAGGTTCTCCTCGTCGATCGCGGTCCCTACCGGCATCGCACGCCCGAAGATCAGCCCGATCTCGATCTCGTAGTCCAGCAGCCGCACGTGTGCGGGGCGGATGACGTCGTCGTACGGCCCGCTGATCGAACTGGAGCTCTTGCGGAAGAACGTCAGCGGCACCGACGCCGGATCGAAGCCCGCGTCCTGCGCATGGGAGGCGAAGTTGGTCATCTGCGCGACGACGCGGCAGGGCGCGGTGACCGGCGAGGTCAGCTCGAGCGATTCGACGGGGACCGGGTCCGCATCGGCCGCCGACGCAATGGCCGGGCGGTCGAGCAGGAGCTCGCCGGTGGTCGTGGCGTCGGTCGCGATGCGGGCGGCGCCGCCCCGCGTCGACCGGTACCAGCCCTCGGCCGTGCGCAAGATGGCGGTCGTCATGACCGCGATGCCTTGATGAGGGCCCGCACGGCGCCGAGGTCGAACTCGTTGCCCTCCCGCAGCGCGCCGAGCACGACACGCAGCTCGTGCACCGCCTGCGGCCCGGGTTTGATGCCCAGGAAATCCTTGGTGGCGGGCGGTCCCCACTGCGCGAGGCCGGAGGCGTTGAACGGGGCCCAGCCGGGTTCCAGGGTGTTGTCGAAGAGGTCGCCATCGGTGTAGTGCTCGACCATGAAGCCGTCCGGGTCGCGCCAGTAGTCGAACAGCTGGCTGCCCTGGACGTGCCGGCCGATGCCCCATGAGTGCTGGTAGCCCTCGTCGCGCAAGTGCTCGCCGCCCGCCGCGAGCGCGTCCAGGTCGGCGACCTGGTAGGCGGAGTGCACGTAGCGGTTCGGGCCGAGCACGAGAGCCAGCGTGTGATGGTCGGTCGGGGTCGCCCCGCGGTCGCAGCGGATGAAGCTCATCACGGGCCCGCGCTCGCGCCGTCCCGGGTAGTAGAGGAAGTCGCTCACGATCAGCCCCAAGGTCTCGAGGTACCAGTCGAGCGATTGCCGGTACTTCGTCGTCTGGAAGACCGCGTGGCCCAGCCGTTGGATGCGGGCCGGCTCCCGGGCTGGACGCTGGGTCGCGTTCGTGCGGCGCGCCGCGTGCCCGACGTTGAGCGGCAGCGGCTCCTGGCCGGGTAGGACGGCCAGCTCGTGGGTGTCGGCGACGACCTGCACGCGCAGCCCGCTCGGCTCGACGAGCTCGACGCCCAGGCCGCCGAGCGTCTCGGGCAGCTTGCGGGCGGTCCGTCCCGTGGCGTCGGCAAGGCGCTGCACGTCGCTCGAATCGGCGGCGCGGAACGCCGGCCCGACGAACCGCGAGCGCCGGCCTTGGTGGATGAGCACACACGGCGCGCCGGGGTCGGTGCCGCGCAGGTGCAGCTCGCGCGGCGTCCGCAGCGCGATCGTGAACCCGAACGCCTCGGCGAAGCGCGCCGCCCGCGCCAGGTCGGGTTTCTCGAACTCCAGCCAGGCAAGGTCCTGCACCTTGATCACCGGGTTCGCGGCGCGGCCGGGGTGCTCACCGGCGCGGGCGCCGTCCTCGCTGTGCAGGCCGGTGTGGACGTCGGTACGGGCGTTCGACTCGGTGTCGAGGTGAGCGGTCATGGCCGGTCCCTTCGCGTGATTGACGATATCGTCAGCTACGAACGAACCCTCAGTCAAGGCCGAGGTGATGATTCCTTCAGAATTGACGACCAGCTAGGATCACGGGTGACGACGAAGGGCAGGTGGGCGCGATGGCCCCGAAGGCGGCGGGCAAGGCGGCAGCCAGTGCACCCGCGAGCCCGGCGGAGCGGACCGCGGCGGCGACGTCCGGCCCAAACCGGCTGGAGCGGCGCAAGGCGCGCACCCGGGCCTCGCTCGTCAGCGCCGCGCAGGCGTTGCTCGCCGACGGTCGCACGAACGTGTCGATCCTGGAGATCACCCAGGCGGCGGACGTGGGACTGGGGTCCTTCTACAACTACTTCGAGACCAAGGAGGCCCTGTTCGCGGCGGCGGTCGAAGACGCTTTGGACTCCTTCGGCGCGGCGATGGACCAGCTAACCGCGGGTATCGACGACGCGGCGCAGGTCTTCGCGCAGAGCTTCCGGCTGACCGGCCGGCTGCACCGGCGACATCCTGACCTGAGCAAGGTCCTGCTGCACAACGGCCTGGCCCTCATCGGCTCGGACAAGGGCCTGGCGCCGCGCGCCCGGCGGGACATCGAGGCCGGCATGCGGTCCGGACGGTTCACCGTGCGCGACCCGCAGCTCGCCCTCACGATCGTCGCGGGGGCGGCCCTGTGCCTCGGGCAGGTGCTGCACGACGATCCCGGATGCGACGACGGTCAGGCCACCGATGAGGTCGCCGAACTGTTGCTCGGCATGCTCGGCGTGCCGGCGGACGAGGCGCGCGCGATCTGCCAGCAGCCCTTGGGTGCGGTGGACGACCAGCCGGGCAACGGGTCGGCGGCGTAGTCGACCGCGCTACGGCGCACGCGGCAGCACGATGCGCACCTCCGTGCCGCGGCCCGGCCCGTCCGAGTCAACACTGATCCGGCCCCCGTGGGCCGCCACGATCGCCCGGCTGATGGTCAGGCCGATACCCGATCCGCCGGTGTCGCCCGCCGGATGCGCGCGATAGAAGCGCTCGAACACGTGCGGCAGGTGCTCGGCCGCAATGCCCTCGCCGGTGTCACGCACGACGATCTGCACGGCCTCGCGCCGCCGCTCGACGCGGATGCCCACCTCGCCACCGGGTGGGGTGTGCCTCAGGGCGTTGTTCAACAGGTTCGTGATTACCTGGACGAGCCGTTCCCGGTCCACCTCGACGTCTCCGTCGACCAGCGCGTCGTCGGCCTGCACCTCGAGCCGGACGTGCTTGTCGGCGAATGCGGGCCGCACGGATTCGGCGGCCGCGTGGACGATGGCGCCGGCCGCAATCCTGGAGCGATGCAGCTCGAGCCGGCCCTCATCGGCCGCCGAGACCGCGTGGATGTCGTCGGTCAGTCGGGTGAGGCGGGCGACCTGGCCGCGCAGCACGCCGATGAGCCGGGTATCGAGCGACACCACGCCGTCCTCGACGCCCTCGAGGTAGCCGTCCAAGTTCGCCAGTGGGGTCGCCATTTCGTGCGCGAGGTCCGCGAGCAACCGGCGGCGAGTCGCCTCGACGTTCTGCACGCGTTCGGCCATGTCGTTGAAGGCGGCGGCTACGGTGTCGAGCTCCCGGCCGGCGAGCTGGTTGGGCACGCGCACGCCGTAGTCGCCGGCGGCCACGCCCTCGGCGGCGGTGACGAATCGCGACAGGCTGGCCAGGATGGAGCGGCTCGTCAGCGTGCTCACGACGACGATCAGCACGAGGGCGATGCCGGCGACGATCAGCACCTCGATCAGGCTCGCGGCCCGGAACGCGTCCTCCGCCCGGTGCAAGGTGCCGGCGGGCAGCGAGCCCGATCCGGCGAGGCGGCGGCGGAACAGCGGCGGTCCGGCCAGCGTCGACACCAGCCACGTCACGGCGACCGCGCCGACCAGGATGCCGACGAACGCGACGATCAACCGCGTTTGGAGGGCGAGCCGTGACCACCCGCGGCTCACGTTCCGCTCCCGATGCGGTAGCCGGCGCCGCGGACCGTCCGGATGAACCGAGGAGCGTCGGCGTCGTCACCGAGCTTGCGCCGCAGGTTGCGCACGTGGACGTCGACCATCCGTTCGTCCCCCACCCACGACTGCCCCCACACGGCCTCGATCAACTGCCGGCGCGAGAGCACCAGTCTCGGTTTGCTCGCCAGCGTCGCCAGCAGGTCGAACTCGGTCGGGGTCAGCGCGACCGCCGCGCCGTCCAGCAGGACCTCACGGGCGCCGGCGTCGATCACCAGCACGCCGACGGCGAACGTGCCCGGCGCCGGAGCGTCGCCGTCCGCTCGCGGCCGGCGCAGCATCGCCTTCACGCGGGCCACGAGCTCGCGCTGGCTGAAGGGTTTGGTCAGGTAGTCGTCGGCGCCGACGGCGAGCCCGACCAGCTTGTCCACCTCGTCGCGCCGCGCGGTCAGCATGATCACGTAACAGTCGCTGAAGCGCCGCAGCTCGCGACACACCTCGACGCCGTCGATTACCGGCAAGCCGAGGTCCAGGACGACCACGTCCGGCCGGAACTCCCGAGCCCGCTTCAGGGCAGCGGCGCCGTCCCCGACCTGCTCGACCGCGAATCCCTCGCGCCGCAAGTAGTCGCCGACGAGGTCGGCCAGCAACTGCTCGTCCTCGACGACGAGCACCCGCCGCACTGCGTCCTGAGCCGTCATGCCGCCGCCCCTCGCCGACCTTCATCGAACCTTCATGGCGCGTGCCCGGCACCTGCACGTGCCCGGCCAAGAGTGGTCCCCATCAGACGAACGACGAAGGAGATCACCATGACGATGTTCCTGACGAGTGACCAGCCCAATCGCATCGCGCAGGCCTGGAACACAGTCGCACGCTACCGGGATTACGCCGGCGCCCAGGCGGCCGTCGACCGCCTCTCCAAGGACGGCTTCCCCGTCGAGGAGCTCAGCATCGTGGGCTCGGACCTGCAACTCGTGGAGAAGGTGCTGGGCCGCATGACCCGCGGGAAGGCGGCCGGCAGCGGCGCGGCCAGCGGCGCGTGGTTCGGCCTGCTCATCGGGCTGCTGGTCGCGATCTTTGCCTCCGGCGCCGGCTTCTTTGCCGCGATCCTGGTCGGCGTGCTCACCGGAGCCGGGTGGGGCGCCCTGTTCGGCCTGGTGGCGTACTCGGCCACAGAGGGCCGGCGGGACTTCGCCGCCCTGCAGTCCATCTCGGCCGCGCACTACGACGTCGTGGCCACCCACGGCTCGGTCGAGCGGGCCCGCGTGATGCTCGGCCAGGCCGGCCTGCTGCCCGACTGAACGCACTTACTCATCACGCACGTCCATTGCCGCCGGGTCGGCGCAACCCCCCTGTGCCGACCCGGCCCTTCCTCCGGAGTCCCATGATGACCGGTGTTCTCGGCGTCGCCCTCGCCGCCGCCTTCGGCCTGCTCGGCATCGCCAAGCTCGCCGCGCTTCCCGCCATGCGCGCCGCGGCCGCGCACCTCGATTTCACGACCGACCAGTACCGGCTCATCGGCGCCCTGGAGCTCGCGGGAGCATTGGGCGTCCTCGCCGGTTTCAAGCTGACCGGTATCGGCGTCGCGGCCGGCATCGGTCTCGTCCTGCTGATGCTCGGCGCGGCCGGGGCCCACGCGAGGAACCACGACGGCGCCGCGCGGGTGCTCGTGCCGATCATCCTGGCGGCGATCGCCGCGGCGTACGTCTTCGGCCTGTGAGGAGGACCGTGCCATGAACGGCTCGATGCGGCCCGCGGAACCGCCGGCGCTCTCGTTGTTGCCGCGACCCGTGGGCTTCGTGCTCGGCGGTGGCAGCAGCCTCGGTGCGATCCAGGTGGGCATGCTGCAGGCGCTGGCCGAGTACGGCATCGTGCCCGACCTCGTGGCCGGGACGTCGGTAGGCGCGCTCAACGGCGCGGTGCTCGCCCGCGAACCGAAGGCCGCGGCGAACCGGCTGTCGCACGTGTGGCCGCGCATGACCCGCGCCCGGGTCTTCCCCGGCGGCCCCGCCGCCCAGGCGCACACCCTGCACCGCACCCGGACGCACCTGTTCCCCAATGCCGGGCTGCAAGGCGTCATCGAGGAGTTCCTCGGCGACATCACCACGTTCGCCGAGCTCGCGATCCCGCTGGCGGTGGTGACGACCGACATCGCCACCGGGCGCGTTCACGTGGTCGGGTCGGGCCCGCTGCTACCGGCGCTGCTCGCGAGCGCGGCCGTCCCGGGGATCTTCCCGGCGGTGGAACTCGACGGGCGCGCGCTCTACGACGGCGGCGTGGTCGCGAACGTCCCGATGCGGCAAGCGGTCGCGATGGGGGCGCGCTCGCTGATCGTGCTCGATTGCGCCTTCCCCGGTCGCCTGCCGGCGGCGCCGCACTCCATCGCCGACGTCCTGCTGTACACGGCGCTTCTCACCATGCGCAACCAAGCGTCCCTCGAAGCACCGGTCGTGGCCGAGCACGTCCCGGTCGTCTACTTGCGAGGCCCGGAGGTCGAGCTGATGTCGCCGCTCGACTTCTCCCACACCGCGAAGCTGATCGACGTGGCGTACGAGGCGGCGCGGACCTTCCTCGGCCCGCTGCGCGTTGCCGGGCCCGGGCTGTACGGCTCACCGTGGGGTTAGCGGCCGGCTACTCGGGCGGCGGAGCGCCGGTGCCGGTGTCCGCACCGTCCAGCGCCGCGGCCGCCAGCCGACGACCCAACTCGATCATCTCGGCGGCGCGGTGGAAGTCGCCGGTGCGGCACGCGTCCTTGGGCACCGTGACGAGGACGTCCGGGAAGTAGCCGGCCAGCCGGAAGCGAGCCAGCTGCGCCTGCATCGCGTCGAGGGTCAGCGTCATGACGTCAGCGAGGCCCAGTGCCGGACCCGGTACTGGACTCGGCGCCGGCGCGGGGTCGGCTGCCGGTGCCGCGCCCGGCCTCGGCCCGATGGGCGGACGGATCCGCTCCCGCCAACCGGCCAGCCCCAGCCGCGCCGCCGCGCCGCGCACCGGTGAGGCGGGCGCCCCCCGGCGGTCCCCGAGTAGGGAGACACCGACGACCAAGTCCGCGCGGGCCGCGGCCGCCGCCGAGACGGGCACCGGGTTGAGGATGCCGCCGTCCGCGAGCGTGCGGCCGTCGATCGTGACCGGCGTGATCACGCCCGGGATCGCGATCGAGGCGCGGATCGCGTCGCTGAGCAGCCCTTCCTGCAGCCACACCTCGCGGCCGGCGACGAGGTCGGTGGCGACGGCGGTGAACGGGATCGGTAGCTGTTCGATGCGGACGTCCGGGACGAGGTCGAAGACCTTCGCGATCACCTTCTCGGCCCGCATCGCGCCGCCCCCGCCGACCCCGAGGTCGAGGTAGCGCAGCACGTCGCGCTGGGTGAGCGTGCGCGCCCACTCGACGTACGCCGGGAGTCCACCAGCCGCGTGCAGGCCGCCGACGAGCGCGCCCATCGACGACCCGGCCACCGCCACGATCTGGTAGCCGCGAGCCTCGAGTTCCTCGATGACGCCGACGTGCGCGTAGCCGCGCGCCCCGCCGCTACCCAGCGCGAGCGCCACCCGGCCGGCGCCGGTGTCGTCGTCCGGTGGCAGTGCGCTCATGTCGCCGCGAGCGTACTGCCGCCGCCCGGTCTTTCCGCCCGAAATGACACCGCGAAGCGATACCGGGATCCCTTTCGTTACACCTTCCGGCGCCGTCAATCGCCTGCATATCGGCCGTGAAAGGCGGG
>Ga0068855_100003931_pt1 | contig 18140 bp, 13 predicted proteins | sample KBSCornC52_FD_66592 | JGI IMG/M metagenome (GOLD analysis project Ga0068855, IMG submission 66592) | Corn rhizosphere microbial communities from Kellogg Biological Station, Michigan, USA - KBS Corn C5-2 | ecosystem: Host-associated > Plants > Roots > Rhizosphere > Soil ...
GCCCCAGCTGGACAGGTAGGAGAACTGCCACCACCACAGCGCCTCGGTGACCCGCTCGGCCTTGTAGTGCGCCAGGCCGTGCGCCAGGTCGGCGCAGACCAGGGCCAGGTCGTCGGAGATGCGGCGGGTCTCGATCTCGGACTTCGGGGCCAGCGGGTCGAACACCTCCTTGTAGGTGTTCACCGGCTTCAGCAGCGCGTTCAGCTTCTCGCGCAGCTCGTCCAGGTCCGGGTCGGGACCGGCGTCGGTCTCGAAGCGCTCGTCGGGCACCACGTCCCGGATGGCGCCCAGGCGCCCGCCGGCCAGCAGCAGCTGCGAGGTCTCCAGCAGCAGGATCGGCACGCTGCTCTCCGGGGCGTCGCCGCGGGCCACCGCGCGCACCGACAACAGGAAGGAGGTGACCTGGTCGTGGATCTCGATCGCGAAGTCCGACAAGTCGTCGGAGGTCATCGGTTCAGACATCGAGCTGCCTTCTCCCCTCGAACGCCCGGCCGAGGGTGACCTCGTCGGCGTATTCCAGATCCCCGCCCACCGGCAGGCCCGATGCCAGCCGGGTGACCCGCAGGCCCAGGGGTTTGATCAGCCGCGCCAGGTAGGTGGCGGTGGCCTCGCCCTCCAGGTTCGGGTCGGTGGCCAGGATCACCTCGGTGATCACTCCGTCGGCCAGCCGCTTGAGCAGTTCCTTGACCCGCAGGTCGTCCGGGCCCACGCCGTCGATCGGCGAGATGGCCCCGCCCAGCACGTGGTACCGGCCCCGGAACTCCCGGGTCTTCTCGATGGCGACGACGTCCTTGGACTCCTCCACCACGCACAGGCTGCCCGGGTCGCGCCGCGGGTCCCGGCAGATCTTGCACTCCTGCTGCTCGGCGACGTTGAAGCAGACCGCGCAGAAGCGCACCTGCTCCTTGGCGCGGATGAGCACCTCGGCCAGCCTGCGGACGTCGGCGGGATCGGCCTGCAGCAGGTGGAAGGCGATGCGCTGCGCCGATTTGGGCCCGATGTTGGGCAGATGGCCGAGCTCGTCGATCAGGTCCTGGACCACACCCTCGTACATGGCAGAATCCCCGACCCGCGTCAGCCGAACATGTTGCCGAGGCTGCCCAGATCGGGCATCCCGCCGCCGGCCAGCGGGCCCATCTTCTCCGCGGCCAGCTCGTCGCCGGCGCGCCGCGCGTCGCGGACCGCGGCGATCACCAGGTCGGCCAGCGTCTCGGTGTCCTGCGGGTCGGCGGCCTCGGGCTTGATGTCCAGGCCCACCAGGTCGCCGGTAGCGGTGACCCTGGCCGTCACCAGGCCGCCGCCGGCGCTGCCGGACACGATGGTGTTCTCCAGCTCCTGCTGCGCCTGGACCATGCGCTGCTGCATCTGCATGGCCTGGCCGAGCATGCCCTGCAGGTCCATGCCGCCGAAGTCCGGCATCCCGCCACCGGGCCCGGTCGCGTCGGGGAAGTCTCCCACTGTGCGTGCTCCTGTTCCTGCCGCTGTTTCCGCCGCTATGTGAAGTCGTACTCGACCATACGCGCTCCGGGACCAAGGCGGCCAATACCGCGTGTCCCGGTGGGGAACGGCCGGCGCCGGGCCGGGTGACGTGCGACGCCCGTCCGGTTTACCGCTGGAGAACGGTCGGCGGACGGCCGGGGTTCCGGCCGCCTGCCGAAGGGCGCGATTACTGATAGTGACGACGGCTCGGGGCCGGCTCGCGGGTGGCCGGCGTGAGTGATCGCACACCACCGGCCGGGCCGCGAACCGCACCGCTGACCGCAACATGTTGAGGTTCTCCGGGCCGATCAGTCCTCGGCGTCCAGCCGCTGCGCGCCGAGCTCGCGGATGACGAGTTCGTGGGCTGAGGCGTTGTCCTCGGCGAGGACCTCGTCGTCGTCGGAGACGACGTCGTCCTCGGGCCGGACCGCCGGGATCGGCGGCGGGGGCGGGGCGGCCGGGGGCGGCGTCGGCTGCTGCTGCGCTTGGCGCTGCGGCTGCGGCTGCGACGGGGCCTGCGGCGGCTGGGAAGCCGGGGCCGCCCGCTGCGGCTCGGGCTCGCGCTGCGGAGGCGGAGCCGGCCGCTCCGGGGCGGCCTGGGCCTGCGGGGCCTGATACGAGCTCGGCGGCGGAGGCATCTGGGCCGGGGGCGGCGGGGTCATGGAGACGCCCGGGGAGATCTGCGCGCCAGGGTTCTGCGACGGGTCGACGATCGCGTCGACCTGCCACTGGAAGCCGAACAGGTCGCGGGCGGCCTGGCGGAGGGTGTCGGAGGTGCCGCGGCTGACGAAGCGGTCGCGCGCGCCGGCGTTCACGAAGGCGACCTGGAGGCGGTCGCCGTCGATGCCGAGGACCTGCGCGTTCTGGCTCAGGAGCATCCAGCTCACGCGGCCGTCGCGGCGCTTGACCTCCTCGACGAGGTCCGGCCACATGCCGCGGATGTCGACGCCTGCCGGGGAGCCGCCTTGGGCGGGCTGGGATGCCGGGGCTTGAGCTGGTACTGGTGCGGGTGCCGGTGCCGCGGCTTCCGGGGCGGCGGCCGGGGAGGCCTCGGCGGCCCAGGCCGGTGCGTCTGCCGGGGCAGGCGCCTGGGGGGCCTGCTGCTGAGCGTGGGGCTGTGCGGACTGCTCCCACGGAGGCGTGCCGAGGGCGCCGCCGCCGTCGGTCGAGGGCCGCTCGGAGCCGCTCGGGGTGCCAGGACCCGCCGGGGCTTGCGGGGCGGAGCCCTGGTCCCAGGGCGGGGTGCCCAGTGCGCCGCCGGGCGCCGCAGCCGGTGCGGCAGGCGCAGCCGACGCCGGGGCGGGTGCCGGAGCAGAAACGGGAGCGGGAGCGGCCTGGGGCGCACCGCCGGGACGCCGCACCGGCGGCTCGTCGAACTCGTCCTCCACCACCCGCGGCCCGGTGGCCATCGGCGCCATCGGGGCGGGCGCGGCGGCGCCCATCACCACCCCGCGGCGCTCCAGCCGGTCCACGCGCGCGACCAGGCCCTGCTCGGCGTCGTCCGCGCCGGGCAGCAGCACGCGGGCGCAGACCAGTTCCAGCTGCAGGCGGGGCGCGGTGGCCCCGCGCATCTCGGTCAGGCCGGTGTTCACCAGGTCGGCGGCGCGGGACAGCTCCGCGGCGCCGAAGGCCCGGGCCTGCGCGCTCATCCGCTCGAACTGGTCGTCCGGCACGTCGATCAGGGCGCGGGCGGCCCCGGCGTCGGTCACGGCGTTCAGGACCACCAGGTCGCGGAAGCGCTCCAGCAGGTCGGTGAGGAACCGGCGCGGGTCGTGGCCGCTCTCGACCACCTGGTCGACCAGGCCGAACACGGCGGCGCCGTCCCGGCCGGCGAAGGCCTCGACCAGCCGGTCCAGCAGCGCGGCGTCGGTGTAGCCGAGCAGGCCGGTGGCCATCGCGTAGGTGACGCCGTTCTCGTCGGCCCCGGCCAGCAGCTGGTCCAGCACCGACATCGCGTCGCGCGCCGAGCCCGCGCCGGCCCGCACCACCAGCGGCAGCACCTCCGGCTCCACCTTGATGCCCTCGCGCCCGGTGATGTCGCTCAGGTGCTCGCGCAGCACGCCCGGCGGGATCAGCCGGAACGGATAGTGGTGCGTCCGCGACCGGATGGTCCCGATGACCTTCTCCGGCTCGGTCGTCGCGAAGATGAACTTCAGGTGCGCCGGCGGCTCCTCGACGACCTTCAGCAGCGCGTTGAAGCCCGCCGAGGTCACCATGTGCGCCTCGTCGATGATGTAGATCTTGAACCGGGACGCCGCCGGCGCGAAGAAGGCCCGCTCCCGCAGATCGCGGGCGTCGTCCACACCACCGTGCGAGGCCGCGTCGATCTCGATCACATCGATCGACCCGGGCCCGCCGTTGGCCAGCTCCACACAGGACCGGCAGGTCCCGCACGGCGTGGGCGTGGGCCCCTGCTCGCAGTTCAGACACCGCGCGAGAATCCGCGCACTGGTGGTCTTGCCGCACCCGCGCGGCCCGCTGAACAGATAGGCGTGGTTCACCCGGCCGTTGCGGAGGGCCTGCTGCAAGGGCAGCGTCACGTGCTCCTGGCCGACGACCTCCTCAAAGGTCTCGGGCCGATAGCGGCGATAGAGCGCGAGGGACACGTAGCAAAGGTATCGGCTGAGACCGACAACGGGACAAAAAAGAACTCCCATGCACCCGCCAGAGCACACCGACCCTTGCTGCCGTCAAGCCCTGGGGGAGTTGAGTGTGGTGACGCCGCATGGGAGTCCGGGGACAAGCATATAGGAGTGCAGACCCATCCCGAGAGTCGGGTATGCTTCTCGGCGGAGGATTCGCCTAGTGGCCTAGGGCGCACGCTTGGAAAGCGTGTTGGGGGCAACCCCTCACGAGTTCAAATCTCGTATCCTCCGCATTCGCCCAGCTGGGCGTGGCAAGGCCCGGACCTCGGTCCGGGCCTTCGTCGTCTCCGGGGTGCGAAGGACCGGCGTCGGCAAGGGGAACGCCGGGGTAAGCGGATGTGACGTATCTCGCACTGCCGCGGCGGGCTCCCGAGCCCGGAACGCGTCTCACACGTTCGAGTGACACAGCTCCCTCAGACGCACGGACCCCTCAGACGCAAAGCTCCCTCAGACGCCCAGCCGCGCCAGGAATTCCTCAAGCTTCCCCGTCATGCGCCCGACCTGTTCCTCCACGTTCAGGGTCTCCTCCATGCGGTCGCCGGCGGCGCCGGGCGACTTCGTGCCGCGGATGTAGCGGGAGCAGGCGAGGTCGGAGCAGAGGTAGAGGCCCACCGAGTTGCCCTGGCGGCCGGCGTCGCCGGCTTTGCGGCCGGTCATCAGGGATACGCCGCCGCCCGGGTGTGTCGTCAGACAGAGCGAGCACAGGTTGCGGCGCAGGAATCCCTTGCGGGTCGTGGCGCTGCGGAGCGTGACGCCGGTCAGGCCGTCGCCGCGCGGCGTCACCAGGTACGCGCGGTCCTGGGCGCCGAGGTCGCGCCAGCCGAGGAAGTCGAGCTCGGGCCACGGGATGTCGGCCAGGTCGCGGGGCATCGGGATGCGCTTGGCCTCGCCCTGGGAACAGTTGGCGAAGCTGGCGCGGATGGCGTCTTCGGTCACCGGGTGCATGGGATCGAGCTGACCACGGCGGGCTCGGAACAGCAAAGCGGATTCTGTGGTGTCTCACGCGGTGCCCGGGCTTTGCGCGACCCGGGCACCGCGCTGTCTCCGCCGCGCTACTTGAGCTGGAGAGTGGCGAGCAGCGACTTCATCGTGGTGATCGCCGTCTCCATCTGACCGCTCTGCACCGCGGCCAGGAACTGGTCCGGAGTGACCTGCAACGGTGCGTACGGGCCGTGGATCACGGGGAGCCGGGCGGGATCGGTCGCCGAAGGATCAGGCGTGCCGCTCTGAGAAGCCAGGGGCTGGGCAGAGAGCATCATGTCCACGACCGGCTTGCTCAGGTCATCCGGAAGGAACACATAGTGGTCCAAGGACGGGTAGTCCGAGGGGGCCGACGAGGTGCTGTTCGGATACACCCCACGGACCATCAACGTCCCGCCGGGGACCTTCCGGCTCGTGCAGTCGCCGCCTGCCGAGCAGCCTCCGTATTCCTGCTGCCGCTCCTGCGTGTTCAGGACGGTGGCCATCCAGTAGAACTGGTTCCTGCCGGTCGGCCCGGTCATCGACCAGGCCGGATCCGGCTTGGACCAGTCGATGGTGACTTTCAGCCCCGCCGGAAGCGCCGCCTGGGCGGCCGCGGAGACGCGGCCTTCGGCGGCTGCGACCGCTGCCGCGGTGTCCTTCGCGACCGGCGTACGGGAGTCGAGCAGGTACTCCACCTTCCCCAGGCCCGGCTTCGCCAGCATCGCGACGAGGTCGTCGCCGGACATCATCAGCCCCGAGGCGTCGAAGGCCGGCGGGGTGTTCCAGGTGGGCGGCCAGGGGATGCCGGGCTCGGCGTCCGCCGGCTCGTGATCGGCGTACTGGACCTTCGCGGTCGCCGCCGTCAGCTTGAAGTTGAACGCGTATTCGGTGAGGTCGTCCGGGACGAACGTCATCGACAGCGATCTGCTCACGATGGTCTTCTCCGTGCCCGGCTTGAGGACGTCCGGCGGAAAGCCGGAGCCGGTCAGCACCTGATCCGCCTCGGTGCTGATGTGCTCGTCGAGGTAGACCGTCCCGCCGTCGACCGTCCTGGTCCGGCAGGTGCCCCCCGGCCGACAGGCGATCTGGCGGGCCGTACCGGACCTTTCGTCGGGGGGCGGCAGACCGACCCACATGGTCGCCTCGTTCGTCCCGGTCGGCCCGGACATGATGCCGCTCACCTGGTCGGTGGTGGCCAGGTCGCTGCGCAGTTGCACCGCCCCGAACGTGACCCCGGCGGGCAGCAGCGGCTGCAGGGCCGCCGCCAGCCGGGTGTGCAGGTCCTGGATCTTGTCGATCCCGACCCGCGTCGGCCCGAAGCCCAGATACCCGGTCGGCTTCACGGGAGGAGGCTCGGAGGTCACCTGCTGCACCGGGTTCGGATTCCCGTGCCTTCCCGGCGTCACCCCGGTCACCACCGCGAACGTCCCGATCACCGCCGCGACGCTCAGCACCACACCGCCGGCGGCGACGAGCCTGCGGTTCCGGCGCCGCGCCGCGTCCCCGCGGGCGATGGACCCGCTCGCGAGGTCGCGCAACGGCGGCTCGGCGCCGACGAAGGCCGTGCCGAGGAAACCGCGCACGGCGACTTCTTCGTTCTCTTCGATACGCATGTCAGGTCTGCTTTCCTCACTCCTGCTCATGATCGGCCTGACGTCTCGATGAACCCGGCCAGCGACTCCCGCAGCAGCCCCAGGCCGCGGCTGGCCATGCTCTTCACCGCGCCCTGAGAGATGTCGAGGATCCCCGCGGTCTGCTCGACGCTCATGTCCTCCCAGTACCGCAGCACCACGACGGCGCGGGTGCGCGGAGGGAGCAGCTTCAGCGCTTCCAGCACCGCGAGCCGGGTCTCGCTCGGCTCCGCCGACGGCGACGCCGTCTCGGGGAGGTGCTCCAGGGGCACCACGTCCAGGCGCCGCTTCCTGGAGTCCAGAAAGCACCGGTAGACCACCTGCCGCGCGTACGCACCGGGGTTGTCCGCGGCCCGGACCCGGTTCCAGTGCCGGTAGATGCGGTCGAACGCGGTCTGGACGAGGTCCTCTGCGAAGTGCCAGTCGCCACAGAGCAGGTACGCCGACCGTCGCAGATGGCCCTGGCTGGCCACGGCGAACTCGCGGAACTCTTCCCGCGGGTCGGGTCGCTCCTCCGCAGGCGGGCTTCCGGGATCAAATCTGTGGCGCGTGGCGTCTCCATAACGGGTGGCGGTGGGAGACGGGCGGGAGAATCTCACGTCAGTGTCGACTCCTGTAATCCGCGAGCGGGTTCGCAGAGCGCGCCACGATTTTCGCGCCTACATCACAGACCGGCCCCGTTCCGTCACGATTTTGTGTCCTCTTTGCCCATCGGGCGCCGCCTCCCCGATCCGCTCCGGCTACCCTGGTGCCGTGATCTTCAAGCGCATCGGCGAAGGGCGGCCCTACCCCGACCACGGACGCTCCTTCAAGGAGTGGGCCGAGGTGGCCCCGCGCCAGATCCGCCTGGACCAGCTCATCACCACTAAGCGCCACCTGGACCTGGACGCCCTGCTGTCCCAGGACTCCACCTTCTACGGCGACCTGTTCGCCCACGTCGTGCACTGGCAGGGCGGCTACTACCTCGAAGACGGCCTGCACCGCGCGGTGCGCGCCGCCCTCCAGCAGCGCACGGTCCTGCACGCGCGGGTCCTGGACCTCGGGCAGTGAAGGGCCGGGCCGCCGCGCTGACCAGCGCCGTCGCGGTCGTCGCGATCCTCGCCGGGGTGCTCTGGTACGCCAACCGCCCCGCCCCCTCGGCGGCCAAGGCGGGCGACTGCATCACGGCGCCCTCCTCCGGCAGCTTCAAGACCGTCGGCTGCACCGACAGCGGTGCGGCCTTCAAGGTGGCCGCGGTGCTCACCAACGGCGACAGCAACGGCTGTGACGCCTATCCGGCGGTCGTCATGGCGGTCGTGAACAAGGACCGCAGCAAGACCTTGTGCCTCGGCAGCGCCAAGTAGCACTCCCTTTGCGGGCGCGGGGGACGTCCGGAGCATTACGCTGCGAAGGTGCATGATCTCCGGGAGTTGCTGAGATCCGGGCTCTTCCGGAGACTGTTCGCGACCCGTCTGGTCGGCCAGTTCGGCGACGGCGTCTTCCAGGTGGCCCTGGCCGCCTTCGTCGTGTTCTCCCCGGAGAAGGAGGCGACGGCCGCCGACGTCGCGAAGGCGTTCGCCCTGCTGCTGATCCCGTTCACGGTCATCGGGCCGTTCGCCGGGGTGTTCCTGGACCGCTGGCGCCGTCGGCAGGTGCTGCTCTACGCCAACCTCCTGCGCGCCGTGATCGTGCTGATCGTGGCGGCCCAAGTCGTGGCCGGGCACAGCGGGTTCCTCTTCTACACCTCCGCGCTCGCCGTCCTGAGCTGCAACCGCTTCATCCTCGCCGGATTGTCCGCCGCTCTTCCACAGGCTGTGGATAACGAACGGCTCGTCGTCGCCAACTCGGTCTCGCCGACCGCCGGGACGCTCGCCGCGACGCTGGGCGGCTCCGTCGGCGTCGTGGTCCGCGCGCTGGTGGGATCCGGAGACGGGGCGAACGCGCTCATCCTCGTCGTAGGCGCTGTCCTCTATATGACGGCTGGTCTAGTAGCGCGCACGATGCCGCGTGACTCGCTCGGTCCGGACGAGAACCCCGACACCACCGCCTGGAGCGAGCTGAAGATCGTCGCGCGCGGTCTCAGGGAGGGCCTGGAGCATCTCAGGGACCGCAAGCCCGCGGCCGCCGCGCTCGGCGCCATCACCGCCAACCGCTTCTGTTACGGCCTGACGACCATCATGGTGCTGCTGCTGTTCCGCAACACCTTCAACGCCCCCGGCGACACCAACGCCGGACTGCGCGGCTTCGGCACCGCGGTCGCCGTCTCGGGAGTCGGCTACTTCATCGCGGCCGTGGCCTCGCCGATCATCTTGCGCCACGTCGATTTCCCGACCTGGATCACGGTCTGCCTGATCGCCTCCGCGATCACCCTGGCCGCCTCCGCCGTCTGGTGGCGCGTCGTCCCGCTGCTGATCGGCGCACTCGTCCTGGGATTCCTGGCCCAGGGACAGAAGATCTGCACCGACACCACGGTGCAGCGCAATATCGAGGACTCTTATAGAGGACGCGTCTTCTCGCTCTACGACATGCTCTTCAACGGTGCGTTCGTCGCGGCGGCCGCGGTGGCCGCCGCGACGCTGCCGGCGTCCGGGAAATCCCCGGCGCTCCTTTACGCGACCGTCGCTGTGTACCTCGTAGCGGGAATCGCTTATGCCGGGTTCCGCGTGGCCTCGCGCTCGGCCCACCAGGACCGCAGTTCCGTCTCCGCCGTGTCGTGATCCAGCGGGCCGCGGTCCATGCGCAGCTCCAGCAGGAACTTGTAGGCGGCCCCGACCTCCGGGCCCGGCTTGATCCCGAGGATCCGCATGATCTCGTTGCCGTCCAGGTCCGGGCGGATCGAGTCGAGCTCCTCCTGCTCGCGCAGCTCGGCGATGCGGCGCTCCAGATCGTCGTACGCGTGCTCCAGCATCAGGGCCCGGCGGCGGTTGCGGGTGGTGCAGTCCGAGCGCGTCAGCTTGTGGAGACGCTCCAGCAGGGGACCGGCGTCGCGCACGTAGCGGCGCACCGCGCTGTCGGTCCACTCCGCCTCGCCGTAGCCGTGGAACCGCAGGTGCAGCTCCACCAGCCGCGAGGTGTCGTCGATGATCTCCTTGCTGTACTTCAGTTTGCGCAGCCGCGAGGCCGTCATGTGCGCGCCCACGACCTCGTGGTGGTGGAACGACACGCCACCGCCGGGCTCGAAGCGCCGGGTCTTCGGCTTGCCGATGTCGTGCAGCAGCGCGGACAGGCGCAGGATCAGGTCCGGGCCGTCGGTCTCCAGGTCCATCGCCTGCTCCAGCACGATCAGCGTGTGCTCGTAGACGTCCTTGTGGCGGTGGTGCTCGTCGATCTCCAGGCGCAGTTTGGGCAGTTCCGGCAGCACGATCTCGGCCAGCCCGGTGTCCACCAGCAGCGCCAGGCCGGCCCGCGGGTTCGGGGCCAGCACCAGCTTGGAGAGCTCGACCTGGACCCGCTCGGCGCTGACGATGGACAGCCGCTCGGCCATGCCGGTCATCGCCTTGCGCACGTCCGGGGCGACGTCGAAGCCGAGCTGCGCGGCGAAGCGGGCCGCGCGCATCATCCGCAGCGGGTCGTCGGAGAAGGACATCTCCGGGGTGCCGGGCGTGCGGAGCAGACGGGCTTCCAGGTCGGCCAGGCCGCCGTGGGGATCGACGAACTCGAATCGCCCCGCGTCCGCGGTCAGCCGCACGGCCATGGCGTTCACCGTGAAGTCCCGGCGGAACAGGTCGTCCTCGATCGAATCGCCGTACGCCACCTCGGGTTTGCGCGACTCGCGGTCGTAGGCCTCGGAGCGGAAGGTGGTGATCTCCAGCTTCGCGCCGTCCTTCTGCGCGCCGACCGTCCCGAAGGCGATGCCGACGTCCCACACCGCCTCGGCCCAGCCCTGCACCAGTTTCAGCACCTGCTCGGGGCGCGCGTCGGTGGTGAAGTCCAAGTCGTCGCTGTGCCGGCCCAGCAGCGCGTCGCGGACCGGACCGCCCACCAGAGCCAGGCTGTGACCTGCGGCGGCGAACCGGCCGGCCAACTCGCCGACCACCGGCACGACTCGTAGCAGTTCTGTTACCGCCGCCTGCTGTGCCTGGTCAAGCTGCGGTTCCGGGGGCCGGCGCTGGTCGGTGTGCATGGTGTCCGAGTTTACGTGTCGGGGCGCGGTCGCCGGGCCGGACTACGATTCGTCAGGTGACCAGCCGAGTCTGCCGCGCGCTCTCCGCCTTCGCGCTGTTCGTGGGCGCCGCCAGCTTGTTGCCCGGCAGCGCTCGGGCCGATGCCTCCGCCGCGGCCGACGCGGCGCGGTCGGCGTCCCGGCCCGTTCAGGTCGGGATCGGCACGGTCTCACCGCAGATCCCGAACTTCAACGACTTCTCCCAGAAGATGACGTTCTCCGGCCAGCTTCTCAACACGGGCTCGGTCCCGCTGAAAAGCATCCACCTCGAACTGCAGCGCAGCCTGGTCTACAGCCGGAACGACATGGGGTCGGCCGAGGGCAACGACTTCAAGCTGAAGAGCCAGGACTTCAGGGGCTCCACGCTCGCCGCCGGCGCCACCCAGCAGTGGCAGTTCAGCCTCACCGAGACCGACTTGTTCGGCTCGCACAGCCCGACCCCCGGGGTCTACGCGATCGACATCGACGCCTTCGACTCCGACGGCAACTTCCTCGGCGGCCAGCGGACGTACACGATGTGGGAGCCCAAGCAGGTCAAGGGCGCCCAGCAGGCCCGGATCGCGCTGATGTGGCCGGTGGTCGGCCAGCCCGGGCTGACCGGGCAGACGACGGCGAACAACGCGGCGGCGCCGGTCCTGGCGGACCGGTCGACGGCGCAGCAGTACGCACCGGACGGCCGCCTGAGCAAGATCATGCAGGAGGGACAGAACCTGCCCCTGGTGAACTGGCTGGTCGACCCGGACGTGCTCTACACCGCGAGCCAGTTGAGCACCAGCTACTTCATCCCGGACCCGACGGACACCACCCACACCCGCTCGACCGGCGCCCCTGGCACCGACTCGACCGACGCGAAGAACTGGGTCGCCCAGGCCACCGCTCTGCTCGCCTCCCCAGACGCCCAGAACTGCTGGAACCTGCTGTACGGCGACCCGGACCTGAACACCCTCTCGCACAGCCCGAACGGGCAGAGCGTCCTGAACGCGGCGGCGGGCGTCCAGGCGCCGGTCAACACCGGCTGCCGCCAGGGCGGCCAGACCGTCGCCTGGCCCTCCGACGGCCAGGCCGACGCCGCGACGCTGGCCGGGATCGCCGCCGCCAGGGTCCCGAACCTGGTCACGCTGGTGGGCTCCTCGACCGCCACGAAATGGCCCTCGGCGCACGCCTCGCTGCCGAACAGCCCGAACACGGTCGTCTACGACAACGCCCTGTCGAGCATCTTCGCCGACCCGGCCAAGACGCCCCAGTCCCCGGTGGACAACGTCGGCGTCCTGGCCGGGCAGAAGTGGCTGGCCGAGACCGCGCTGGCGGCCCGGGAGGGCTCGGGGACCCTGGTGGTGACGCCGCCGCGGGACTTCAATCCGCCGAAGGAACTGCTGGACGCCATCAACGCCATGAAGTCGGTGCCCACCGCCAACCAGTGGTTCGGGCTGGACCCCCTGAGCCAGGTGACCGCCTCCCCGGCCGCGCCGCAGAAGACCTCGGCGCTGACCAAGATCTCCACCGCGAACCTGCCGGCCGCCACGGTGAACTCGACCTCGGACAGCCTGCAGCTCTACCGCTCGCTGCACGCGATCATGCCGAACCACCCGTTCGACGCCGCTGTCCCGACCCGGCCGGTGGCCACCTGGTGGCGCGGCCACGACGGCGGCGCGGTGTTCGCCGACACCGTGTACTCCACGGTCGTGACCGATCACGGTCTGGTGTCCTTCGGCGAACAGACACCGCCGCTGACCATGTCCGGCAAGACCGGAACGGTCCCGGTGACGATCAAGAACGACACCGACGCGGCCATCGTGATCTATCTGCGGGCCCAGGAACTGGGCGCGCACACCATGGAGCTCAAGGTCAACGCGGACCAGGGTGCGCACACCGTGCTCCCCGGCCAGGTGAACACGGTCCGTATCCCGGTCCAGGCGCAGGGCAACGGCCAGCAGGTCGTCCTGGTCGCGAAGCTGTACACCTGCAAAGACCAGAAGCAGAATTGCACGTATTATCCGACGAACCTGATCAAACCTCTGAAGAAAGACGGCAGCACCAGCGTCACGGTCAAGGTCAGCCGCATCGGCATCATCGCGCTGGGCCTGATGATCGGATCGGGAATGTTGCTGATCCTGTTGATCGGATTGCGCGTCTACCGCGCCAAGCGCACCCATCACGCCCCCGCACAGGACACAATGGCAAGCTGAAACACCGACAATGATCGGACGACAGACACCACGGACGCGGGGAGCGCTGGAGAAATGACGAGCGACGGCAGTGGTCTGTGGCACCCGGATCCGCCGCGCGAAGACGACGACCAGCGGCCCCGGCGCGTCCCCCAGACTCCTCCCGGCGGACCGCAGGGTGGTGATCCTCGTCACGCCCCGGGCCCCGGGCCGGCTCCGCAGCAGCCGCAACAGCCGTGGACGCCGCAGGCCGAACCGCGCTTCGACCCGCAGACCGGCCGCCCGCTGCACCCGGATCCCCGCGCCGGCCAGGGCCGTCCTGCGCAGGCGCCCCAGCCCCCGGTGAACCAGCCGCCCCACCAGCCGCCGCACCAAACGCCGAGCCAGCCCCGCCCCGATCGCGCGCGGCCGGGACAGCCCGGCGGACCCGAGCAGCCCGGCCACCGCGAGCAGTACGCCGGCCCGCAGGACCCGTATCGCGGAGGCCGGGACCCGTACGCCGGGGATCCGCGCCAGGGCGGCCATCCCCCGCAGCGCGGCGGCGAGCAGTACCCGAACCCCGGAGCCCCCGGACGCGGACCGCGCCCCGAGCAACGGCCTGATCAGCGCCCCGAGCAGCGTCCTGATCCGCGGAACCCGCAGCAGTACGCCGGTCCCTCGCACGGCCGCCAGCCCGAGCCCCGCCAGCCCGACCCGCGCCAGGCCCCCGGACGCCCCGAGCAGTTCGGCGGCGCGCCCTCGCACGGCGCCGATCCGCGCCGGGCCCAGGCCGACGCCTGGCAGCCGAGCCCGCCGAACGGCGGCCACGAACCGAGCCAGGGCCGCCGCGTCGTCGACGACAACCGCGCGCTGTTCCGTGACGAGGTCCCGGGCCGCGGCGGCGACCCGCAGCCGCCGTCGTGGCAGGCTCCGCAGGACCAGTACTCCGCGGCCGCCGACGACGACGGCCGCGAGCGCGACTGGCGCGACGACTACGAGGACGCGGTCAGCGCCACCCGCTGGGACCTCTCGCCGATCCCGACGATGACGGTCGCGCCGCGCCGCGCGAACCCCAGCAACCTCGAAGCCCTGATACCACCACGTCGCGGCCGCGTTCAGGGCCCGGCGACGCGCGGGCCCGGCGGTCCGGCCGGCACCGGGCCCGGCACCCGCGAGGGCGCTCCCGGGGAGCCGGGCCTGCGCGAGCGCACCCCCACAGAGGTCCGCCCGCAGGCCCCGGCCGAACCCAGCATCAGCCGCGCCTCGCGGCTGATGGCCCTGGGCACCCTGGCCTCCCGCCTGACCGGCCTGGTGCGGCAGTTCCTGCTGGTCGCCGCGATCGGCACCGCCGGCATCGCCAACTCCTACACCATCGGCCTGAACCTGCCGAACATGCTGTACATCCTGATCATCGGCGGCGCGCTGAACGCGGTGTTCGTGCCGCAGCTGGTGCGCTCGATGCACCGGGACCGCGACGGCGGGTCGGCCTACGCCAGCCGGCTGCTGACGCTGGTCCTGAGCGGCGTGCTCGCCCTGACGATCATCACGGAGCTGTTCACCCCGCAGCTCGTCGACCTGTTCTCCAGCTTCAAGGGCTCCAACCGGCAGCTGGCGATCGACCTGGGCCGCATGTTCATGCCGCAGATCTTCTTCCTGGGGCTGTTCGTGGTGCTCGGCCAGATCCTCAACGCCAAGGGCCGCTTCGGGCCGATGATGTGGACCCCGGTGCTGACCAACGTCGTGGTCATCGGCTCCACCGGCGCCTACTGGTACATCAACCGCAGCAGCGACCTGACAACCTCGACCATCCCGGCGGCCGACGTCCGGCTGCTGGGCCTGGGTGTCACGCTGGGCATCGCGGTGCAGGCGCTGACCCTGCTGCCCTACATCAAGTCCGCCGGCATGAACCTGACGCTGCGTTTCGACTGGCGCGGCCACGGGCTGGGCAAGGCCGTCACGCTGGCCAAGTGGACGCTGCTGTTCGTGCTGGTGAACCAGGTCGGCCTGGCCGTGGTGATGCGCTACGCCTCCAACGTCAACAACGACGGCTTCGAGCACTGGGGCGTGGCGGCGTACAACAACGCCTACATGATCTGGGGCCTGCCGCAGGCCCTGATCACCGTCTCGGTGATCACCGCCCTGCTGCCCCGGATGAGCCGCGCCGCGGTGAAGAACGACCTGGCCTCGGTCCGCGACGACATCTCCTACGGCCTGCGGGTGACCGGCGTCGCGATCGTGCCGGCCGCCTTCGCGTTCCTGGTCCTGGGCCCGCAGATCGCCGTGGTGCTGTTCAAGCACGGCGGCATGTCCTTGGACAACGCGCACATCATCGGCTACATGCTCTCGGCGTTCGGGCTCGGCCTGATCCCGTTCTCGGCGCAGTTCCTGATGCTGCGCGGCTTCTACGCCTTCGAGGACACCAAGAGCCCGTTCACCATCAACATCTGGATCTCGGCGGCCAACGTGGCGTTGAGCACAGCGGTCTTCTACGCCCTCAAGGGCGGCGGCGAGGAGCGCTGGGCGGTCGTGGCGATGTGCTCGGTGTACGGCGTCGCCTACTGCCTGGGCCTGGCCATCACGGCCCAGAAGCTCAAGCGGCGGCTGCGCGGTCTGGACGGCAAGCGCATCATGCAGACCTACACCCGGCTGATCGGGGCCTCCGCGGTCGCGGCCGGCGCGACGTTTATCGTCGCTTTATATGTGAACCGTATGGTCGGACAGAGTTGGCTGGGCTCCGCCGTCTCGCTCACAGTCGGCGGCGGCATGCTCGCGACCCTGTTCGTGCTGTGCGCCCGCTTGATGCATGTGGAAGAAGTCGAGCAGCTGCTCGGCTCGGTGCGCGCGAAGTTGGGGAGGTAGCCGCCTGGCGATCACGCGCTGACGGCCCGACGAGACACGTTCCGCGGATACCACCGCCCGGAGTTCTCGACGATCTGCGCCGTTTTTGGACGGTCGGCACAGATGAGGGTCGGACAACGCGCCACGGGGACGGCACGAAACCTAATACCATGAGGCGGGGATGACGAGACCATGCCACAGAGCATGCACGGACCAGGGAGTCATGTGGCAGCCGACCAGACCACCGATCCGGACGGCGGCGTCGGCGCGGACGCCGAGGCGCTGATCCTGTCACTGGGCGTGACCGTGGGCGACCGGCTCGACGGCCGGTACCGCCTGGAGCGGGTCCTGCACACCACGGGCCCGGCCATCACCTGGCTCGCCGCCGACGAGAAGCTGAACCGTCCCAACCGCATCCACCTGCTGCGCTCGGACCAGCCACGGGCCGAGGCCTTCATGGCCGCCGCCCGCGCGGCCGCCGCGATGGCGGACAACCACTTCGTCCAGGTCCTGGACGCCGTGCCCGACGACGGCCTCTACTACGTCATCACCGAGTGGCTGCACGACGGCCACACCCTGGGCGAGGTGCTGTCCGGCGGCCCGGTCCCGGTGACCGAGGCGGTGCGGATCACCACCGAGCTGGCCCGCGCCATGACCGAGGCCCACGACCAGGGCCTGGCCCACCTGCGGCTGTCCCCCAAGACGGTGCTGCGCACCGACACCGGCGAGGTGAAGATCCTCGACCTGTGCCTGGCCGCGGCGCTGACCGGCACGGTCTCGCGCGACCCGATGGGCACGGACCTGGGCGCCATCGGCGAGCTGGCCTACGCGCTGCTCACCGGCAAGCGCCCGCAGCAGCCGGACCCGGTCCCGCCGAGCGATCTGCGCCCCGAGGTCTCCCCGCAGCTGGACGAGGTGGTCCTGCGCATCCTCGGCGACGGCCCGGCCGGCCCGCAGTTCCAGACCCCGACCGAGGTCGCCGACGCCCTGGCCCAGTTGCCGCGCCCGCGCTACGAGGCGCCGTTGCCCTCGACCCCGCAGACCGCGCCGCTGCGCCACCAGCAGACCACTGTCATGCCCGCCATGACCGGCGAGACCTCGCGCACCGCGGCCATGCCGCAAGTCGCCCCGAACTACCAGACCGCGCCGCAACGGCCGGTCGGGCAGCGCACCCCCCAGCGCCCGAGCGCCTACGACGACGACGAGTACCGTCCGCGCAGCGGCGGGTCCGGCGGCGGCCACGGCGGTTCGCGCGGTGGCGGCGCCGGCGGCGGGCGCAACAGCTCGACGCTGATCGTGGTCGGCGCTGTCGCGGCGGTGTTGGCCATCGCGCTGCTGGCCTACACGATGTTCAACAGCGACGGCAGCAAGAACAAAGCCGGCACCGGCACCTCGACGTCGTCCTCCGCGCCGACCTCCGCCTCCTCCAGCGCCTCGGCGAACCCGGGCGCCGGCCTGACGGTGTCCAAGGCCATGGCCTACACCAGCAAGCCCGGCGACACCACCGATCCCGGCAATCCGGTGACCAACGCCTACGACGGCAACGCCGGTACCGCCTGGATCAGCGCCTCCTACCAGGACTCGAAGATATTCCGACACGGTTCGGGCATCGTCTTCGACCTGGGCTCGGTCCAGACGGTGAAGTCGGTCGACGTCACACTGTCCGCGCCGAACGCCACGGTCCAGATGTTCGCGGCGAACGCCTCGGCGACCGACTTCCCGACGGTGAAGGACGGCCTCAAGGGCGACTCGGTTCCCGACGGCTTCACCCAGACCGGAAGCCAGGACAGCGCTCCGGCCACCTTCACGATGACGCCGTCCTCGCCCATGAAGACCCGCTTCATCCTGGTCTGGTTCACCCAGGTCCCGCAATGGAGCGACACCCACTGCGGCAAGGGCACCTGCTACGGCGACGGCTTCGCCGAAGTGAAGTTCAACGGCGCCTCCTGATCCGCCCATGCCACCCCAAGGTGCGGACCTCACCCTCCTCGACGACCGGGCCCTGCTGGCCCGGCATGTCGAGGGGGACGGCGACGCCTTCGGTGAGCTCTTCCGCCGGCACCGCGACCGGCTCTGGGCGGTCGCGCTGCGCACGCTCAGCGACCCGGAGGACGCCGCCGACGCGCTGCAGGACGCGATGATCTCGGCCTACCGGGCCGCCGGCTCCTTCCGCGGCGACTCCGCCGTCACCACCTGGCTGCACCGGGTCGTGGTGAACGCGTGTCTGGACCGGATGCGGCGGCGGGGCAGCCGTCCGACGGTCCCGCTGCCGGAGGTGGAGACCGAGTACGCGCGGCCC
>Ga0068855_100003938_pt1 | contig 18122 bp, 12 predicted proteins | sample KBSCornC52_FD_66592 | JGI IMG/M metagenome (GOLD analysis project Ga0068855, IMG submission 66592) | Corn rhizosphere microbial communities from Kellogg Biological Station, Michigan, USA - KBS Corn C5-2 | ecosystem: Host-associated > Plants > Roots > Rhizosphere > Soil ...
CTGATCCGCGCCGAGGACGCCGCCATCGACGGCAGCACGCACGCCAACCTGTGCTTCACCGCCGCCGACATCGCCACCACCGCCGGCACCACCCAGGTGCTGCTGGACCCGGCCAAGGTCGCCGGCAAGGTCGTGATCTGCACGCGCGGCACCAACGCCCGCGTCAACAAGAGCCTGGCCGTGCTGCAGGCCGGCGGCGTGGGCATGGTGCTGTCCGACAACGGCGCCGGCCTGGTCTCCGAGGTCCATTCGGTGCCGACGGTGCACGTGACGGCCACCGACGGTGCGGCGATCAAGGCCTACGCCGCTGCCGGCGGCAGCCCCACGGCCGCCGAGTCCGCGTTCTACTTCGGCCACCAGCCGGCGCCCACCATCGCGGCGTTCTCCGGCCGCGGCCCGAACATGGCCGACCCCAACATCCTCAAGCCCGACCTCGCGGCGCCGGGCGTGGGCGTCATCGCCAGCGTCACGCCGGGCTACACCCAGGCCCAGCGCGACGCGCTGGCCGCGGGCACGCTCGCCGGCACGCCGGCGTGGGCTTCGTACGACGGCACCTCGATGGCCACGCCGCATGTCACGGGCGTCTCGCTGCTGATCAAGCAGGCGCATCCGACGTGGAGCCCGTCGGCCATCAAGTCGGCCCTGATGACCAGCGCGTTCGACACGCTCGACGATGGCCTGCCGGGCATGCAGAACGGCAAGCTGCCCTGGTCGCAGGGCGCCGGCTTCATCTCCCCGAACAAGGCGATCGATCCGGGCCTGGTCTACGACATGGGCAAGGCCGACTACGTCAAGTACCAGTGCCTGACGCAGAGGAGCCTGGTGTCGGCGTCGGACTGCGCGACCTTCGGCACGCTGGACCAGACGTACAACCTGAACCTGCCCTCGATCACGCTGGGCGCCATGCTGGGCCAGACCGTCGTCAAGCGCACGGTCACCAACGTGGGCACGTCTTCGGCCACCTACAGCGCGGCCGCCGTCATGGGGGGCGACATCAGCGCCATCGTGACCCCGGCCACGCTGACGCTGGCGCCGGGCCAGAGCGCCAACTTCACCGTGACCCTGGTGCCGGCCGCGACCACGCCGCGCTTCACGTGGGAATACGGCTCGCTGACCTGGACGGACGGCACGCACGTCGTGCGCAGCCCGATGCAGGTCAACCTGGGCGCGGCCATCGCGGCGCCGAAGGACGTCTCCGCCACCACCGTGTCGGGCAGCCGCCTGATCTCGATCACCAGCGGCTTCAGCGGCAAGGCGACGGCGCTCAAGGGCATGAAGGACGTGACGCTGGGCACCCCGGTGACGCTGACGCCGAACTCGGCGCTCAACGTCATCACGGCGTGCAAGACGGCTGTCTCCAACGCCAACCTGCAGACCTACACCTTCAGCGTGCCTGCAGGCGCGATCGTGGCGCGCTTCGCGCTGCGCCAGGCCGACGTCAGCGGCGCGTCCGACGACAACGACCTGGCCGTGGTGCTGCCGAACGGCACCGTCGCCTCGTCGGCGTTCGACGGCTCGCACGAGACGGTCGAACTGCTGAACCCGGCGGCGGGCACCTACAAGGTCTGCGTGTCGGCGTACGCCGCTCCCGGCGCGGCCACCACGACGCACCGCCTCTCGAGCTGGATCGTCAGCCCGGGCGACACGGCCGGCGGCGCGTTCAACGTGCTGATGCCCAGCACGGTGTTCGCGGGCAGCACGGCGACGGTCGGCCTGAGCTGGTCGGGCCTGGCGATCGACCACCGCTACATCGGCGGCGTGCAGTTCCTGGACGCGTCGGCGACGCCGTCGGCCGCCACCGCGCTGTCGATCGACACCACGCCGGGCACTCCGCTGGACGTGCAAAGCCCGGTCGCCAACGGCAAGGCCCACGCCCAGTCGAAGTAAGCGGCACGAGCGCTCCGGCGCTCCTTGCCTCGAAGGCCGCGTGTCGCAGGACGCGCGGCCTTTTTCATTGCTCGCGGCCGATTGCCGGCGATATTTGCGCCTGCGGCGCTGTTGCCTGGCGCGCATGCCCAGGCCAGCATCGCCAGCGGCGATGGATCAATGGCCCCCTGACCTGGTCGTCGCTGCCTGCGCTCAGACCGCCGAGTCGACCCCGCCCTGCCCCAGCTGGCAGGTCTTCTTGCCGTCGCTCGCGCGGGGACGGCAGACGGCGCTGGGATCGGGCCGGCGCATGCAGTCGGACGCCAGGCCGCCGGCCTTGTCCTCGGCCACCTGCGCCGCCGCGAGGGCGCGCACGGCCTCGTCGAGCGCGTACGCGTCGGTGACCTTGGACGACCAGGGCAGCCAGTGCTCGGCGCCGCCACAGGGCTTGGCGACGATGCCCACGGCATGGCACTGGCTCTGGCTGTCGCACGCGGCATCGCCGATCAGTTCGACGACGCGGGCATGCAGCGCCGCGGATGTCGGGGCGGACGCCGCCGGCGCGGCGGGGGCGACTGCGGCAGCGCAGCCGGCGAGGGCGAGCAGCGCGGCGGCGGCGAGCGTCGTCCGCGGTAAGAGAGGTGCGAAGTAGAAGTTCATCGGGCCATGCTCGCCCATTCGGACCGCAACGGCAATTCGGTGAACCTCGCGGCGTGGGCGCGCGGGCGAGGCCCACGCCCGCCCACGGCACGCATCACACGAAGTCGCGCACCCGGTAGTACGTCATCCCGACAGCCTGCATCAGGCCGCCCACGGCCTCGCCGCCCGGGAACGGCGGATTGACGATGGGCGCGAACCAGTCGAGCTCGTCCGACTTGGCGAGCATCTTGTCGGTGACCACCCTGGCCGCCACGCGCGTGGGCACCAGGCCGTGGCCGCAGAAGCCCTGCGCCCAGAACACGCGGCCGTCACGCTGGCCCCAGTCGGGCATGCGTCGCATCGTGATGTCGATGTGGCCGCCCCAGGCGTAGTCCATCTGCACGTCGGCCAGCCGAGGGAAGGCGCGCGCGATGTTCACGCGCATCGCGTCCTTCAGGTTGGACGGCGTGCCGCCCAGGTAGGTGCACTTGCCGCCGAACAGCAGCCGGTGGTCCGCCGTCATGCGGAAGTACTCGAGGATGAACTGGTTGTCGTAGACCGCGTGGTTGTGCGGGATCAGGCTGCGCGCCAGCGCCTCGCCCAGCGGCGCCGTGACGCCGATGAAGGTGCCCACCGGCAGCGTGCGCGACGCGAGCTTGCGGTCGAGCTTGTCGACGTAGGCGTTGGTGGCCAGCACCAGCTGGTCGCAGCGCACGGTGTGCACGCCGACCTTGACCTCGATGCGGTCGCCCCGGTTCTCGACGTAGCCGTCCACCTTGCTCTGTTCGAAAATGCGCACGCCGTGGCTCTCGACCGCGCGCGCCAGGCCCAGCACGTACTTGAGCGGGTGGATGTGGCAGCCCTCGGGGTCGATGATGCCGGCCTGGAAGCGCGCCGAGTTCAGGTACTTGGGCATGTCCTTCTTCTGGACGAACTGGAGCTTGTCGTAGCCCCACTCGTTGACGCATTCCTCGATCCAGCCGGTGAGGTCGGCGATGCGGCGCGGCAGCACGGCGACCTCGAGGTGGCCCTGCACCAGGTCGCAATCGATGCGGTGCTCGTCCATGATGCCGCGGATGTCGGCCACGGCCTCGCGCGAGGCCTCGAACATGCGTTTGGCGCGATCGTGCCCCATCACGCCCTTCAGGCGCTGCATGCCGCACGGGAAGCCGATGATCATCTGCCCGCCGTTGCGGCCCGATGCGCCCCAGCCCACCCGGCTGGCCTCGACGACTGCCACGCGCTTGCCGGCCTTGGCCAGCTCGAGTGCGGAATACAGCCCGAAGAAGCCGGCGCCGACCACGCAGACGTCGACGTCCAGGTCCTCCTGCAGGGACGGACGGTTCGATTGCAGGTGGCGCGAGGTAGCGGCGTAGTACGAGTCGACGTACTCGGGCGAGGAACGGAACATGGGACTCTCTGGTAGGGAAGCGGGAAGACGACGGGACTCAGGCGAGTTCGACCAGGTGGACGAGGTCCCAGTGATGGCGCGGGTCGGCGGCGGCATGGCGCTCGGCGCTCTCGTGGCGCTTGAGCGCGACGAACAGGTCGACCAGCGGCGCGCCGAACAGTTCGCGCATCAGGGCGCTGGCCTCCAGCGCGTCGCAGGCCTCGGGCAGCGAGCGCGGCAGCGCGACGCCGGCCGATTCGCCCGCGGGCTGCAGGCCCTGCTCGATGCCGGCCAGGCCCATGCCCAGCGTGGCCGCCACGACCAGGTACGGGTTGGCGTCGCCGCCGGGCAGCCGGTTCTCGATGCGGCGGTTCTGCGCGCTGGCCTGCGGGATGCGGAACGCGACGGCGCGGTCGTCGTGGCCCCAGCTGGCCGACGACGGCGAGGCGTTGGACAGGCGGATACGGTCGAAGGCCATGTCGTGCGGCGCGAAGAACGCCATCGCGGCATCGGCGTGGCGCTGCAGGCCGCCGATGAAGGCGCCCAGCGCGTCGCGGTCGCGGCCGTCGGGGTGCGCGAACGCATTGGTGTGCGTCGTCGGCTCGCCGGCCAGCGCGCCATCCCTGTGCTGCATGCTGAAGTGCCAGTGCATGCCGGTGCCCGGCTGGTCCAGGAAGGGCTTGGGCGCGAACGTGCACAGGAAGCCGGACTGCGCGGCCACCTGGCGCGCGAGGCGCTTGAAGCGGAACACCGCGTCGGCCTGGGCCAGCGGCTCGCCGGGCATGAAGTTGACCTCGTACTGCGAGTACGCGGCCTCGTGTGCGTGGCCGCACACCGGGATGCCCTGCAGGTGGCACGCGGCGAACAGCGCGTCGAAGTAGTCGGCGAAGTGGCCCGTGCGCTCCAGCGAGTAGGCCTCGCAGGCGCGCTCGCGCGCGGGGGCGCCGACGCGCGACGCGGGCGCGTGCAGGCTGACCTGGCCGCCCTCCTCGCGACGGTCGACGAGGAACAGCTCCAGCTCCGGCGCGACGGTGGCCGCGAGGCCGGCCTGGTCGAGCCGAGCCAGCACGCGGCGCAGCGCGGCGCGCGGCGAGTACTCGCTGGCGCAGACGGTGCGGCCGTAACGGCCCGCCGCCAGCGGGCCTGCGGGCTCGCAGATCACCGCGGCCGTGCCCGCGCGGCCCGGCTGGGCGCGCAGCGTCGCCAGATCGGGAACGAGGCTGATGTCGAGGTAGGACGCGGGCAGCAGCGGTCCGAACACCGTCTCGGGTTCGCCGGCGGTCAGCGTCAGGCCGAACACCACCGACGGGAAGCGGCAGCCCGCCATGCCCACGAAATCCTGGTGGCCGACGGACTTGCCGCGCGCCACCGAGGTGAAGTCGCCGACGGCGCATTCGATGCTGCTCACCGGCACACCCAGCTCGGCGGACAGGCGATCCAGCGCGGCCTGCACGACCGCGCGGTGCGGGGCGGACAGCGCGGTGGCGGAATGGAAGTCGGACGATGCGGTCATGGCGCGGAGCTTACGCAGCGATTGGCCCAGTGGGAAGGGCCACTTGGCGCCGAGTCGACTGGTCCACTTGGCGTACGATCGCGCATCCATGGCCGCGACCGCCCCCACCCACCTGCACGGCGACGCGCTCGTCGACTGGCTGCAGCATGCCTGGGCCCATCCCGCCAATGGCGAGGCCGCGCTGCCGCTGGGCGCGCGCCTGACGCAGCAGATCCGCCGCGCGATCCTCGAGCGCGTCGTGCCGCCGGCGCACCGCCTGCCGTCCACGCGCGCGCTGGCGCAGGCACTGCGGCTCGCTCGCAACACGGTGGTGCCGGTGTACGAGCAGCTGCGCGCCGAGGGCTTCGTCGTGGCAGGACAGGGCTCGGGCACCTACGTCTGCCGCATCGCGCCGGACGCCCTGCCCGCGGCGACCAAGGCCACGCAACCGGCCGAAGGGCCGCGCGCGGCCGCGCCGCTGCCCTTCTCGCGCCGCGGCCGCCGCTATCACAGCCATCCGCTGCACGAGTTCTGGACCCGCCAGCCCTTCTGCCCGGGCCAGTTCGATTTCGAGCTGTTCCCGCACCGGCTGTGGAACCGGCTGCAGCAGCGCCAGCTGCGACGCGCCGACCCGATCCAGCTCGAGCAGGGCGAGCCCGGCGGCGCGCCGGCGCTGCGCCAGGCGATCGCGGAACATGTGCGCGCCACGCGCGGCGTGCGCTGCGCGCCCGACCAGGTGATCATCACCGATGGCACCGGCGAGTCGATCGACCTCGTCGCGCGCCTGATGTGCGACCCCGGCGACGCCGTGCTTCTGGAAGACCCGGGCTACTGGGCCGCCACACAGGTGCTGTCCGACCACGGCCTGCGCCTGCGCCCCGCGCCGGTGGACGCGCACGGCCTGCCGGTGCCCGTGCTGCGGCCGGGCGAGCGCGCGCCGCGGGTGGCCTACCTCACGCCGTCCAACCAGTTCCCCACCGGCGGGGCGATGCCGCTCGCGCGGCGGCTGGAGTGGCTGCAATTCGCCGCGCGGCACGGCACGCTGCTGCTGGAAGACGACTACGACAGCGAATACCGCTACGAGGGCGCGCCGTTCCCGTCGCTGCAGGGCCAGGACGCGGCCGGCCGCGTGATCTACCTGGGCACCTTCAGCAAGACCGTCTACCCGGGCATCCGCGTGGCCTTCCTCGTGGTGCCGCAGGGCCTGCAGCGCGTGTTCGCCGACGCCTCGGCCGATTTCTACCGCGACGGCGACCAGATCGTGCAGCAGGTGCTGGCCGACTTCATGCGCGAGGGGCACTACGCCGCCCACGTGCGCACGTTGCGCCGCGAATACGCGCTGCGGCGCGAGGCGATGCTGCGCGCGCTGGCGCAGGCCCTGCCGCGCGAGTTCGCCACGCAGCGGCTGTGCGTGGTATCCGGGGCGCGCGGCGTGCACCTGACGCTGGCGCTGCCCGACGGTGTCGACGACCGCGCCGTCGCGCGCGCCGCCATCGCGCAGGGGGTGACGGCGATCCCCCTGTCGGTCTACGCGATGCGCGTGGGCTGGCGCGGGCTGGTGCTGTCGTTCGCGGCCACGCCCGTGGACCGGATCGCTCCGCTGGTGGAGGCGCTGGCCCCCGTGTTGCGCAACGCACTCGCGCGCAAACCCTGACTATCAGGCTGCCCGTCGCGATGCGGCCGGGCCAACTGTGGCGTTGCCGCCCAACGATATCCCCACAAATAGCTACCCAACGGCAAAGCGCGCGGCCTAGAATTTTTTGCCTGGAGGTCCACAAATGCACAGGCGCAGGAAGTCGCCGGCGAGGATTCCGTCGTGACGATCGACGGCCGGTCGCTGCTCGCGGTCGTCGCCGCCTTGTGCGTCGTGTTCAGCATCGTCGTGCTGGCGCTCGAGCGCCGCATCCGCCAGACGATGCCCGGCCTGCGCCTGTGGGCCGTCGCCAACCTCTTCCTCGGCGCGGCCGCCGCCGCGCACATGCTGCAGGGCCATGCGCCGATCTGGGTGCCGGCCATCCTGGGCAACTGGACGATGCTCGTCGGCCGCAGCACGGCCGTCGCCGCCTTGCGCCAGTTCGACCGCCAGCGCGTGCCACGGGCCTGGCTGGTGGGCGCGACGGTCCTGTTCATGCTGGGCGTCGCCGCCACCCTCGCCTGGCCGGAGCCGCGGGTGCGCGCCATGATCATGGTGGGCGGCATGGCGTTGCTGGCGCTGTGGGCCACCTGGTCGCTGGCCGTGAGCGCGCCCCCCAGCGTCAGCCGCGTGCTGACCATGGTGGGCATGGGTGGCTGGGGCCTGGCCAACGTCTGGCGCCTGTGGACGACCGCCCACCTGGCCGAGGGCGCGCCCGTGCTGAACCTGAGCGATCCGACCGTCGCCACGTACCTCGGCGCCCTCGTGATCATGGACGTGTTCTGCAACATCGGCTTCGTGTTGCTGATCACCGACCGCATGCACGAGTGGGTGCTGCAGCTCGCGCGCACCGACCACCTCACCGGCGCGCTGTCGCGCGGCGCGCTCTACGCGCAGGCCGCGCGCGACCTGCAGCTGGCGCGCCGCCAGGGCACCTGGACGGCGGCCTTCATCGTCGACGTCGACCGCTTCAAGTCGATCAACGACAGCCACGGCCATGCCGCCGGCGACGCGATCCTGCGCCACGTGGCCCAGCACGGCCAGGCGGTGCTGCGCTGCACCGACCTGTTCGGCCGCTACGGCGGCGACGAGTTCGTCGCGATCCTGCCCGAGACCGACCTGCCCACCGCCGCGGCCATCGCGGAGCGGCTGCGCGTGGCCGTGGGCGAGCCCGTTCCCGGCGCGGCGCAGCCGGCCTGCGGCCTGTGCGGCGTGACGGTGAGCATCGGCGTCGCCGCGGTGGCGCCGGGCTGCGAAGGCGTCGACGAGCTGATCGCGCAGGCCGACCAGGCGCTGTACGACGCCAAGCACGACGGCCGCAACCGCACGCGCGTGGCCGACGACGAGCTGGCCACGTCCGGCAAGCCGCCGCTGCGCGTGATCCAGGGCCGGCCCTGAAACGGCGCAGGCCCGGACGATGCCGGGCCTGCAGGGACGCTGCGGGCCGTCCAGGCCCGCACGTGCTCAGTGCGAGCGCTTGAGCAGAGCCGCCGGGCCCGTGGTCGTGCCGGCGCTGCCGGTGGTCGGCGCCGGGCCCTGCCCGCACATCTGGCCGGCCGCCTGCGACGTGCAGCTGACGAACTCGCTCTCGATGTTCATGCCCGACGCATCCCGGCCGCCGAGGATGAACTCCTTGTAGTCGCCTGCCAGGATGTGGGTGGCCGGAGCGCTCAGCGTGATCGTGGCGACGCGGGCACCCGGGCGGACGCGCGACTGGCCCAGGCGCGCGGCATCGCCCTCGCCGCAGGAGCCGGAGGTGCAGAACGTGGCCTCGCCGAAGCCCGTGATGCCGTCCGCGAACGTCCACGCGCTGCTGAACGTGCCGGTGTGGCCGCCGTCGAGCGTGAAGGCTTCGAGCGCGGCGACGGTGTCGGCGGTCAGCGTGCCCCACGGCAGGGCCGGCATCGCCGAATCGACCGGCGGCATGCCTGCCACGTTGACGGGCAGCACGGTGCGGCTGTCCACCGTGGCCGGGGCCGAGCAGGCGGCGTCCGAGTACAGCGACACGTCCACGGTGCGGCCGGCACGGTAGAAGCGGCGGATCACCTCGTCGCCCTCGGTGCCCTGCGGCAGCTGGATCCAGCTGTCGTCGCCGCTGCGCAGCGCGCCGGCATCGGGATCGATGCTGGCGATGTTGCTCATGCCGTCGCGCGTCCACAGCGACATCCGCTCGGAGGTCGGCGAGAACACCTTGTAGATGGCGATGGTCGTCTGCGCGTCGTCGCGCATGGCGATGCGGGCGCAGGCGATGCCGTCCGTGCGGGCGATGTCGAACTGCAGCGCGCGCGAGTACTGCACCGGCGCCGTCGGGTCGTCGATGCGCACGTTGCGCTGCACGGCCGCGTTGGCGTTGATCGAGATGGGCAGCAGTTCGCCGTAGAACTGCCAGCGGTTGTCGCGATAGACCACGCCCATGCCGTCGCCCACGTTCTCGACGCTGCCGTCGGTGGACTCCAGCGCGAAGCTGACGGCGCACAGTGGCGCGCTGCCGGTCAGGTCGCACTTGCCGAGCGTCGGGCTGAGGAATTTCGCACCCCACATGGCACCGGAACCGCCATCGCCGTGGCCGAAGAACTGGCACAGGCCGGCCGACACGTTGGCGCCGCCGGACAAGCCTTGCATGCGGGCGTCGCTGGCGATGACCGTGGCGATGCCGATGTTGGCGTCGGTGCACGACGAAGCGCTGGCCATCGCGGCCGTCATCTTCGTGAACAGCGTCTCGAGGCTGCCCAGGGGCAGCGCCGCGGCGCCGGCGGCGGTGGTGATCGTGCCCGTGGTGCTGCCGGTGGTCAGGTACAGGTTGCCGTCGCCCAGGCGCGGCGTGACCTGCACGAACGCGCCGTCGTCGCTGCCGGTGGTGACGTTGACGGCGTCCAGGATGCGGTCGTAGCCGCTGCGGGTCCCGGCGGCCAGCGACCCGGTCGTGAAGTCGAAGTTGGCGGGCACGCCGGAGTCGCTCAAGGTACCGGCCAGGCCGGCCTGGAGCTGCGCCTGGGCCGCCGCGAGCGCGGCCGGCGTCGGCGCGCCACCGTCGGTCATCACGGTGTCGGGCGCATGGCCGGTGGCCAGCGTGATCATGGCGGTCGTCAACGGCGTGACGTTGGCCGTGCCCGCCGCCTGCGCGACGGAGTAGATGCAGCCGTAGTTCGCCCCGGTGTAGCCACAGGCCTCGAGGCGCCAGGGGCCGGTGCCGGTCAACGCACCGGCGTCGTAGGTGCCGTCGGCGTTGATGGCGACGTCGTGCGCGACGACCGCACCGGTGGCATCGATCACGCGCAGCATGCCCTGCGTCATCGGCGCACCGACGGCGGCGGAGCCGGTCAGGTGCGTCGGCGCGGGCGCGGGCGCCGGTGCCGGAGCCGGCGCGGTGTCGGAACCGCCGCCGCACGCGGACAGCATGGCGAGCGACGCGACGCCCAGGGTGAGGAAATGGATCGTGCCGGGGTTGAGGCGCATGCGGGTCTCCGTGACGTGCTGAGAGGGCGATGCACCGTCGAACGCCGGAAGCGGCAGACCCTGCGGGCATCTGCTCTCCATATCGGCACCGCGACGCGCCATTGAGCGCCACGAACGGTCGTTCGAGACTTTCTTGGCGCCGCCGCCGCGGTCAGGCGACGAGCGGTCGCCTGCCGCCATCGGACGGCAATGCCGGGCGGACCAGGCGGCGACCGAAAGGAATTCGACAGGCGGCGGACGCGCTTCGCAGTCGCGCGACGCGCAGGCCGGCGCGCGCGCGCCGGCTCAGATCTGCACGCGGGTGCCCAGTTCGATCACTGCGTTGTTGGGCAGGCGGAAGAACTCGACCACGCTGCCGGCATTGCGCGTCATGGCCGCGAACAGGCGTTCGCGCCAGTGCGCCATGCCGTCGCCGCGCGTGGGCACCACCACCTCGCGGCTGAGGAAGTAGCTGGTGGTGAACTCGTCGACGTCCAGCCCGTGCGACCGGCACAGCGTGAGCGCCTGCGGGATATCGGGCGTGTTCTTGAAGCCGTAGTTCACCGTCACGCGCCAGAACCCGCGCGCCAGCGGTTCCACCTGCACGCGGTCGGCGAACGGGATCCACGGCACCTCGTGGAACTTCACGGTGAGGATGACGTTGGTCTCGTGCAGCACCTGGTTGTGCTTGAGGTTGTGCAGCAGCGCCTGCGGCACGGTGCCCACGTTGGCCACGGTGAACACCGCGGTGCGCGGCGTGCGCGTGATGTCGTCCTCGGCCAGCGCGGTGATGAACGGGATGAGGTCGGGGTCGTCGCGGCGGATGCTTTCCAGCAGCAGCTCGCGCCCGCGCTTCCATGTCGACATGATGGCGAACATCGCCACCGCCAGCAGCAGCGGGAACCAGCCGCCATGGAGGAACTTCAGCGAGCACGCAGCCACGAGCAGGCCGTCGATCAACGCGAAGAAGCCGGTGGCGCCGAGCGCGATCCACAGCGGGAAGCCCCAGCCGTAGCGCACCACGAAGTAGGTGAGCACGGTGTCGATCAGCATCGTCACCGTCACCGCGATGCCGTAGGCCGCGGTGAGCTTGGAGACGCTGCCAAAGCCGATGACCGCGCACACCACGGCCACCATCAGCACCCAGTTGACGCGCGGCAGGTAGATCTGGCCGGCCTCCCTGACCGAGGTGTAGACGACCTCCATGCGCGGCAGGAAGCCGAGCTGGATGGCCTGCTTGGTCATGGAGAACGCGCCGGAGATCACCGCCTGGGACGCGATCACCGCGGCCACGGCGGCGAACGCCACCATCGGCAGCACCCAGGTCGACGGGAACAGGCGGAAGAACGGGTTCTCGATGGCGGACGGGTCGTGGATCAGCAATGCGCCCTGCCCCATGTAGTTGAGCGCCAGCGCCGGCAGCACGAACATGCTCCATGCGAGCCGGATCGGCGTCTTGCCGAAGTGGCCCATGTCGGCGTACAGCGCCTCGGCGCCGGTGAGCGCCAGCACGATGGCGCCGAGCGCCGCCAGCACATGCCAGCCGCGGTCGAGCAGGAACTCGACGGCGTACAGCGGGTTCAGCGCGGACAGGATCTGCGGCGCCTGGGAGATGTGCAGGGCCCCGACCACGGCCAGCAGTCCGAACCACACGACCAGGATCGGCCCGAACGCCTTGCCGAACGCGCCGGTGCCGAAGCGCTGCGCGGAGAACAGCACCACCAGGATCAGGACCGACAGCGGCACGATGTAGGCCTTGAGCGCGGGCGTGACCACCTCCAGGCCCTCGACCGCGCCCATCACCGTGACCGCGGGCGTGATGACGCTGTCGCCGAAGAACAGCGTGGCGCCGAACATGCCCACCAGCATGATCAGCGTGCGCCGCCGCGGCGTGCCGCCGGCCGCGTGCGCCGCCAGCGCGGTCAGCGCCATCGCGCCGCCTTCGCCGTTGTTGTCGGCGCGCAGGATCAGGATCACGTACTTGAGCGTGACGACCAGCATCAGGCCCCAGAAGATCGTCGACACCGCGCCGACGATGTGGTGTGCGTCGAGCGGCACGCCCACGCCCGTGACGGGCACGAAGATCTCGTGCAGCGTGTACAGCGGGCTGGTGCCGATGTCTCCGTAGACGACGCCCAAGGCGCCCAGCGTCATGGCCGCGAGGCCGGCGCTGTGTTGCTGCTTGCCCATGAATCGTCTCTGACGGAACCGTCGGGTTGGTCGAGCGGGCATTGTGGCCCAGGGCCTCCGCGGTTGCCACCGCAGTGCAGCAAAAATCGTCGTTTCGACGCCCACGCCGCGCCTTGACGCGCTCTTCGTTACAGTGTCGTGACTCCAGACCCGCCATCCCCATGCTGATCAACTGCGTCGCCTACGAGAACGGCAGCAAGCTCGCCGACATTCCGATCGCCGAGATCAGCGACTACCTGGCGCGCCCGGGCTGCTTCGTCTGGGTCGCCATGAAGGACGCCACCGACGAGGAACTGGTCACCATGCAGGCCGAGTTCGGCCTGCATGAACTGGCGGTGGAGGATGCGCTGCACGGCCACCAGCGGCCCAAGGTCGAGGAATACGGCGACACCCTGTTCGCCGTGCTGCACACGGTGGAGCTGACGCCCACCGACGAACTGGCCACCGGCGAGGTCGACATCTTCGTGGGCCGCAACTTCGTGTTGTCCGTGCGCAATCGCAGCCGCCAGAACCTGCTGCAGGTGCGCGAGCGCGCCGAGCGCGAGCCGCACATGCTGCGCCACGGGCCGGCGTTCGTGTTCTACGCGCTGATGGACGCGGTGGTCGACCGCTACTTTCCCATCATCGACCGGCTGGAGACGGAGCTCGAGCAGGTCGAGGACCAGATGTTCGAGCCCGGCACCTCGCAGGCCAACATCCAGCGCCTGTACGAGCTCAAGCGCGAGATCGGCACCGTGCGCCACGCGGTGACGCCGCTCATCGACGCCGTCCACAAGCTGTTCAGCGGCCGCGTGCCCGCGGTCTGCGAGAACAACCGCGAGTACTTCCGCGACGTGTTCGACCACCTGCTGCGCATGCAGGGCTCGCTGGACAACCTGCGCGACACCATCGGCACCGCCATCCAGGTCAACCTGGCCAACGTCGCCATCGAGGAGTCCGTCGTGAACAAGCGGCTGGCCGCCTGGGCCGGTATCTTCGCCGTCATCAGCGCGTTCGCCGGCATCTGGGGCATGAACTTCAAGTACATGCCCGAGCTCGAGTGGCACTTCGGCTACCCGCTGGCGCTGGCGACGATCGCGATCGTGTGCATCGTCCTGTACCGCCAGTTCAAGAAGTCCGGCTGGTTGTAGCTTGTCCCGCGTGCCGATGCCCGAGGGGTCAGGCCTGTCCCTCGTCCGCGATCGGCGTCACGGCTGCGATCGAGGAGAGTTCGCGGACTCGGAAGAGGCCAGACCCCTGCGGCCGGCGCCCGGTCAAGCCGGCTGCGAGTCGCGCACGTCGCGCGCGTCGAGTTCGATCTCGACGCGGTCGCGGCCCTGCTGCTTGGCGCGGTACATCGCCTCGTCGGCGCGCTTGATGCCTTCGTTCAGGTCCTCGCCGCGGTGCCACTCGGCCACGCCGAAGCTGCAGGTGACGGCCAGGCCCTCGGGCCAGTCGGCGCCGGCGATGCGCTCGCGCAGGCGCTCGGCGATGGCGCGGCCCTTCACGCCCGGGGTGTCGCGGAAGACGAGCAGGAATTCCTCGCCGCCCCAGCGCGCGAACAGGTCGTCGCGCTGCACGGCGGAACGCACGAGCTCGGCCAGGCCCCGGATGACCTGGTCGCCGGTGTCGTGGCCGAGGCTGTCGTTGATGCGCTTGAAATGGTCGATGTCGATGAAGACGAGCGCCATCGGGAACGCCTTGTCCTCGCTCATGCGCACGATGCGCATCAGCTCGTCGGCCAGGCCCTTGCGGTTGAGCACGCCGGTCAGCGGGTCGGTGCGCGCGATCTCGGCCAGGCTGCGCGTCTCCAGGCGCAGCGATTCGTTCAGGCGCTGCAGCGAATGCTGGCTCGCCGCGGACAGCTGCAGCTGCCGGCGATTGAGCACGCTGTCGACGACCAGGTACCCGAGCACCGACAGCATCCACGCCGCGATGACCCCGAGGCGGAACGTGGACGCGGGAATCAGCTTGCCGCTGAGCTCGATGCGCTGGATGCGGATCGTATGCAGACCCGGCTCGACCTTCGGCCCCGTGGAGAACGTGAGCTGCGTGGCGTTGCGGAAGTCGGGCGCCTCCAGGTCGAGCGTCATCGGATGCTCGTCGATCCACCACTGCGCCACCTGGAAGCGCGCGAGCGGCACCGCGTAGCCCTGCGGGTAGTCCGAGGGCTGGTAGATCATCTGGTTGACCTTCTCCGACTCGGTCACCCCCGGCTTGGAGTAGGCCGGGTCGTAGTTGCGCACGTAGACGCGCACGCGCTGCTGCGACTCGGGACCGGTGGCCGTGATCCACAGGCGCATCGAGTCGTAGCGGCTCAGGTCGATGCCCGCGGGGCCTGTGCCGAACTGGATCGCCAGCTCGCAGAACGCCCACTCGTAGCCGGGTCGCAGGTCGCAGTCCATGCCCAGTGCACGGCCATCGCGGGTGGCGCTGGCCACGCTGCGGCCGCCGGCGTTGGCGCGGTCGTCCACCGCCGTCACCCTGTACGGCGAGCGCGCGTCGATCACCAGCGACGAGGTCATGCCGAACTGGTTCCACGCCAGCGCGATGCCGGTCAGGGCAAGCAGGACGATCAGCAGGCGACGGAGGACGCGGGCGTGCATGGCGAAAGGGCGCGACGAAAGGACGGCGCTCAGGTCGGACATCGGCAGTCGCGCTGCCATCTTGAGGCCGCTCAGCGGAACGTTACATGCGCGAGGCCCGGGCGGGGGACCCGGGCCGCCCTCGAATTCGGGGCAAGTGCGACATGTTGAACGCCGGCGGCTGGCGGCCGCGGCGCGGGAACGGATGTTCAGTGGCGCAGGACGGGTGTCTCCAGCTCGCGCACGGCCCCGGCGCCGACGGACGCGCCGAAGCGCTTGGCCAGCCGCTCGGCCACGTTCTCGGTGGGCGTGTAGTCGATCACGTCCTCGGCCTTGACGACGTCGCGGGCGACGGAGTCGAGGCTGCCGAAGCGGTCGGCCAGGCCCTGCTTGACGGCGTCCTCGCCGTTCCAGAACAGGCCGGAGAAGGTGTCGGCCGTCTCGTGCAGGCGCGTGCCGCGGCCTTCGCGCACCACCGCGATGAACTGCTGGTGCACCTGGTCGATCATCGCCTGCGCCAGCGCGCGCTGCTCGGGCTTGAGCGGCGAGAACGGGTCGAGCATGCCCTTGTTGGCCCCGGCCGTGATCAGGCGGCGCTCGATGCCCAGCTTGTCCATCGCGCCGGTGAAGCCGAAGCCGTCCATCCGCACGCCGATCGAGCCGACGATGCTGGCCTTGTCGACGAAGATCTCGTCCGCGCCCACGGCCATGTAGTAGGCCCCCGAGGCGCACATCTCCTCGCACACCGCGTAGATCTTCTTCTTGTGCAGGCCCTTCAGGCGCTTGATCTCGTCGTAGACGATGCCGGCCTGCACCGGGCTGCCCCCAGGCGAGTTGAAGCGGATCACCACCGCGATGGCGTTCTTCTCCTCGAACGCGCTGCGCAGCGCGGAGACGATGTTCTCGGCGCTCGCGTTGCCTTCGGACGCGATCTCTCCGCGCACCTCCACCAGCGCGGTGTGCGGGCCGTTGGGCGTGCTGGCCTTGCCGTGCTGCGAGGCCACCAGGCCCCAGATCACCGCCAGTGCCAGCAGGAACCAGGCGACGCGGCCGAACAGGCGCCAGCGGCGTTCGGTGCGGCGCTCGCGCATCAGCTCGCCCGTGACCTGCGCGAGCACCATCTCCAGGCGCGACAGGTCCGGGCTGAAGTTGACGGTGGTGGACGCCACGGGCGCGGGCGCGGGTGCGATCGCCGGCGCGGCAGCCGCGGCGGCGGGCGCGGCCGGATGCCCGTCCTCGGGCGTCTGCGTGGGTTCGAAATCAGGCGTCATGGTTGTCGTGTGGTTTGGGCGGATTGTCGAACACGACAGGGCCGATGTCCGGGGAAGGATACCAATACACGCGGCCGTCCCGCTCGACGACGTGGATCGGCATCAGCCGCTGGCCCGCGCACGGGCCGGCGATGCAGCGGCCGTTGGTGGGCTCGTAGACCGCGCCGTGCATCGCGCACACGATGAAGCGGCGCTCCGCGTCGAGGAACTCGCCGGGCTGCCAGTCCATCTCGGTGGGCACGTGCGCGCAGCGGTTCAGGTAAGCCACGACGCGGCCTTCGAAGCGCAGCGCGAAGGCCCGGGCGGGGCGCCGCCACAGCAGCACGTCGAAGACGACGGCCTTGCCCGATTCGGCCAGCTCGTCGCTCGCGCACAGCGGCAGCCCGCCTTCCAGCGGCAGCGGCGCGGGCGCCCGGTCAGGCATGCGCGTCCAGCCACGCCGCCAGTTCGGCCACGCTGGCGGCCACCACGAGCGGCGAATGCGTCGCGAACTCCGACGGGGCGTGCGCTCCGTAGGCCACCGCGATGCCGGGCGTGCCGGCGTTGGCCGCCAGCTGCAGGTCATGCGTGGTGTCGCCGATCATCAGCGTGCGGTCGGGGTCGGTGCCGAACTGCCGCATGAGTTCGTGCAGCATCTGCGGGTCGGGCTTGGGCCGCGTCTCGTCGGCCGTGCGCGTGCCGTCGAACACGCCCCGCAGTTCGACCGCGTGCAACGCCTCGTCCAGCCCCGCGCGGCTCTTGCCGGTGGCCACCGCGAGCCAGTGGTTGCGGCGCTTGAGCGCATGCAGCATGTCCAGCACGCCGGGGAACAGGGCGAGGTCGTGCTGGCGCGCCAGGTAGTGGAAGCGATAGCGATCGATCATCTGCGGCAGCTGTGCCTCCGTGATCGAGGGCGCGGCGTGCGCCATCGCGGCGCGCAGGCTCAGGCCGATCACCCACGACGCGCGCTCGTCGTCGGGCACCGGCAGGCCGAGGTCGGCGCACGCGGCCTGGATGCTGTGCACGATCAGGGCGGTGGAGTCGAACAGCGTGCCGTCCCAGTCGAACACGACGAGGTCGAAGCGGCGCGGGCGGTCGGGCGAGTCGGTCATTGGTCGGCCTGGCGTGCGAGGGCGTCGACCAGCTGCGCGCACTCGGGCGGCAACGGCGCCTCCAGTTCGAGGCGCGCGCCGGTGGCGGGATGGTCGAAGGCGAGGCGCCGAGCGTGCAGGAACATGCGCTCGAAGCGCACGCCCGGCACCGCGTCGCCACGCGCGAAGCGGCGGTTGAGCGCGTAGTCGCCGTACCGGTCGTCGCCGACGATCACGTGCCCGGCCTGCTGCAGGTGGACGCGGATCTGGTGCGTGCGGCCCGTCTTGATCGTGACGTCCAGCAAGGTGGTGTCGGCGAACTGGCGCGCGATGCGCACCAGCGAGATGGAGCGCTGGCCATCGGGGTGGTCGTCGGCCACGGGGTAGACGCGCCGCTCGCCGGCAGCGTCCTCGGTCTTGTGCAGCGCGACGTCGATCACCTTGAGCCTGGCCGGCCAGCGGCCCACCACCAGCGCGGCGTAGGTCTTGCCCGTCTCGCGGGCGCGGAACTGGTCCTGCAGCGCCACCAGCGCGCTGCGCTTCTTGGCCAGCAGCAGGATGCCGGAGGTCTC
>Ga0068855_100003939_pt1 | contig 18121 bp, 14 predicted proteins | sample KBSCornC52_FD_66592 | JGI IMG/M metagenome (GOLD analysis project Ga0068855, IMG submission 66592) | Corn rhizosphere microbial communities from Kellogg Biological Station, Michigan, USA - KBS Corn C5-2 | ecosystem: Host-associated > Plants > Roots > Rhizosphere > Soil ...
TGGCTGCGCTGGCATCGTAATTTTACCCATGCGCTGCTCGGCCTGCCGGTGATGGCGCTCCTCACGATCGCGATCATCCGCATCGCGGGCCGCAAGCCGATCCGGTGGTGGCCCGCCTTTCTGGTGGCTGCGATCGCCGTTGCGTCGCACCTCATCCTGGACCTGACGAACGTGTACGGCGTTCGGCTGCTGCTTCCTTTTTCGGGACAGTGGTTTCATTGGGACATCACGCCAGTGCTTGACGTGACGATCTGGGCGCTGCTTCTCCTCGGCGTATTTGCGCCGCTGCTTGCACGTCTGGTCAGCTCTGAAATCGGCTCGCGGCGCAGCAGCGCCGGCGCGGGCTGGGCAATGCTTGCGCTCCTTGCGCTGGGCGCTTACGACTATACGCGCTCGGTCTTTCATGAGCGGGCGGTGAATCTGATGGCCTCACGGATCTGGAACGGGCTGACGGCTCGCCGGGCCGGAGCATTTCCGGAGGCGAACCCGCTGCTCTGGACCGGAATCGTCGAGTTGAGCAATGCATATGTGGAAGTTCCCATCGATCTGCGGGACGGCTTCCATCCGCTCGACGGAGTCACGTTTTACAAAGCCACCCGAGGACCCTCGGCAATAGCGGCCCTGGGGACGAGAGACTTCGAGGCGATGCAGCAGTTCGTGCAGTATCCGCTATGGATTGTCGAGCCCTCGGCCGACCCTCTGCCGGACGGAACGAGCGCAACCCGCGTCGTCCTGATGGATCTTCGGTTCGGCTCGCCGGCCGCGCCCGGCTTCAACGCCAGCGCGATCGTGGATAATCGCAACCGCGTGCTGGAATCTTCCTTCGCGTTCGGAGGCGCCCGGCCAAGGTGAACGATTCACGACCCGCACGAACTAAAACCGGCGGATGGATCGCTGCTTCGGAAATCAGGAAGAGCGCCGACGGCGCTCCGCTCTGCCGGTGGTGCGGTGGTGAGATTCCGAAGCCGCGCCGCACCTTCTGTTCGGAAGACTGCGTTCACCAGTGGAAGCTGAGAACGGATCCCGGTTATTTGCGCGAAAAAGTATTCGAACGCGATCGCGGCGTTTGCGCAAAATGCGGGGCCGATACAGTGGCGTTAAGAAGAGATCTGCGAAAGCTCGATTACGCGGCCCGCCGCGCCTTTCTAAAATCCTGGGGACTGCGGGAAGGCAGCCGGAAATCGCTGTGGGATGCCGATCACAGCGTGCCGGTTGCGGAAGGCGGCGGTCAATGCGATCTCGCAAACATGCGGACGCTCTGCCTGAAATGCCATCGCGAAGCCACAGCCGCGCTGCGCGAGAGAATGATAACAGCGCTGCGCCAGGAAAAGGCGGCGTTGGACGCTACTTCTTGAAAAGCCTGTCGAACGCGTCGCGCGCGTCGCTGGCATTGCGTGGGGGAGGAGTATTCACGCCCGGGACCGGCAGACGCGATCCGTTCATCTGCTGTTGAACGGAACTGGCCTCACGCGCAACCGTCACGCGCGGAGTAAACAAAGTGCAGGCGTTCGCCTGGTCCTTGATCGCGATCCGCACAGGAATCGGTTTCGTGCACTGAAAACGCGTCGAAGGCTCGAAATGCGCGCATTGTTTGCAGCAGTGCAGTTGAACGCCGCACTTCGGACAAGGCCCGCTATAAATCGCCCCCGGAGGCAGCGCTGTCGAGCAGTTGTAACAGCGCGATGCCGTTACAGCCTGAACCAGCCGCGGAAGGCGGGGGCCTGTAATGTCAATGGGAGGGCGCGGTCCGGAAGGTTTCGGCCTGCTGCCGTTGCCGTTTCCGGAGGACACGTGACCGGTGTCCTGGTAACCGCTTTGCCGGTACTTACGATCGGAGTCCATTCGAGGATCCACCTGTTGCTTATTTATGTTTTGTCGACTTGTTTGCTCGTCAATTCAGCTTTCGCCGACACGGACGGGGAGTCCTGGCGCATCGTTTTCTTAATTCTTGGAAATGCGTTTTCAGGAGAGCTTTTGCGGTTACCCGGCAGTGATGCCTCGGGCAGCTTCCGCTGAGGCTACAAATCCATTTTTAGCACGGAATGTTGTTCCTGTACAGATAGCGGCGCGCGGAACTAGTTTCGGACAGCCCATTTTGAACCAGTCCAAAAAGTTCCTGTGCTTGTGAATGCCCTGAAACATCGTGCGCGTTAACATCAATGTGCATGCTGTTGTTGCTAGCAGCGGCGCTCGGATCCGCTGCAGCCTCTCCAAAAGCCTTTACATATTCCAAAGATATAGCTCCGATCCTTTATGCAAGATGCGCGCAGTGCCACCATGAGGGTGAGGTTGCGCCGTTTCCGCTCACCAGTTACGAAGACGCGCGGAAGCGCGCGGCCCTGATCGCGACGGTGGTGCGGCGGCGCATCATGCCGCCATGGCAGCCTGTCGCCGGGTATAACCATTTTCAGAACGAACGCAGACTCTCGCCTGCAGAAATCACGGCCATCGAACGTTGGGCCGCAACCGGCGCTCCGCGAGGAAACGCGGAACATGAACCCGCTCCGCCCCATTTCGACAGCTCCGGCTGGAAGCTCGGAACGCCGGACCTGGTGGTGGAAGCGCCACGACCCTACGAGATTCCGGCGGATGGGCCTGATCAATATGAGTGCTTCGTCACGCCGATAAATCTCACGCGGGCCCGGTACATTCGCGCGGTGGAATTCCGCCCCTCAAATCGCCGCGTTGTGCACCATGCGCTGCTGTTCGCCGATGCGACGCACATCCGCCGCGACCCGCAATATCCGTGCTTCGGCACGCTCGGGCTGCTGCCGACGCTTGGCATTGGCGGATGGTCTCCCGGGAATGGTCCGATCGAAATGCTCGATGGCGCCGCGTTACCGCTCCCGGCGAATTCGCGGCTGGTGACTCAGATTCACTATCATCCGGATGGCAAACTCGAAGAAGACCGGTGGATGGTCGGTTTCTATTTCACCGGGAGGGCGCCAGTTCGGCGCGTCGTCGATGTCGGTTTAGCCTCGCGCATTATCGACATACCGGCAGGCGATGCGCACTATGTAGTGCGGCAGCATTTCACGATTCCGATTGCGGTGGACGCTGTCGGAGTTATCCCGCACGCGCATTTCGTCTGTCGCGAAATGCATGGCTGGGCGATTCTGCCGAATGGACGGAAACGGTGGCTGCTGAATATCCGCGACTGGAATTTCAACTGGCAGGATCAATACCGGTATGCGCGGCCGATCCACCTTCCGGCCGACACCCGCATCGAGATGGAATTCGTTTACGACAACTCCGCGGCGAACCCGCACAATCCGAATTCACCGCCCAGGCGCGTTATGTGGGGCCCCGGAATTCAGGACGAAATGGCGGGACTGCACGTCCAGTCAATCCCTGTTCACATGGAGGAATTGCCGGAACTGGGACGCGCGCTGTGGGGCGCGGTGATGCGATCCGTGGGCGGCGAGTTTTACCAACTCCCGCGGTAGACCGGCTCCGGCTCGAAGCCGAGCATTCCGACCGCGGCCACATAACCGTCTGGCGCTTTCAGATCCTTTACCTGAACGCGACCGTCAACCGGTTGGAACAAGGCGCCACCTGCGGTTTTCGAAGCAGCTTCCCGGCGCGCCCATCTTTGAAAGAGAGCGGGGCGCGACTCCCCCGAACCTGAATCAGGAAGATCGTTCTCGCCAAGGCGTTCCAGCAGCTTCGCGACATCCACGCGTTCACGCATCTGTTCGATATCGATTCCGACCTCCGCGGCGGAAGCCACGGCAACAGCGGCCCACTGCCCCGAGTGCGAGAGATTGAATCGCGGACCGCCCTTGATAAACGGCTTGCCATGAACGCCGGTTTCGAACCTCACGTCGAGCGGCCGGCATTCAAGACGCGAACTCAGAATTTCCCGCAAAGCCGTTCGCGCCCGTGCCCAGCGCAGACGATCGAGTTCCCGGTACAGACGGGCGGCTCGTTTCTCCTCGTCTGGCGTGAGCACGATGCGGCGGTCGCAATCAAGATTCAATATCCAGATATCCACCGGACATATATCAGCGGCGCGAATATCCATAGATCGCTGTAACTGCAAAAAAGGCCGGCCGGAAGATTCCGGCCGGCCGCAGGATATCCTGCTGTGACTCGCTCAGCGAGACAGGAGCTCGTAGTGCGGCATCGGTACGCTAACCGGCACAGGCGCCGTCGTCGATCCGAAATCCTTCGGCCGCAGCCAGTTTCCGAGCTGGATACCGAAGACGATTCGATACCCGGTCGAAAGATTCTGGAACGTGTAATTCGCATCGCCCTGTACAAAGAACGCGAACTCGTCGTTTGCCGGGATGACCAGTTTGAGGTCCGCCGACGGTATATGCCCGTAGCCCGGAACATACCGTTTTTTGTAGGCAATGGAGGCCTCCACATAAGACCTGCCGAACAGGCCGGTGACGCCGTGCAATCCTATCTGATCCTGGTACTTCAGATAAGCGAGAGGCGGGAAGTTCGCGCCGGTTAGCGATGTGGTGCTTACATTGCCGCTTTCCTTGAATCCTTTGCCTCCAAATATGCCGATGCTGCCGCCCTTGAACACGAAATCGACGGTCAGGATGCCGGCGCCCAGCATTCCGCCGCCCTGGTAGGCGTAAATGGACGCGTAATCGAACTGGGCGAACGCGCCAAGCTGGATGTGATTGAACCGGTTCAGAACGCCTACATCGAAGATTCCGTCGCTCAGGCCGTCTTTAATACTGGACCGGCGATGGTAATAGTCGTAGCTGCCATCGACCTGAACGGCGTGTGTACCGGACTGGTCCGGAGTCTTCCCGTTGCCGAAAGGAACCAGGACCTTTCCGAACATTTCCGCTGTATAGTTGCCCGTACGCCCTCCGCCCAATACGGGGCCAAAATCGACGCCCACCAGAGCATATTTCTTATTGCGCAGCGCTTCCTGCGTCAGCGCGTAATTCGCCGCGTTCCGTCCGGCGGTCTCAGCGATCTGCGTGGTCTGGTCGGAAGTCAGAGGCGGAGGCCGGCGCACCAGTTCCTGCGTGTCGGTGTGGATAGCGCCGGTATCCTGGCGAATCGCAGTTGTATCCTGCTTGATCTGACTGTTATCACCCTGCAACTGCTTGACCTGATTTTCCAGATCCTGCAGCTGCGAAAGAATGTTGTCGATCTTGCCCAGTTGCCCGCGAGCGTATTTGATGAAGTCTTCGATGGCGGAAGCGATACTGCCATCGCCGATTACCGTGCCATCCGGCGCCGTTACCGTAATTTCCACACGCCTGTTCATAAACCGCGCGTTTCTGCTCCGGGAATTCACCTCCAGATTCCTTTTCCCATCACCGCGAGTGGTGATCTGGTTGGCGTTCGCTCCGTAGTGCTGCAGAAATTGCGCGACCGCATTGGCCCGCGCCAGGGATAAACGGTCATTCGCGCGGTTCGAGCCGATCTGGTCCGAATTGCCGACGATCGTAACTTTATAATCCTGGTGATCCTTCAGCAATTGCGCCAGACGCAACATGCTGGGAAAACCATCAACCAGAACCGCCTGATTGAATTCAAAATTGATTTCTTCCCAATCCGTGGGTTTCGCTCGCGTATTTTCGCCTTGTGCGTACACGGCTTGAGTGAATACTCCCGCTGCAATCAATGCTGGCAGCAGTCTCCTGATCATCGACGCTCCTCTCCCTTTGCGCATTCTTTTTTCTTTGTTCTCTAGAAGACCCGTAACATGCAGTTACAGTATTGCTTCCAGAATAACCATTGCGCTCATCTCACCCCAAGTTATTTAATGTTGCAAAGGACGCACAATTGACCTGGAAGTGTACGGAAAATCCACGACTTGCAGGAAATTGGGTTTTTCAATACGCCCGGCTATGGCCTAAGCCTTACACGATTGGTAACTACTCCTGCGCTAATTAGCGTAAGTGAGTCACCCGGGACATACTCCGTAAGTCGAATCCTATCTTTGTCGTATTCGCGCCGGTCAGGGGTGCCCGGGCGACCCCGCATCACGGGCGGCTTACGATGAAATCGTGATCGTAACGGGAGCGGGCATTATCGGCCTTTCAAGCGCATGGCGCATGGCGCGCGCAGGATTACGCATCGTATTGTTCGATGCGCGGGAAGCCGCCGCCGAAGCGAGCTGGGCCGGAGCCGGCATGCTTGCGCCCGGAGGCGAGATCGACACACATTCAGAGCTGGCCGCCATGGCCCTCCGGAGCCTTCATGCATATGAACCTTTTGTGCGGGAACTCGAAGGCGAGACAGGCTTCGACATTGATTTCCAGCGATGCGGCGCATTTGAGCTGGCCGCCAACGAAGCCGAGTTGGCCATGCTTCGACAAAAAGCGGACCTGCAGCGGTCGATGGGAATCCCTTCCGAATCGCGCGCCTGGCGAGACTTTGAAGCGCGCTTTTATCCGGAAGACGGCATTGTGGATCCCCGACAAGTGACGGCGGCCCTGCGTACCGCTTGCCTGCGGCTGGGAGTGACCCTGCGCGAGCACGAGCCAGTGCTGGAGATCGCGCCGGATGGCTCCTGGGTGCGGACGGCCCGAGAGACGATCAGCGACCCCGACGGCGTTCTGATCACAGCCGGCGCATGGAGTTCGTCGCTCTGCTCCGCCCTGCCGCGCACGATCCCGGTGCGCGGACACCTGCTCTCATGGAATCTGCCGCCGCGAACCCTGCCTTCCATCGTTCGGCATGGGCATACGTATCTGCTGCAGCGGCGGAATGGAGCGTTGATCGCCGGCAGTTCCATGGAGGATGTCGGGTTTGACCGGACAATCAACGATGCGATCGCAGGCGATATCAGGGACCGCGCGGTGCGGCTCCTTCCAGCGCTCGCGACCATAGAGCCTTCAGCACGCTGGATCGGCTTCCGCCCGGCGATCGCCGCCGCGAACGGCATTGCGTGCGCGCCGCTCGTCGGGCGGATCGGCCCGAGACTCTGGGCGGCCGTGGGTCACTACCGCAATGGAATCCTGCTGGCGCCTGAAACAGCGCGGGTGATTACGGAAACCATCATTCAATCCTCGGCCTCCTGATCGGCGCCTCCATTGAGTCAGCGCGCAACCCATTGCGGGAAGGGATTTCCGGGCGCCTCGCGGCAGCATTCGAGCAGATCGGAAATACGTTTTCGCCGCCGCATCAGCGCCTCGAGCAGTTTTTCAAGCGGCGCCACGTCCTCGCCGATCCATTCGGGAGGCAGGCGACGAAGAGCGCGGTCGAGCACATCGTCCGGAAAGTTCCGCACACGGCTGAGCCAGGGCTCGAAGTCGTCAAGCGATTTGACCTTCCGATAGACCACCCGGCGCCCATAAAGGCCCATAATTGCGGATTCAGGCAATTCCCAATGCGGACCGTTGAACACGAAGCCGTTATCGATCATCAGCGCCACAAAACCGAGTTTGCGCGGCGGAATCCCGGGTTTTGCAAGCCAGTGCTTCAACTGCGCGCGGAAGAAAACAGCCTGGCGGCCATCAGCATTGGCCACCCAGCGATCGAATACGAGCGCCCCCAGAAATTGTTCGACATTCGCCACCTGATTCAGCAGCGCATCCGGGACAAAGTCGTAGACTCCCGTCGTGTCCGGACTACCGGGATAGCGCGAGCCGAACGCCCATCCCGGCTCGACTTCGATGCGCCGCGAGCCCGCCTGAAGATGCACGTCCGGATTTGCCGCCAGAAAGCGCGGGTGGATGGCTACAAGGCTGGTCTCCGGGGCCGCAATCTCCAAATGCGCAAGGATCTCCGAAGCGATTGCCTCGTTCACGAGAATTCTGCGGTGCTGGAGGTTATTCTGAAACTTGACGATGTAGAAGTTGCCATCGTCGGCTTCCAGCAGATGAGCCTGAGCGCCGCCCCGCATTTTTCGAACGAAGCGGACTGCGTTTACCGGCATCGAAATCGGCGGAAGCTCGAATCCATCGCCGAGGAGAACATCAGTTGACGCCCGAGGAAACCAAAGCCGCGCCGGATGTGGGCAAGGACGCAACGCGGAGCCGCGATGAAGTCGCGCTCGAGTTGATGAAATTTATCGCAGTTACGACTGGATACGGGAAAGGATCTACCGGCAGCGCCGGTTTTTCCGGGAAGCCGACGAAATCGGCGGAAGAGTATGCGGATGCGCTGATCCAGCTCTTTGAAAAATGCCGATCCGTGGTGGCCAAACCAATTCCGGAATCGAAGTGATTACGCGATAACAGGCGGGGCCGATAACCGGCCCGCCTGCCCGCAAAATGCCTAGCGGCGGGTCTTTTTTGTCGCCTTCTTTTTCGCCGGAGCTTTCTTCGACGCCTTCAGCGGCATTTTCGCCGAAGTTTTCTTCGCGGCTTTTTTCACCGCGGCTTTCTTTGCAGGGGCGGCCTTCTTTAGCGCCGTTTTAGCGGCAGCCTTTTTCGCAGGAGCCTTCTTTGCTGGAGCTGTTTTGGCGGCCGCTTTCTTTGCAGGCGCGGCTTTCTTACCCGCAGTGGCCTTGCCCGCCGCCTTCTTGGCCGCAGCCTTCTTCGCCGGAGCCTGCTTCGCTGCAGCTTTTTTCGGTTCAGCTTTTTTCGCCGGAGCCTTGCGTGATGGGGCTGAAGCGCCGGAAGACTTCGAAGCCTTTCGGGCAGGCTTCCTTGCGGGAGCCGCTCCTTCAGCCTCGCTGCCTTCGACGTCGATTACATCTTCTTCGTTTTTCTCTTTCGCGCCGGTTTCGCCCTGCGCGCGGGACTCACCGGCCGCTCCCGATTTTCCATGTTCGGCTGATTCGTTGGCGCCGGCTCCGGAGCCGCTGGATCCGTGACGTCCCCGCTCATGAGGAGCAGCGGGAACCTTTTCGGATTCCTCGTCTTCGTCCTCTTCGTCGTCTTCGTCGTCTTCGTAGTCGTCGAGTTTGGAATCCGTTTCGTCGCTCTCCTCGTAGTCACGGAAATCTTCCATTTCGTCTTCGTCTTTCGGAGCGAGCTTCAGATCATCGAACATTCAATGAGCCTCCTGTTTCGGCGCAGTCATCATTAGCATACCCCTTTTTAAACGGTTCGCAAGTCTTGTTTGTGAGCGCCCCCAATGTTCATGCGCGCCGAAATCCTCCCCAAAAAAATGAATGGCCCGGCGATTTCGCGCCGGGCCGGAGGAGAAACAAAGCAAGGAGGAGGGATCAGCGATTCAAACTATGCGAACGGTGATTCAACTGCGCGATTGTAGAGGAGCGATGCAAGGGCCGTTTCGCGGCCGACTGTACTACGTGTGAGCGAGATTCGGCGGCAGCGCCACCGGTGCGAGCTCCACCGTTCCGAGCCAGCGTTCGCTTGCCGGCGCGGTGAACGCTCTTGTGGGCGCGCGAAACTCTCAGAGGCGGCATGGTCTCGTGATAAGCAGCCGGAATCAGCAGCCGCTCGCCCGTGTTCGGATCATTCCCGGAAAGCCTGTTGGCCGTTGCGATCGCGCTTGAGGACGAGTGAAACTCGCGCGCGATCTGCGCCAGAGTTTCGCCTGACTGGACGCGATGGATGCGCCAGGACGGGCGCCTCTCCGTCGGAATCTGTTCGAGAGCAGCCGTGAGTGTCGTGCCGGAGCCTTTGGGAACGCGCAGAGCGAATCCAGCCGGAATCATGCCGCGAAGCAGAGCCGGATTCAACTGCTGCAATTGCGAGATCGGGGCGTCGGCAAGATCGCTCACGAGCGCAAGGTTGGTCGTCGAATCGATCGTTACCGTGTCGTATTCGACGGGTGAATCAAGCTGAACCTGATCCAGGCCGTATTCATGCGCGTTCTTCGACATGATCGTCATCGCAAGGATGATCGGAACATAGTTGGCCGTTTCGGCCGGAAGCGCGTGCCGCGCCCGCAGCTCCCAGAAGTCCGCATAGCCGGTTCGCTCTACCGCGCGCTCAACGTTTCCAGGCCCGCAGTTATAGGCGGCAATCGCCAGATACCAGTCGTTGAATTCCTTATAGAGATCGTGCAGATGCCGGGCCGCCGCCCGTGTAGCCTTTTCCGGATCGAGCCGGTCATCCGACCATGCGGTCTGCATCAGGCCGTACTGATTGCCGCGGAATTTCACAAACTGCCACATGCCTTCGGCTGCGGCGCGCGAAACCGCGCGGGGCAGAAATCCCGATTCCGCCTGCGCCAGGTGAACCAATTCCTGCGGGACGCCTTCCTCGGCCAGAACGCGCGAGATCATGTCGCGATACTTCCCGCTGCGCTCGATGCCCATTTCGATTGTCCTGCGCCCACGGCCGCTGAAGTAATTGATATAGCCGAGTACGACGTCGTTCACCACCAGCGGCAGCGCCGAGACCGTGCTGCCCACTTCGCTGGCGACCCGGTTCTTCATCTTCGGGTCGACCGGGAAGGTCATCTGAACGATGTCATCGAGCGGGGCCTTGTCGAATTGCGGTTCGGAATCCGCTGCCATCGCGCCCATCCTGCTCAGGTCCATGTGGCTGATGTTGTCCACCATCTCTTCGAGCCTGGTTTCGAAGAGCGTACGGCTGGTCGGGTTTTCCGACGCCCGCAGCATCAGATCGATCGCGTTATCAAAGGCGGTCCTCGCCTGATCGAAGGAGCGATCCTGATAGAACTGCTTTCCCTTTTTGAAGCTTTCTTCGGCTTGTTGAACCAGGAGATCGGATGAATTGGGCTGAAACAAGCCGGTGTGGACATCTTTCGCGACCTGTTTGATGTAGGGGAGATGTTCGGTTTCGGCGATATCGGCCAGTGCGCCCGTTGACGGCATCCGAATCGCGGCGGGAGCAAAGAACGAAGTTTGGAGATTCGATTGCTGAGCTTGTGACAGAGATCCCGAAAAAGCCAGGAAAATACAGAAAAAAACAGGCGAGTAGCGATTAGCGTTCCAGGCCATTCATTCTCCTCGAAATACAACAATTCCGGGTTTACGAGGTCTCCCCGGGCGCTCGGCCCGTAAAGCGACCCTATCAGGCTAACCCAGCCGTAACAAGTGCGTCAACCCGCATGGGTCACAATACCGGGTCCAATTGACACTCTGGCTAGCCCGCTTTATCCCAATTTTAGCCTGTTGAGGCCATTCCAATTCTCGATTTAGTGTGGTAACCACTACTCCTCTTCCAGCTCTTCTTCGCCCGCACGCGCCGCCTTTGCCGCGGAAATAATCTTTTCGGCCTGGGGTTGCGGCACGAAATCATAGTGGTCGAATTCCATGGTGAACGAGGCCCGCCCCTGCGTCATCGACGTCAGATCGTTCTGATAATTCAACATCTCCGCCATCGGAACGTGGGCGCGAATGATTTGTGTTCCGCCCTGTGTATCCATACCGGAGATTCGTCCCCGGCGGCCATTCAAATCGCCCATCAAGTCTCCGGCAAACTCCACGGGCGCCTGTATTTCGACATTCATTACCGGCTCGAGCAGACTGGGTTTCGCAGTCTGCATCGCGTTGCGAAACGCCTTTCTCGCGGCCAGTTTAAATGACAGTTCCGACGAATCCACATCGTGGTAAGAGCCGTCGTAAAGCACCACCTTGAAATCCACCATCGGGTAGCCCGCAAGATATCCGCGTTCGGCCGCTTCCAGAATTCCTTTTTCCACCGCGGGGATATAGTTTTTAGGAATGGACCCGCCGAAGATGTCGTTCACAAACTCGAAACGAGCTCCGCGCGGCAGCGGCTCCATTCGAATCCAGCAATCGCCGAACTGCCCGTGCCCGCCGGTCTGCTTTTTATGGCGGCCCTGCACATCCGCCGTTCCCCGAATCGTTTCGCGATAGGGAATCTTGGGCGCTTTCAGCGTCACGTCCACGCCGTATCGTTTTTTCATCTTGCTGACGGCGATCTCCACGTGCTGCTGGCCCGCTCCCGCAACCAGAAACTCCTTGGTCTGCGGATCGCGATAGAACCGCAGCGCCAGGTCTTCTTCCAGAATCTTGTGGAGCGCGTTGCCCATGCGGTCTTCGTCGTTCCGGCTCTTCGCTTCCACGGCGAAGGCGATCGACGGTTCGGGAACCGTAACCGGCGGAAACACCACCGGGGACGATTTGTCCGCGAGCGTGTCCCCGGTCAGCGTCTCCTTCAGTTTGGGAACCGCTCCGATGTCGCCGGCGTGAAGCTCATTGACCGGGGTAATCGTCTTTCCGAGCGGCGCGCCGATGTGCGCCAGCCGCTCGCTGGCATTCCGGCCCACGTTGAGCAGATTCGCATCATTCTTAATACATCCCGAGAGGACCTTGAAAAAGCTGATACGCCCGGCGAAAGGATCCGCGGTCGTTTTGAAGACGTAGGCAGCGGCGGGCTCGGACTCAGCGCACTTGCGCTCGATCTCCTTCCCGTTTAACGTCACTTTCGCCGCAGGGCGGTCCGCCGGAGTGGGAAACGCTTCCACAATCAGGTCCAGCAGGCGGTCCGCCCCAATGTTGTGCAAGCCGGACATGCACAGCACGGGGAAAACACGGTTTTCCCGCATTTCTTCATCGAGGCCGCTGATGATGTGCTCCTCGGGAAGCGTACCCTTCTCGAAAAATTCCTCCATCAGGTCGTCTTTGCCCTCGGCCACCACCTCCACCAGTTCTTCATGGGCGTGCTTCGCAGCCTCGGCATATTGGGCCGGAATCTCGCTTTCCTGCCCCTTGCCGTTTCCATCGAGCGGATACGTATAGGCCTTCATCCGGATGACGTCGATGATGCCTTTGAACTCTTTTTCGGCTCCGAGCGGCAGATGGATGGGAATTGCGCTGCGCCCGAAACGCGCGTGTATCGATTCCAGCGCGCGATCAAAACTGGCCCGGTCGCGGTCAAGCTTTGTGATTACGAGGGCCCGCGGCAGCCCGTTCTGTTCCGCGTATTCCCACATTTTTTCGGTCAGAGCCTCGACGCCCGACGTCCCATCCACCATCACGACCACCGCATCCGCCGCCACCAGCGTCGCTTTCGCGTCGTTGATGAACATATTGAAGCCTGGCGTATCAAGAATATTGATTTTGGTTTTATTCCACTCAATCGCGGCAATCGAGGTCGTAATCGTGAGCTTGCGATTGATCTCCTCTTCGTCGTAATCCGTGATGGTGTTTCCCTGGTCCACGCGCGTTAACCGGTCGGTCGCGCCCGCCGCAAACAGCAACCCGGCCACCGCGGAAGTCTTGCCGCTGTGGCCGTGGCCTACAATGCCGATATTTCGAATGTCCTTTGTTTCGTATGTCTTCACGGATACCTCCGTCGCTCGACCGGAATCGTATCACAGTTGAAACAAATGGCAGGGCAAGCGTGAGTGAGCACGCGTGAGTGAGGCTCCGCCTATAATCGTGCGTGTGCTGAATCTCCTCGACGAGATCCAGTTTCGCGATCCCGTTCGTTCGCGCCCCGAACTGGCTCTGCTGGATAAACTCCCGGGTCCGGCCAGGCAAATCGCCACCGCGATGCTTCCGGCTCTGCCCAATCCGGACGACGCAGTCCACTACTTAAAGCGGCTTTACGATGAATCTCCGGATGCGGCGCGCCGGCTCGCCGGGGACAGGAATGCCCTTCGCTACGCGCTCACGATCTTCGCGTACAGTCGCTTTTTGGCGAAAGCCATCGTGCAGAATCCGGAGTGGATTCTCGAACTTGCCGCAGCCGGTGACCTTCATCGCGGTTTTCTGGCCGATGAATACGAGGCGCAGCTTCAGGATTTCCTGACGGCCCGCGCCGGGCAAACCTCCGATTTCGCTCTCTTTCGCCGCAAGCAGATCCTGCGCATCGTGCTACGCGACGTCTTGCGTTTCGCGGATCTCTCGGAAACCACAGGCGATCTGTCGAACCTGGCCGACGCCATCCTGAACGTCGCGTGGCGGCGAGTCCGCGAACAGACGGCCCAGGAACTGGGGGAGCCGGGGTCTGGCGCTCCGGCGCGTTTTTCGGTGCTGGCGCTCGGGAAACTGGGCGGGCGCGAACTGAACTACAGCTCCGATATCGACCTGATGTTCATCTATTCGGACGAGGCCGCCACGACCGAATCTCCCGATTCCGGCCTGACCACGAAGGAATTTTTCAATGTCGCCGCCAACCGTCTCACGGAACGGCTCGGATCCTATTCGTCCGAAGGATTGTGCTACCGGGTCGATTTGCGGCTGCGCCCGGACGGCCGCTTTGGCGAAGTCTGCCACTCGCTCGAGGGCGCGAAAAAATACTACGCCTCGCGCGGCCGCGACTGGGAATTGCAGATGCTGATCAAGGCCCGCGTCTGTGCCGGCGATCCGGGCCCCGGACGCGCGCTGCTTGAATTCGTGCAGCCGCTGATCTATCGAACCAGCACGGATTTCCGCACCATCGAGGCGGTTTCCGAGACCCGCTCCCGCATTCACGAAAAAAATCAGCGGCGGCGTAATGCGACCCTCGATGTGAAATTGGCTCCCGGCGGCATCCGCGATGTCGAATTTCTGGTGCAGTGCCTGCAACGGCTCTATGGCGGCCGTGACGCCTGGGTGCGGCACGGCGGCACTCTGCTCGCGCTCTCCCGCCTGCGCGATAAAGAGCATCTCTCCAGCTCTGAATATGCGCGTCTGGCCTCGGCTTATCAGTTCCTGCGGCACATCGAGCACCGGCTCCAGTTCGAGGAGGACCGCCAGACCCACACACTGCCGCGCACTACCGACGATCTGGATCTGCTCGCGCGCAAGATGCCGCCCGGCACGCCAGGCCTGCCGGGCGCGGGCACGCTCGAACGCGAGTTGGATCATCATCTTGGAAATGTCCAGGAGCTGTATGAGCGGGTAATTCACTCGCGTTACCGCCTGGCGGAAGCCGGCGTCGCGCCTGCGCCCTCGGCCGCTCCGCCGGACGAAACTTCCGGGGAACCAGAACCGGGGCCCTCGCCGGATCGCTCCGAATTCCCTTCCCCCAATCTGAGCCGCTACCTCGAACAGCGCGCCCCGGAATTTTTCCGTGCCATCGTTTCCGGAGGCATCCTCCGCAGTCGCGACAGCTTTGAATCCTTTCTCGAAAAGATCGTCTCCCAGCCAGAGTGGCTGGAGGCGCTGAACCGCAACCCGGAACTGGCGCGCAGCACGATCGATCTTTTTGAGCACAGCCATTACTTCGCGGACCAGCTCGTTCGCCATCCCGAACTCATCGCTGAAGTGGAGCAGGCCTGCGGCGAAAAGCAGGGCCGAACCGGTTTTGCGCCACCGCACGATCCCGCCGAACTGCGCCGTTTCTTCCGCGAGCAGATGATCCGCATTCAAAGCGACAGCATTTATCACCGGGCGCCAGTTTTCAAAACTCTGAAGCGCACTTCGGATCTGGCCGATTCCGTGATCGCCGCGGCCTACGAGATCGCCGTGGCAGAGGCGCTCGCCGCGGCGCCACCCGGATCTTCCGAATATCTTCCGGCCGGGCAGATGAAGGTGATCGCGCTCGGCCGCCTGGGCATGCGGGAATTCGATCTTGCCTCGGACGCGGACCTCGCGTTCCTTATTCCGGATGCCGATGCGCCCTGGATCGAGTTCTGGACGGGCGTCGCCGAGCGCCTGATCAACATCGTTGGCGCTTATACCGGCGACGGGCTCATCTTCACCATCGATACGCGTCTGCGCCCCAATGGCCGCGAAGGGCCGCTGGTCCAGACTGAAACGGCGTACAAGCAATACTTCGAACAGCGAGCCGAAGCGTGGGAAGGCATCTCATGGATGAAGGCCCGCGCAGTGGCCGGCAACATTGAGGACGCCACGAAGTTCCTGAACAGTGTGCAGGAGCTCGACTGGCGCCGTTACGGGCAAAGCGGCCGCTCAAGGCCGGAGCTGGCGAAGATGCGCGCCCGGCTCGAGCGCGAGCAGGGCAATCGCAACCCCCTCAAGGCCGGGCGCGGCGGTTTTTACGATATCGATTTCGCGCTCATGTACCTTCGCCTCAAGGGCGGAGGGCTGTTCTTCAAAGTGCTGAACACGCCGCAACGAATCGATGTAGTTGAAAAGATGGGGCATCTTGAGCGTGAAGACGCCGAGTTCCTGCGGGATGCGGCGGTGTTCTATCGCGCCATCGATCATGGCGTGCGGATCGCGACGGGCCATGCGGAAGGCCGGCTTCCTACAAATCGCACGCAGCTCGCCGTGCTGACGGAACTCGTCCATCGCTGGATCCCGCCCGCATTGCGTGAGGGCACTCTTGACTCAGTACTTAAACGCATTCGCCACCAGACGCGCGACTACTTTGAACGCCTCTTCGGCAGGGCGTAGCTCCGGAATTATCGAATGACCCTCTCCGTTCCGCTCGAAGAATACCTGAGCACGGTCTACCATCCCGACTGCGATTACGTGGATGGCCATGTGGAGGAGAGGAATTGGGGGGAATTCGAGCACGCCGAGTTGCAGACGGCAATGGCGGTATTTCTTCGCCAGAACGCGAAACCGTTTCGGGTTCGTACTGTTGTTGAAGTGCGACTCCAGGTCGCGCCTCGCCGGTTCCGCATCCCGGACGTCTGTTGCTTCCGCAAGCGGCCCGAGGGCCGAATCATCACCGAACCACCGGTGCTCTGTATCGAGATTCTCTCGCCCGAGGACCGATTTTCGCGAGTTGAGGCGAGAATCGCCGATTATCTCGCCATGGGCGTGCCGTACGTGTGGGTGATCGATCCGGAGAATCTGAACCGGTCGTTTATCTATGAGCGCGGGCAGTCGCCATCGCCGCGCGAGGTTACGGATCGCGTTCTCACCGCGGGAGAAATTCGGGTGAATCTCGACGAGCTCCCGCGGCAGGAAGACTTCGAATAATCGGCTCAAGCAGCTTTTCCGCCAGATACCCCACCGCCGGCGCCACAACGCCGTCGCCGAACAGATGATAGGCATGGTTGTCGTTGGCGGGCAGCTGATACGTCTCCGGCAGTCCCATCAGGCGCGCGCATTCGCGTGGCGTTAGCAATCGGGACCGAACCGTCGATCCTTCAACAACCATGATGGTCTGCCGGCTTGATCCTCCTGCGGGCGTACGCAGACACCCCGCGACATCGTCGAACCGGATTTCAGCACGCTGCACGTGATCGCCCTGTTCGTCAACGCGCGTCCGCCGGTAGACACAGCCGACCGTTCGCCCGCCAGAACGCACAGCGGCTTCGACCCGGCCCCGATGCAGCGGGCTCATTAACGAAAGCAGCCGCTTTGTGTACTCGGACGTGTGCCACCGGGCGGGATTGACGTCCTCGTCCAGTAAGTCGGTTAATCGCATCGTGTGCGGCGCAGGGACCGGCAGCCGCCACCATACCCATCGCTTCTTCAGACACGGCGCAAGATTTCCCACCGCACCCAGAAGGCTCGGCGGATGCCACAACGGATCGGGGTCCGCAGCCGGAGGAGCTTCGGTACGCGTCGCGAGTAAGAACAGCCGTGGCCGCGATTGCGGTACGAACCATTTGGCGTCGATCACGAGCGCCCCCGCACAATACCCGCCCCCGACCAGCGCGGCGATGATCGCAGCGAAATCTCTGCCCTTATGGGATGTGATCACCCCGCAGACATTTTCGAGCACAATCGCGCGCGGCGGTCGCCCGTCGGCGATGAGCGCCTGCATTAAACGCCAGAAAGCCCAGAACGCTCCGGAGCGCTGCCCGTTCAGTCCAGCGCCATTGCCTGCGAGCGATAAGTCCTGGCAGGGAGAAGACGCCCATGCAAGATCCGCGTGTCCGGGCAAATCATCGGCCGCGAGATCCGCGACGTCGCTCACCCGCAGCCGGTCGTCACTCCAATTGGCCGCGTAGCTTGCCGCCTTTTTCGGATCGATGTCGTTGGCAAAAAGGCAATCCCAGCCGGAGCCGAGCCCGGCTCGCGCCATCCCGCCGCCGCAGAAGAACTCGTACCAGGACGGCCGCCGGCCCTCCATTCACCCCAGCTTCCTGCGAGCAAACGGCCGGGCAAATGCGGCGGGCGGATTATGGGCGTTCGTGGCGGCGGCTTTCCGGTAACACTCCATTGCTTTGTCACGCTGGCCCAGCTTTTCATAGGTCTGGCCGAGCAGGCATTGGATGAAAGGATCGTTCTGGTTTGCTTTCTCTAAATCCGCGAGCGCTGTCTGATAATCGCCCAGGTAGAAGGCCACGTAGCCTGTCAGATACGGGAGGAAAGGCTCCTGCTGTTTCCGCAGCGCCGTCATCTGATCGAGCGCTGCTTTCGCGGCGGCAACGTGCATTTCGGCTTCCGCTCGGTTTCCGCGTCGCGCGGCGATTCGCGCCTGGGCGTGCTCCCAGC
>Ga0068855_100003941_pt1 | contig 18117 bp, 18 predicted proteins | sample KBSCornC52_FD_66592 | JGI IMG/M metagenome (GOLD analysis project Ga0068855, IMG submission 66592) | Corn rhizosphere microbial communities from Kellogg Biological Station, Michigan, USA - KBS Corn C5-2 | ecosystem: Host-associated > Plants > Roots > Rhizosphere > Soil ...
GACTGCGGGATTCAGCTTTGCGCGCGCTGCGCGCTCATGAGGGGTACCAATAGCACAAACGCTCTGAGGTTGGCAGTAATCGTGGGGTACTTGGCGTTGATGCCATTCTCGCACCCGCTACAATCCTGCGCATCATGAGGAAGCCGCATTACGCCTGGATCGTTCTGGCGATCACCTTCGTCGTCCTGCTGGTAGCCGCCGCGATCCGCGCCACGCCGGCCATTCTCATCGTTCCGTTCGAAGCTGAATTCGGCTGGTCGCGAGCTACGATCTCACTGGCTATATCCGTCAATCTGCTGTTGTACGGGCTCATGGGTCCGTTCGCCGCGGGAGTGATCAACCGCTACGGACCGCGGCGGGTCATGGCTGTCTCGATCGCCTTGATCGGCCTGGGCACGCTCGCCACCATCGGGATGAAACACGCCTGGCAACTGATGACGCTCTGGGGAGTGCTTGTTGGTCTCGGCACCGGAATGGTCGCCGTCGTGATGGGCGCCACGGTGGTGCAACGTTGGTTCCATCTCCACCGGGGCCTCGCGCTGGGACTTTTAACCGCAAGCTCCGCGACCGGCCAGCTGATTTTTCTACCGTTGCTCGCGAAGTTGGTGGTGAGCTCCGGGTGGCGCTGGGCAGTCGTAGTCATTGCGGCGGTCGCGCTCAGCGTCGCGCCCATCGCGCTCTGGCTCATGCGGGATCGCCCGGGGGATAAGGGCCTGCGGCCCTACGGTCTCCCGGCTACCGAGCCTGCCCCAACACCCATCGGCGGCAATCCAATCGTCGCTGCCTTGTCAGCTCTCTCGATCGCGAGCCGCTCGCGCGAGTTCTGGATTCTCGCTGGCAGCTTCTTCGTCTGTGGCGCAAGCACCAACGGCCTGATTGGCACTCACCTCATCCCCGCCTGCATGGACCACGGGATTCCCGAGGTACGTGCCGCAGGACTCCTGGCGCTTATGGGTATTTTTGACCTGGTGGGCACGACCGGCTCGGGTTGGCTGTCCGATCGCTTCGACAACCGCATGCTGCTTTTCACTTATTACGGGCTCCGCGGCCTGTCGCTCCTTTACCTGCCCTATGGCTTCGGTTCCGAGGGTCACGGGTTGGGGCTATTTGCTGTGTTCTACGGCCTCGACTGGATCGCTACGGTACCCCCCACGGTCGCCCTTACCCGGCAAGCGTTCGGTCCGGAGAGAGCCAGTCTGGTTTTCGGGTGGATCATGGCGGCTCACCAGGTTGGGGCTGCCCTGTCGGCCTCCTTCGCAGGCTTCATACGTACGACAGAAGGTAATTACGATCATGCCTTCCTGTTGGCGGGCGTTCTCTGCATGATCTCAGCAATAGGCGTCCTGTTCGCCGCCAAGCACCCGGTCAAGCCTGCTTTGAATCCGCTCCCCGGCTAGCGGCTCCGGTATAATTCCTGCTGGGGAGCTGAGCCAGGAGGAATGACCTTGAGATCAAAACTGCCCGCCCTGCGTCCCGCGCGCGCCCCTTTTAAGCGCACGCTTACCCTTGCCCTGTACGCGCATCTGGCCTTCGCCTCGCTTGCACAGGCTATCATCCTGAACGCCGAGGCTGTGCCTACGCCAGCCGCCGCGCATACGCGAGATTCCGCGCCTCGGCTCTGAATACTCGCCTCAGTGAATCAGCCGCGCGCAAAGGTCCAACAAGCCGCTCGGCAATAGACCCAGAATCAACACGGCAGCCGCGTTGATCGCCAGGACCACCCGCACGCCCGTCGAGCGCTCAGTGGCCGGCGCATCGGCTGCGGGCGCGTCGAAGTACATGAGCTTGATGACGCGCAGATAGTAGAAAGCTCCCACTACTGACATGCCGGCTGCGATCACCACCAGCCAGAAGTGCTGCGTCTCCCAGAGCGCCTGGAAAATGCGCAGCTTGGCCCAGAACCCCACAAAGGGCGGCACGCCGGCGGTCGAGAACATGAGCATCATCATCACCAGGGCCAGCAACGGATCGCGCTGGTAAAGCCCTTTGTAGTCGTCGAGCTTGTCGGCCTCGTAGCCGGCCCGGCTGGCGAGCACAACCACGCCGAAAGAGCCCAACACCATCAATACATAGACCAGGCTGTAATACAGCGCGGCCGAATAGCCGCCGGGCGTACCCGCAACGAACCCGAGCACGATGAACCCCACATTGGAGATCGTGGAGTACGCGAGGAGCCGCTTGATGTTCGTCTGCACCAGAGCGACCGTGTTGCCGACGACGAGGCTCAGAATGGCCAGAATGCTCAACATCTGCGACCACTCGGCGACGGTGCCGCCCAGTCCATGTGCGAGTAAACGCAGCGCCAGCGCGAAATATGCGAGCTGGGGCGTCGTGCTGACAAACAGGGTCACGCTGGTCGGAGAGCCCTGGTAGACATCCGGCAGCCACATGTGAAAGGGGACGGCGCCCAGCTTGAAGGCTACTGCGACGACGATGAAAACCAACCCAAGGGTCACACCGAGGCTCGACGGTGAATGCAGCTTCACCGCGATCTCCTCGAGGTTCAAAGTGCCTGTGAGGCCATAGATGAGCGACATGCCATAGAGCAAGGCTCCCGAGGCTATCGCCCCGAGCACGAAGTACTTGATGGCCGACTCGGCGGCGACGCCGGAATCACGGTCGAACGCGACCATCGCATAGGTTGAGAGCGCCAGGAGCTCGACACCGATATACACCGTCAACAGGCTGTTGGCGGACACGAGTACGAAAATACCCAGCAAGGCCGTGAGCGCCAGGACGTAGTACTCCCCCTTGAGGATCTTGCGATTCTCCAGGTAGGTACGCGAATACAGCAGGACAACGGCAACGAACAGGAACCCGGCGAGCTTCAATACATAGCCGAGCTCGTCCGCGACATACATGCCATCGAACAACACCGAATGGTGTGTGACGTGGCCATACGTGACCGTCAACGCCGCACCCAGTGCCAGCGATATCAATGTCAGGGTAGACGCCAGCCCCGGCCGCTTCGCGCCCGCAAAGGCATCGACCAGCAGAACCGCGCAGATCGCCGCCATCAGGTAGATCTCGGCGATGGCGGGCTGAATGCTGGACCAGGTGAGGATCGTTTCGGTCATGGGCGTGCTCAAAGCGGAATCTTGGTGGCCACAGCCTGGTCGACCAAATGATGGATGGTCGGCTGCATGATCTTCAGCAGCGGCGCGGGCCAGATGCCAACGAGCAGCACCGCAATCGCGAGTGAGGCCAACACCAGGAACTCACGGCCATTCAGGTCTTGCAGAGCGGCCACCCGGTCATTCGCGACCGGCCCGTAAACCACTCGCTTCACGAGCCACAAGGTATACGTTGCGCCGAGTATCAGTGTGACGGCTGCCAGAAACGAATACCAGAAGCTCGCCTTGAATGCGGCGATGATGACGAGAAACTCGCCGACGAAGCCGGATGTGCCCGGCAGTCCCGTGTTGGCGAGCCCGAACAACACCATGAAGGCCGCGAAGATCGGCATGGTGTTGATCACGCCACCATAGTCGGCGATCTGGCGGGTATGCATCCGATCGTATAGCACACCGACACACAGGAAGAGCGCGCCGGAAATGAGGCCATGCGACACCATCTGCACCATCGCCCCGTCCAGCCCCATGCCCGCCCCCTGCACGGTGCCGGTCGCACGCACGATGTCATAAACGACGAAGGCACCGAGTGTCACGAAGCCCATGTGCGCGATCGACGAATACGCGATGAGCTTCTTCATATCCTGCTGCACGATGGCGACGAACCCGATATAGACCACCGCGATCAGCGAGAGCGAGATGAGCAACATATCCAGCTCGCGGCTCGCATCCGGCGCGATCGGCAGACTGAAGCGCAGGAAGCCGTAGCCCCCCATCTTCAACATGATGGCGGCCAGAATCACAGAGCCGCCGGTAGGGGCCTCCACGTGGGCATCCGGCAGCCAGGTGTGTACCGGCCACATCGGCACCTTTACCGCAAAGGCCAGGAGGAACGCCACGAAGATCCAACGCTGCTCCACCAATGTCAGCGGCAGCCTCTGAAAGCTGGCGATGCTGTAATCATTGGTCTTTACATACATGTAGATGAGGGCTGCGAGCATGAACACCGAGCCCAGGAAGGTATACAGGAAGAACTTCAAGGTGGCGTACACCCGGCGCGGGCCGCCCCAGATGCCGATGATGAGGAACATCGGAATCAGCATCGCTTCCCAGAAGAAATAGAACAGCAGCGCATCGGTGGCGGAAAACACCCCGATCATGAGTCCTTCCATGATCAGGAAGGCGGCGAAGTACTGCGCCGGCCGCAGCTCGATCACCTCCCACGCCGCGATCACTACGAAAATAGTGATGAACGCCGTCAGCACCACGAGCGGGAGCGCGATGCCGTCGATGCCGAGCGCGTAGTTCGCATGGAAGCGGGGAATCCAGGGGATGTTCTCGGTGAACTGAAAATCCGCGGTGGTCGTGTTGAAGCCCGCCAGCAGCGGCAAGGACAGGATCAAAGTAAGAATGGTGGCAGCCAGCGCGATCCACCTCCCGGCGACGATGTTGCGCTCGCCGAGAACGAGCACGAGGAGGCCCGCGACGATAGGCAGCCAGATCAAGATCGATAAAAGCATGTTCATGTGCTTTTTAGCCGCGCTCGAGGAACCAGCCGAGCAGAATCGCCAGGCCGATCACCATCCAGAACGCATAGGAATATAAGTAACCATTCTGCACGCGCCGGATGACGCTGCCGAACCAACTGATAGTCTGTGCCGAGCCGTTGACCAACGCTCCGTCGATCAACACCTGGTCACCCGCCTTCCACAAGCTCACACCGATCAGCCGCGTGAGCCCGGCGACGATGGTCTGGTTGAACCAGTCGAAATAGTACTTTTGCACCAGAACCTCACGCAGCCAGCTGAAGGTGCTCGCCACCTTGTAGGACAGTGAGGGTTTCTTCAAGAAGAACAGCCAGGCGCAGAACACACCCGCTGCCGCCAGCCAGAATGGCGGCGATGCGAAGCCGTGCAACGCGAACTGCACCGGGCCGGGGAACTCCTTCCCCATCTCGCCAATAATGTTGTTCTTCTCGAGAACCTGGATGGCGCTGCCGAAATAGTCACCGAACAGCACAGAGCCGACGGTGAGAAACCCGATGAGCACCGAGGGAATGGCCAAGGCGATCAATGGAACAGTGACCACCGCAGGGCTCTCGTGTGGCGCACCGTGTCCATGGCCATGTGGATCCGCATGTGCGACAGCATGCCCGTGTGCGTGCCCCGCATGAGCACCCTGAGCGCTCGGTTGCTGCTGCTCCTCCTCATGCCCGGTCGTCGCATCATGATGCGGGAGGTCTCCATGGTGGTGCCGAAAGCGCTCCGGACCATGGAAGGTCATGAAGATCATCCGGAACGTGTAGAGCGCGGTGACGAACACACCGCCTAACACGCAGAAGTAGGCGTACTTCGCCCCCCAGCGATGAGACTCGCCGACGGCCTCGATGATGGCGTCCTTCGAATAGAAGCCCGAGAAAAATGGCGTACCAATCAGAGCCAACGAGCCGATCCAACTCGTGACCGCCGTGATGGGCATGTACTTCGCAAGGCCGCCCATCTTGCGCATGTCCTGCTCATGGTGCATCCCGATGATCACCGAGCCCGCGGCAAGGAAGAGCAACGCCTTGAAGAACGCGTGCGTCATCAGGTGGAAGATACCAGCGCCGTAGGCCGACACACCGAGCGCAACCGTCATATACCCGAGCTGCGAGAGCGTCGAGTAAGCGATCACCCGCTTGATGTCGTTGTTGACCACGCCGAGCAAACCCATGAAGAAAGCGGTGGTCGCCCCGATGACGAGCACGAATGACAACGCCGTCTCGGAATGCTCGAAGAGTGGCGACATGCGCGCCACCATGAAGATACCGGCGGTCACCATGGTCGCGGCGTGGATGAGCGCCGAGATCGGCGTCGGACCCTCCATCGAATCCGGCAACCAGACATGCAGGGGAACCTGCGCGGATTTGCCCATCGCGCCGACGAACAAGCAGATGCAGATCAACGTCAGCGCCTCGACCCCGGAATTTGCCGTGATCGGGATGACGGCCTGCGCGATCTTGGGGGCCGCGGCAAAGGCATCGGTGTAGCTCAGCGAATTGGTGTAATAGACGATGCCGGCGATACCCAGCACGAAGCCGAAATCGCCGACGCGGTTGACGATGAACGCCTTCATGTTGGCGAAGATTGCGCTCGGCCGCGTGTACCAGAAGCCGATGAGAAGGTATGAGACCACACCCACCGCCTCCCAGCCGAAGAACAACTGCATGAAGTTGTTCGCCATCACCAGCATCAACATGGAGAAGGTGAACAAAGAGATATACGAGAAGAACCGCTGGTAGCCAGGGTCATCCGACATATAGCCGATCGTATAGACGTGTACGCAGAGTGACACGAACGTCACCACGACCATCATCAACGCGGTCAGGCGATCGACCAGGAAGCCGACATCCATCCGCACGCCGTCGCTGACGAGCCACGTATAGACCGGTGCGTTGTAGGTCGGCACGCCATCCCAGTAGATCTGCTTCAAAACGTAGATCGAGAGGATGCAGGCGATGCCCACCCCGGCAATGGTGACGGTGTGTGCGCCAGCGCGCCCGATCACCCGGCCAAACACGCCGGCCAGGAAGGCCGCGATCAGGGGAAGCAACGGGATCAGAAGCAGCAGGGTCGGATTCATGGTCACGCTGTAATTACCCGCGCAAGGTGTTCAGGTCTTCGACGTTGATGGTCCGGCGCTCACGGAACAGTACCACCAGGATCGCCAGTCCGATCGCGGACTCGGCCGCCGCCACGGTGAGTACGAAGAATACGAACACCTGGCCGTGGATATCACCGAGATAGCGCGAGAAAGCGATGAAGTTGAAATTAGCCGCAAGCAGCAGGAGCTCGACGCACATCAGCAGCAGAATGACGTTCTTGCGGTTCAGGAAGATCCCGGCGACCGACAGGGAGAACAGAATTCCGGACAAGGTCAGCAATTGCGCGAGCGTAATCATGAGCGCTTCTCCGCATCCATCTTCACGATGCGAATACGGTCCGCGGCCCGAACCGCGACCTGCTTGGAAATGTCCTGCACCTTGTGTCCCGGACGGCTGCGCATGGTGAGCGAGATCGCCGCTACGATCGCCACCAACAGGAGGACCGCGGCCAGCTCGAAGGGATAAACGTACTTCGTGTACAGCACCCGCCCCAACTCGAGGGTGTTGCTGTAGTCCGCCGGCAAGCCCGAAGGCGACTTCGTCGCATCCACACCGAGCCCGCCACGTGCCCAGACCACCCCGACGATCTCGAAGATGACCGCCAGAGCGGTGATCCAGCCCAGCCAGGCGAAGCGCGTGAAGCCGGCCCGCAGCTCGACCAGGTCGATATCCAGCATCATCACCACGAACAGGAACAACACCATGACCGCGCCCACGTAGACCAGGACGAGCACGATCGCCAGGAACTCCGCTTCGATGAGCAGCCAGATCGCCGCGGAAGTGACGAAGCACAATACCAACAGCAACGCGGAGTACACCGGGTTGCGCGCCACGATCAGGCCGAACGCGGAGGCGACCAGGATGGTCCCGAAAACGTAGAACAAGATCTCCACTAACACCAGCGTGGCTCCCGGGTTTTTATCTGTAGGGCGCGTCCGCGGCCTTATCCGCGGCAATCATGGCTTCGTAGCGTTCGCCCACGGCGAGCAACTTGTCCTTGCTCATGATGTTCTCGCCCCGATGCTCCATGTGGTACTCATGAATACGGGTGAGCACGATCGCATCGACGGGGCAGGCTTCCTCGCAGAAGCCGCAGTAGATGCACTTGAACAGATCGATGTCGTAGCGCGTGGTCCGCCGTGTCCCATCGGGAGCCACGTCGGAATCGATAGTAATGCACACCGCGGGACAAACCGCCTCGCACAGCTTGCATGCGATACAACGCTCCTCACCGTTAGGGTAACGGCGCTGCGCGTGCAACCCACGGAAGCGCGGCGACTGCGGGGTCTTCTCTTCCGGGTAGTTGAGTGTGTACTTGCGCGTAAAAAAGGTACGAGCCGTAACGCTCATGCCCTTGAGCAGCTCGGGCAGCAGGAACGTCTTGAAGGGATTGATTGCCATGGTCTCGCCTTTCAATGCGACCAGGGACCGATGTGAGCCCAGGCGAACAGCTCCTCCACCAGGATCCAGACAATGGTCACGGGAATGAGCGCTTTCCAACCCAGGCGCATGATCTGGTCGTAGCGGTAACGGGGGAAGGTCGCCCGGAACCACAGGAAGAGGAACAGGAAGCCGCTGATCTTGATGCCCAGCCAGAGGAAGCTCGGGGCGCCCAGGAACGTTGCGCCGATGACCGGATAGCCCTGGAACGGTGAGAGCCAGCCGCCAAAGAAGAACACGGCGGTGAGCGCCGAGATCAGGATCATGTTGGCGTATTCGGCCAGGAAGAACAGCGCGAACGCCATGCCGGAATACTCGACATGGAAGCCGGCGACGATCTCGGACTCACCCTCTGCCACATCGAACGGCGCGCGGTTGGTCTCCGCCACGCCCGATATGAAGTACACGACAAACAGGGGGAACAGCCACAGCCAGTTCCACGAGAACGGGCCGCCCGCCTGCTTCTGGATGATAGCGCCCAGGTCCATGGTGTTGCTGGCCATCAGGACCCCGACCAGCGCGAAGCCCATGGCGATCTCGTAGGCAACCATCTGCGCCGCCGAGCGCATGGCGCCCAGAAAGGCATACTTCGAGTTTGTGGCCCAGCCCGCAATGATGATGCCGTAGACCCCCATCGACGAGAGCGACAGCAGATACAACAGGCCGGCATTGGCCTTTGAGACCACCACTTCGGGAGACAGGGGGATGACCGCCCAGGCCGCGAACGCCGGAATGAGCGCGATCATGGGAGCGACGCGGAACAGGAACTTGTTGGCTCGCGCGGGGATGACGACTTCTTTCAGAAGGAGCTTCACCACATCGGCGAACGGCTGGCCGAGCCCGGGGAAGAGCCCGAAGATCGCGACCCGGTTCGGGCCGCGCCGCAGCTGCATCCAACCGATGACCTTACGCTCGATCAGGGTCAGCAGCGCCACCGAAATGATCAGAACGACCGTGATCACCAGGATCCAAACCGTGGCGCGGCCGTAATCCGGCAGCGAGGACCATGCGGTTGAGAGAGTTTCTAACACTCGATCTCGTCCTTCTCGTCAGTACGTTGCCGCGGGCGTGCGGCCTTCGCGGGTCTTCTGCAATGAGGGGGCGCGGCGCACCAGCGCATCGATCTGGTACATCGGCCAATCGATGACTTCCGCGGTGCCGGCGCCGTTCGAGCCGACCTGGTGGCTCCCCTTGTAACCCACCGCCGCCAGGCTCGCGGGAGACTCGTACGCCTTGCGCAGTTCCTCCCGCACATCCTCCGACGATTGATAGTCGAAGCCGGACAGATTCAACAGATTGCCCAGCACCCGCAACACTTTCCAACCCGGACGAGCCTCGCCCACCGGCGCCGCGGCGCCTGCGTGGCTCTGCCACACTCCCTCCAGATTGACGTAGGTGCCGGAGGTCTCCGCGAAAGTGCCGATGGGGAGAATGATGTGCGCAACTTTCTTCAGCTGGTCCGACACAAACGGCGTCAATGCGACCACGAGTTGCGCCTTGCCAAGCGCTCGCGTCGTTTCCGGATCCAACATATCCGCCCAGGGCTCGACACCTCCGAACAATACATAGGCCGCAAGCCCCTGCCGCAGCATCTCGGTGGCGGACAGGCCGGTATTGGCTGCCGCCTTGCCGCCGGGCTCACGATGCGGAACGGCGCCTGCGAGATAAGCCCCCGCCGCATTACCGCCCTCCGCAATCACACCGAAACTTGCGCCCGTGATCTCGGCCAGCGCGGCCGCCAACGCACGCAGATCCGCGTAGGCCGGATGGCGTACCGCCAACGCACCCAACCAGATGGCCCGCTTCTCTCCCGCGGTCAGTGCTTGTGCAACCGCTTTGTGGGAGTCCTCAACTCGCGCCTCGCGTACGATCCCGGCAATATTCGCCGCGACGGCCTTTCCAGCACTCTCCGCGGCTACAGCTACGACCGCGGCGAGGTCGGCGAGCTGCTTGGCGGGAGCGGAAGATAGATAGGCGGTGATCGGAAACTTGTAGTCGAAGCGCTGCGGATTGAGCAGCGCCACCTTGGTCCCTTTGCGAGCTGCCTTGCGTACGCGGTGAGCCAACATCGGTACTTCGCGTCGCAGGTTCGAGCCGATGATCAGCAAGGAGCTCAATGCGTCGATCGAGCTGATGCTCATTCCCAGATTCGGGAACGCGGGATCGGCGGTCTGGTCGCGGGTGTCGCGCTGGCGCAGCCGGTGGTCGATGTTGCTCGAGCCGAGGCCGCGAGTGATGCGAGCTGCGAGATAACTTTCCTCGACCGTGCTCGACGGGCTCACCAGCGTCCCGAGCTTCGAGCCGCCCAACGCCTTCAAGCCCTCGGCCGCCTTGTTGAGCGCAGTCTCCCAGTCCGTCTCGACCCACTCCTCGCCTTTGCGAATCAGAGGGCGCTGCGCCCGATCCTGACTATAGATCCCTTCGTAGCTGAAGCGGTCACGATCGGCGATCCAGACCTCGTTGATGCTCTCATTCTCACGCGGCACAACGCGCATCAACTTCCCACGCAACACATGCCCATACAGGTTCGTGCCAACACCGTCATGCGGCGAGATGAGCGGGTGGGAGGTCATTTCCCAGGCACGCGCGCTGAAGCGGTACGGCTTGGAAACGAGTGCGCCAACCGGACACAGGTCGATCACATTACCGGACAGCTCGTGATGCACAGTCGTTTCGATGTAGCTGCGCACCTTCATGGTCTCGCCGCGGCCGATCATCCCGAGCTCCTGGATGCCGGCAATCTCTTCCGTGAACCGAATGCAGCGCGTGCATTGAATGCAGCGGGTCATGTCGGTCGCGATGAGTGGGCCCAGATTCTCGTCCGGCACCACGCGCTTGCGCTCGCTGAAGCGCGAGATGTCGCGCCCAAACCCCACTGCGAGATCCTGCAGCTCGCACTCCCCGCCCTGATCGCAGATCGGACAATCCAGCGGATGGTTGATCAGGAGGAATTCCATGGTGGCCCGCTGCGCACCAATCGCGCGCGGGGACTTGGTGAGCACCTTCATTCCCTCGGCGACCGGAGTGGCGCAGGCCGGCAGTGGCTTGGGGGCCTTCTCCACCTCGACCAGGCACATGCGGCAGTTGGCGGCGATCGAGAGCTTCTCGTGATAGCAGAAGCGCGGCACGTAGATGCCAGCGGCATCGGTGGCGCGAATGATCATGTCGCCCTTGCGCGCCTTGCAGGCAACGCCATCGACCTCGATGTTGACGAATTCGTCAGCCATGTCAGGAAATACCCTCAGAGCCCAGCCAGTCGAAATGCGTCGTCACGATCATGCCGCCTGCGCGCCCAGCTGCTCGGTCACGAGGCTGCGGCCACCGTGATCGATCATGTATTCAAACTCATGTTTGTAGTGCTTCAGGAAGCTCTGCACCGGCCACGCCGCCGCATCGCCCAACGCGCAGATCGTGTGGCCTTCGATGCGATTCGCCACATCGAGCAGCAAGCCCAGCTCCTCGCGCCGCGCGTTGCCCGCCAATATCCTCTTCAGCAGCCGGTTCATCCAGCCGGTGCCTTCCCGGCACGGCGTGCACTGTCCGCACGACTCCGACATGTAGAACCGCGAGATGCGCTCGAGCACGCGCACCATGCAGGTGGTCTCATCCATCACGATGACCGCCGCGGAGCCGATCGCCGAGCCGGCCGCCTTCAGCGAGTCATAGTCCATGTTGACCTTGATCATGACATCGCCCGGCACCACCGGCACGGAGGAGCCGCCGGGGATGACGGCCTTGAGCTTGCGGCCGCCCTTCATGCCGCCGGCGTATTCCAGCAAGTCCTTGAATGGCACGCCCAGAGGCAATTCGAAATTGCCGGCCTTGGCGACGTGTCCGGAGACCGAGAAGATCACCGTGCCGCCGGAATTGGCAGGTCCGAGCCCCGCGAACCACGCCGGCCCTTTGCGGAGGATCGTTGGCACGGAAGCGAAGCTTTGCGTGTTGTTGATCGTGGTCGGCGCACCGTAGAGGCCGAAGTTAGCCGGAAACGGTGGCTTGAAACGCGGCTTGCCGGGCTTACCCTCGAGCGAGTCGAGCAGCGCCGTCTCCTCACCGCAGATGTAGGCCCCGGCGCCGACGAACGTGTAGATGTCAAAATCGACGCCAGTGCCTCTGATGTTCTTGCCGAGCAGGCCGGCGGCATAGGCTTCCTGCAGCGCGGCCTCGAAACGGGGCACGGGCTCGCCCAGGAATTCCCCGCGGATGTAGTTGTAGGCCACAGTCGTGTTGGTGGCGTAGCCCCCGATGGCCAGGCCTTCGATCAGGGCATGCGGGTTGTAACGCAGGATGTCGCGGTCGTGACAGGTGCCGGGCTCGCTTTCATCGGAGTTGCAGACCAGATATTTCTGGATCGGCGAATTGCGGGGCATGAAGCTCCACTTCGTCCCGGTCGGGAAACCGGCACCGCCGCGCCCCCGCAGGCCGGACGCCTTGAGCGCGTCGATGATGGACTCGCGCGTCGGCTTCTCGCGCAGGGTCTTCTCCCACACGTCATAACCGCCGATCGAGCGGTAGGTCTCCAGGGTCCAGGGCTTCTCGAGCTTCATGGACTCGAACAGCACCAGGTTCATCTTGTCATCGTATGCGCCCATGGTTATTTCAAGTCGTCCAGCAGCTTGTCGAGTTTCTCAGGGGTGAGCCACTCGTGGAACACGTGGTCGATCATCGCCATCGGCGCGCCCGTGCACGCAGCGAGGCACTCCTCTTCCCGCTTCAGGAAAATGCGTCCGTCCGGAGTGCTCTCGTTGAGTTTGATCCCGAGCTTCTTCTCGGCGTGCGCAACCAGCTCTTCGCCGCCATTCAACATGCAGGAGATGTTGGTGCAGATGCTGACGTGGTGACGCCCGCACGGATGCGTCTCGAACATGGAATAGAACGAGGCGACCTCGTAGACCTGGATCGGCGGCAGCTGCAGATATTCAGCCACCGCGTCCATCAGGTCCGCGGTCAGATAGCCGTTGTTCTGCTCCTGCGCGGCACGCAGGGCGGAAATGCAGGCAGAGCGCTGCCGGCCCGGGGGAAACTTCGCGACCCAGTGGTCGATTTCCGCGCGGGTGTGCTCGGACAGCAGCTTGAGCTTGCTGTTTTCGGCGTGGGTGTCTGTGCTCAACGGTCCTGTGCTCAACGATCGATCTCCCCGAACACGATATCCTGCGTACCAATCACGGCCACGACGTCGGCGAGCATGTGCCCCTTGCTCATCTCCTCGAGCGCGGCCAGATGCGGGAAGCCCGGAGCGCGGGCTTTGAGCCGGTATGGTTTATTGGCGCCGTCCGAGACCAGGTAGATGCCGAACTCGCCCTTGGGTGCCTCGACCGCCGTGTAGGTCTCGCCCTCGGGCACTTCGTAGCCTTCGGTGAAGAGCTTGAAGTGATGGATGAGGGACTCCATGTCGCCCTTCATGTGCTCGCGGCTCGGCGGGCGGATCTTGCGATCGTCCACCATCACCGGTCCGGGATTCTTCGCCAGCCAGTCGACACACTGCCGCACGATGCGGTTGGACTGGCGCATCTCCTCCATGCGCACGAGGTAGCGGTCATAACAGTCACCGTTCATGCCCACCGGTATGTCGAAGTCCATCCGGTCGTAGACATCGTAAGGCTGCTTTTTGCGCAGATCCCAGGCGATACCCGAGCCGCGCAGCATGGGACCGGAGAAGCCCAGCTGCATCGCCCGCTCAGGCGTCACCACCCCGATGTTTACCGTGCGCTGCTTCCAGATGCGGTTGTCGGTCAACAAGGTCTCGTAATCGTCGATCGCGGCCGGGAAGCGCTCCGTGAAGGCGCGGATGAAATCGAGCATCGAGCCGGAGCGCGCCTCGTTGAGACGCTCGACTTCCTTTTGCGAGCGCCACTTGGAGACCTGGTACTTGGGCATGGTCTCGGGGAGATCGCGATAGACGCCCCCCGGACGATAGTAGGTGGCGTGCATGCGCGTACCGGAGACGGCCTCGTAGAGGTCCATCAACTCCTCGCGCTCCTTGAAGCACAGGAGAAAGACGGTCATGGCGCCGATATCCAGGCCATGCGCGCCCAACCACATGAGGTGATTCAACAGCCGCGTGATTTCGTCAAACATCACGCGGATGTATTGCGCGCGCTCCGGCGGCTCGATTCCCAGGAGCTTCTCGATCGCCATGACATACGCATGCTCGTTGCACATCATGGAAACGTAGTCGAGACGGTCCATGTAGCCGATCGACTGGTTGAAGGGCTTCGACTCGGCGAGCTTCTCGGTCCCGCGATGCAGGAGGCCGATGTGTGGGTCGGCCTTCTGAATGACCTCGCCGTCCATCTCGAGCACCAAACGCAACACACCGTGTGCCGCCGGGTGCTGCGGGCCGAAGTTCATCGTGTAGTTCCGGATCTCCGTGAGAGCCGGGCTCGGATGCAATGTAGTGTCGGCGGCGTTTGAGGTGGACATCAGCGTGGCAACTGCGGTTCGTGAAGAGCGGGCTCGTAGCGATGATCGTGGCGGATCACCTTCGGTACGAGCACCCTGGGCACGATGCTCACGGGCTGATAGACGACGCGCTTCTTCTCGGTGTCGTATTTGACCTCGACGTTGCCGATGAGCGGGAAGTCCTTCCGGAACGGATGCCCGATGAAGCCATAGTCCGTCAAGATGCGACGCAAGTCCGGGTGGCCGCGGAAGATGATGCCGTAAAGATCAAAGGCCTCGCGCTCGAACCAATTCGCGCTCGCCCAGATCTCGACCACGGAGTCGACGACGGGCTCCTGCGAGTCCGGGCACCGCACGCGCAGCCGCAAACGATGGTTATGCGTGATGGACAGCAGATTATAGACAACACCGAAACGGCCCGGCATGTTGGGATCGGGCTTGTCCGGACGCGCCACGCGTCCGCGACTGAACCCCGAGCGGGTCGCGCTCGAGGTCTGCCATTCATCCAGGCCGTAGTGCAGGTAGTCGATACCCGACACGTCCATGAGCATCTCGAACTTCAAGTCCGGCGCGTCGCGCACGGTCCGACAGACTGCTAGCAGATTCGCGGCGTCGACCAGCTCATACGCCAGCTCTCCCCGGGGCGCCGGGACTCGGCGCACCCGATCTTGCAGTTGCGCGTCGACTTTGGCCGCGAGGGCGTCCATTTCTTCATTCAAGGTCAAGTCGCTTACCTCGCAATCGTGCTGGTACGCTCGATTTTCTTCTGCAGTTGGATGATGCCGTATACGAGCGCTTCGGCAGTGGGCGGACAACCGGGGACATAGACGTCCACGGGCACGATACGGTCACATCCACGCACTACCGCGTAGGAGTAGTGGTAATAGCCGCCCCCGTTCGCGCACGAGCCCATCGAGATCACCCAGCGGGGCTCGGCCATCTGGTCGTACACCTTGCGCAGGGCCGGGGCCATTTTGTTGACCAGCGTGCCGGCGACGATCATGACATCCGACTGCCGCGGGCTGGGGCGAAACACCACGCCGAAGCGGTCGAGGTCATAGCGCGATGCGCCGGCGTGCATCATCTCGACGGCGCAACAGGCCAATCCGAACGTCATGGGCCAGAGCGATCCGGTGCGCGCCCAGTTCATGAGGCCGTCGATCTGGGTCGTCACGAATCCGCGGTGCGCGAAACTTTCAGCGCCATCGGCGGCAGACATCGCGGCCTTCGTCGGAGCAACTCCGCGCGCTTCTAGATCTAATCCCACTCGAGCGCTCCTTTCTTCCACTCGTAGATGAAGCCCACGACCAGGATGCCGAGGAACAGTGTCATCGCTCCGAGACCGAACAGCCCGAGCTTCCCGAGCGCCACCGCCCACGGAAACAGGAAGGCGATCTCCAGATCGAACACAATGAAAAGAATGGCCACCAGGTAATACCGCACATCGAACTTCATGCGGCTGTCCTCGAAGGCTTCGAAGCCGCACTCATACGGCGACAGCTTCGCCGCGTCATCCTTGTCACGTACGGACAATCGCCCCAGCCCGCTGCCCAACACCAGGAGCAGCGCCGCCAGAGCTGTGGCGACACCCAGGAAAATCAGAATCGGAAGGTAGTTCGATAACATCGTTTTAGCGGCACACAACTATCGCACGCAAGCAAAGGGGACAGATCGGCCGGACCTGCCCCCTTGTTTATTGGCCGAAAGTCGCCCGAGAGCACTTTCAGCGGACATCACTACGATTGTCGCCGGCAAAAAGCGCGGTTTTTGCCCGGGGCGCGTAGCTGGCTACGCCTGACTTCGTATTGTAGCTCAGGAAACGACTTGGATGGTGCCGACGGGGAGATTCGAACTCCCACACCTTGCGGCGCTAGCCCCTCAAGCTAGTGTGTCTACCAATTCCACCACGTCGGCAACAATTCAAAAAATCTTTAATCTTCTCGCGCGCCCGCAAGAGCCATGGGCCTGCGCTACTTCGGCGGCGTAGTCGGCTGCGGCGGGGCGGACGCCGGACCACTCGCGGCACCTGGAGCCGGTGCGGGAGCAGTCGCTGGCGCAGCCGTTGTCGCTGTGTCAGCCGGAGCGCTAGTGGGCGCCGCAGTCGTCGAGCCATTCGGGTTGGCAGGAGCGGGGGGTGTCGTCACCCCGAGCTTGTTAGCTCCAGATGCCGCGCCCGTCTTGTCACTGCTCTTCTCACCAGCGGTGTCCAGAATCGACTTCGGCTGTGACGTCTGGGCCGAGTGCGTGCCCATGTACGTGAGCAGGAGGCTGTTGAGCATGAAGATCGCCACGAAGATGGCGGTCGCACGCGACAATGCCGTACCCGCACCGCGAGCACCGAAGACGGTCCCCGAGGCACCCGAGCCAAAGCCCGCGCCCGCCTCAGCCCCCTTGCCACGCTGAAGCAGCACGAGGCCAATGATGGCGAAACACGAGAACACCTGCACAATCGTCAAAATCACACGAAGCATGTTGAGCCCTACGGGCAACGTTCCTCGGGACCGAAGCGACCCCGTAAATGTAACGGCGCTGCGCGCCGATCAGAAAAACCCGATTCCATCATCGTCCCGAATCACCTCGCAGCTGCGAGAATGGCTAAAAACTCATCCGCCTTGAGTGAGGCGCCACCGATGAGGCCGCCATCGACGTCGGGCATTGCAAACAGCTCGGCCGCATTGCCAGCCTTGACACTGCCGCCATACAGGATCCGGGTATCGGCGGCGATTCTAGCATCCCGGGCCGCGATCCGGGCACGGATGAAGGCGTGCACTTCCTGAGCCTGTTGGGGAGTCGCATTGCGACCCGTCCCGATGGCCCAGACCGGTTCATAGGCCACCAAGCCGTGGCCCAAGACGTCAGCCCCGCAAAGCTCCAGTACCACATCCAGCTGGCGCGAGATCACCTCTTCCGTTCGAGCCGCCTCACGGTCCGCCAGCTGCTCCCCCACACACAGGATCGGAGTCAGGCCTTTCGAGTGGGCCGTGGCGAACTTGCGTGCGATCAGCTGATCACTTTCGCGAAAAATCAACCGGCGCTCCGAGTGACCTACGATCACATACTTGCAGCCGATGTCCTTCAGCATTCCCGCCGAAATCTCGCCGGTGAAGGCACCGTGTGTCTCCGCGCAGGTATCCTGCGCACCGAGCGCGATCGGACTATCGCGCAACATCCGCCCGACTTCCTGCAGGTACACGTACGGCGGACAGACCAGACAATCGGCGGCCGCGGAGGCCGGATATCCGCCGAGAAGCTCTTCGACGAGCCGTGCGTTCTCACCGCGCGACCCGTGCATTTTCCAATTTCCCGCGACCATGGAACGGCGCATGGACCGACCTCTTACCAGGGATCATCGCCGTAACCGGCAAAAACCACGCTTTTTGCCTGCGGCAGACGAAGTAATGTCCGCTGAAATGCTGGCCCATTTGGGCCGCAGGCAATTTCAGCCAATAAACAAGGGCGCGCGATCATAGCGATGCGCTCCCATTGGTGCAATGTGCCTGTGCCAATCGAACCCGTCGCAATCGCTACACGGCATCAGGGGCATCAGGCCGCGGCAGCGGC
>Ga0068855_100003943_pt1 | contig 18111 bp, 21 predicted proteins | sample KBSCornC52_FD_66592 | JGI IMG/M metagenome (GOLD analysis project Ga0068855, IMG submission 66592) | Corn rhizosphere microbial communities from Kellogg Biological Station, Michigan, USA - KBS Corn C5-2 | ecosystem: Host-associated > Plants > Roots > Rhizosphere > Soil ...
CGCTGCCTCGCTGACGCTCGGCATAGTCCCTCGACTTCGCTCGGGAGGAACGGGTGTGGGTGCGGTTTAACCCTGCGGATCGAGGTGCAGGCCCTTGCGGCCGTGTTCGGGCGTATCGTGTGGCGCCTCCGGCCCTTCCGCATCGGGATCGCGCAAGGGCTGGAGCATGCCTTCCCACTTGGTGATGACCGCCGTCGCCACGGCATTGCCGACGACATTGGTGGCGGTGCGGCCCATGTCGAGGAAGGTGTCGACGCCGAGGATCAGGGCGATGCCCTCCACCGGCAGGCCGAACTGGGTCAGCGTCGCGGCGATGACCACCAGGCTGGCGCGGGGGACGGCGGCGATGCCCTTGGAGGTGACCATCAGGGTCAGCAGCATGGCGATCTGCTGGAAGGCCGAGAGGTGGATGCCATAGGCCTGGGCGATGAACAGGGTGGCGAAGCTCGTGTACATCATCGAGCCGTCGAGATTGAACGAGTAGCCCAGCGGCAGGACGAAGCCCGAGATGCGGCGGGGCACGCCGAACTTGTCGAGCTGCTCGAACAGGCGCGGCAGGGCGCTTTCCGAGCTGGCGGTGGAGAAGGCGAGGATCACCGGCTCGCGGATATAGCGCGCCAAGGCCACGGCGCGCCGCTTCAGGACCAGCGCGGCCATGCCGAACAGGATCGTCCAGAGGATCAGCAGCCCGAAGTAGAACTCGCTCATCAGCGCGGCATAGGTGATGACGATGCCGAACCCGCGCAGCGCGATGACCGAGGCCATGGCCCCGAACACCGCGAGCGGGGCGAAGCGCATCACATAGTCGGTCGCCCGCATCATCACCTGGGCGAGCGCCTCCAGCCCCTCGAGCAGCACCGTGCCGCGTTCGCGCAGGGCCGAGAGCGCGACCCCGAAGAACAGCGAGAACACCAGGATCTGGAGGACGTTGTTCTTGGCCATGGCGTCGACCATCGAGGTCGGGAAGACTTCGAGGACGAAGTGGCGGAAGGTGAAGTCCGAGGTTGCCAGCTGGCCGATATCGCCCCCGGCCTTGAACTGGAGGCCGACTCCGGGCTGGAAGAAGTTGATCAGCAGCAGGCCGACGGCGATAGAGATCAGGCTGGCGGTGATGAACCAGGCCAGCGCCCTCCCCCCGATCCGCCCGAGCGCCGAGCTGTCACCCATGCCGGCGATGCCGGTGACCAGCGTGGCGAAGACCAGCGGGGCGATGATCATCTTGATCAGGTGGAGGAAAACGTCGGGCAGGAGCTTCAGGTAGTCCGCCACCTGGGCCTGGACCGGATCGCCCGCCGGGAAATAGCCGTTGATCGCCACGCCGGCGATGATGCCGAGCACGAGGCCGATGAGGATGCGGATGGTCAGCTTGCCGGTCATTCACTTGCCCCTTGTGATGGGCGGGAGACTAGCGGGGGGTTGGGAGCGCGCAATACGCGTTTTGGGTTGGGGCCGCAGTAGCCCTCTCCCCGGCGGGGAGAGGGTTGGGAGAGGGGCGGCGGCGCGCGGCCCCCTCTCAACTTCGGCTAGCGAGCAAGCTCGCAAGCCTGCGTATCTCTCCCCGCTGGGGAGAGAGGCTGTCATTCACCCTTGAGCGCCGCCTGCGCTACGCGCGCATAGATCCGGGCCAGGGCTTCGAGGTCGTCCACGGCCACGGCCTCGTCACGCTTGTGCATGGTGGCGTTGCACAGGCCGAATTCGACGACCGGGCAGACCGCCTTGAGGAACCGCGCGTCGGAGGTGCCGCCGGTGGTGGACAGGTCGGGCGTCAGGCCGGTCTCGGCCTTGATCGCCTCCACCAGCATGGCGGAGAAATCGCCAGGCGGGGTGAGGAAGGATTCGCCCGAGACGACGTGCCGCGCACTGCCGCCATGGGCGTGGGCCACGGCGGCGATGCGCTCGGCGAGCGCGTTGCCGGTGTGGAGGTCGTTGAAACGGATCGACACGCGGGCCGAGGCCTTGGCTGGGATCACGTTGGTGGCGGGATTGCCGACGGCGATATCGGTGATCTCGAGGTTGGAGGGCTGGAACCAGTCGGTCCCGTCGTCCAGTTTGAGGGCATCCAGTTCGGCCATGATCTCGACCAGGCGGGGGATCGGGTTATCGGCGAGGTGCGGATAGGCGACGTGGCCTTCCTTGCCTTCGACTTCGATCCAGATGTTGACCGAGCCGCGCCGGCCGATCTTGGCCATGTCGCCGAGGCGGTGGACCGAGGTGGGTTCGCCGACCAGACACAGGTCGGGCTGTTCGCCGGTCTCGCGCATATGATCGATCAGCGCGACAGTGCCGTAGCGCGCCGCGCCTTCCTCGTCGCCGGTGATGATCAGGCTGATCGTTCCGGCGTCTTGCGGGATCTGCGCGCAGGCGGCGACCATGGCGGCGATCGCGCCCTTCATGTCGACCGCGCCGCGGCCGTAGAGCAGCTCACCGCGCCGCTCGGGTAGGAATGGGGCGCTGGTCCAGCCATCGCCCGGCGGGACCACGTCGAGGTGGCCGGCGAAGGCGAAGTGGCGCGAGCCCGCCGGGCCGCGGCGGACAGCGAAGAGGTTTTCGACCGGGCCATCGGGCGCTTCGCCGTTGACCATGCGGCGGACCTCGAAGCCGAGGGGCGCGAGCTGGCCTTCGAGGCAATCGAACACCAGCCCCGTGGCGGGGGTGACGCTGGGGCAGGCGATCAGGGCCTCGGCAAGATCGGCGGCGGTGGGTGGTGGAACGGCGGTCATCCTGGCGCTATCGCATATGGGCATCGCACCGCCGACACAACCCGGGAGACCACAGTGCCAGTCATCGACCTCGACGCGATCCCCCAGTCCAACGCCACCGGCTACCCTGCGCCGTTCGACCGCGACGTTGCCGGCCGGTGGGTGCGCCGGCTCGCGCCTGCTGCGGGGCTCTCCCGGTTCGGAGCGAGCCACGTGGTGCTGAAGCCGGGTGCGTGGTCAAGCCAGCGGCACTGGCACAATGGCGAGGACGAACTGCTGGTGATGCTGTCCGGCGAGGCCGTTCTTGTGGAAGACGGCGGTCGGCGCGTGGTGAGGCCGGGCGACGTGGTCGCCTGGGCAGCGGGGGTGGAGAACGGCCACCACCTGATCAACGAGAGCACCGCTGATTGCAGCTTCGTGGTTGTGAGCGCGGGGGACCGCAGCAGTGGCGGTGGGTACTCCGATATCGACATGGTGTTCACCGGGGACGGCTATGCCCACCGCGACGGGACGCCTTACGACACCAAGCGCGTGCCCTGATCAGTGGCCGGTGGGTTGTTCGTATTGCTCGACCCGCCACTCCTCGCCCTCGGCGGCGGCGACCCAGGCCTGGACCCAATCGTGCTCCCAGACCGCCTGCATATAGGCCTGGGCGAAGCCGGGGACGGGGATGCCGTAGGTGAGGAAGCGGCTGACGACCGGCGCGTAGAACACGTCGGCCGCGCAGAAGGTGCCGAACAGGAAGGGGCCGCCGCGGCCGAAGCGGGCGCGGGCCTCGGCCCAGAGGGTGAGGATGCGAACGATATCGACGCGGCATTCGGCCGAGACCTGGTGACCGGTCACCCGGCGGCGCACGTTCATCGGGCATTCGCTGCGCAGGGCCTGGTAGCCGGCGTGCATCTCCGCCACCATCGAGCGGGCCATGGCGCGGGCATCGTCGGGCTTGGGCCAGAACCGGTCGCGCCCGACCTTGTCGGCGAGGTAGTCAACGATGGCGAGGCTGTCCCAGACCACGGCATCGCCGTCCCACAGCACGGGGACCTTGCCCTGCGAGGGCGCGATCTCGCCGATCTCGCGCTTCTGCTGGTCCCAGCCCTCGCCGTAGAGCGGGATGGTGATTTCCTCGAAGTGCAGGCCCGACTGCTTGGCCGCCAGCCAGCCGCGCAGCGACCAGCTCGAATAGTTCTTGTTGCCGATGATGAGCTTCACTTGGGGCCGCCCTGTCTGAGGTGCGCCCGGGGTAGCGCTGGGGGGCGCGGCTGTCGAGACGGGTTCAGGCGGTGGCGGGGGCCATTTGCGAGGTTCCAGCGGGCTTGGCGAGCCAGCGCTCGACCGCGCGGCGCAGGGCGGGGCTGCGGCGCTCGCACAGGTGGGCGAGCAGGGCGCAGACGGCGAGGACGCTGCCGATGGCCGCCACGGCACCCAGCGGCCCGGGCGGTGCGACGAGGCCCCACGAGCAGGCGAAGGCGATCAGCGGCTGGTGGGTGAGATAGGCGGTGAAGGTCATCCCCGCGCCCCAGCGCAGGGCGGGGGCGATGCGGGCGATGAGGCCGGCAATCAGCGGCAGCAGCGGGCGCGCGCCGGCGAGGCTGAGCATGACGGCGAGTCCCATAAGGGTGTTGCCGATGACGTTCTGCGAATTGACCATCGGGAACGGCGCACGGCGCTCCAGCCAGGCGAGCGCGGCCATGTCGATGGAGCGGGCGAGGAGGAACATGGCCAGCGCCGCAACGAGCAGCGCCGCGCCCTGGCAGCGGTCCAGCCGCACAAGCAGCGGCCAGCGCGCGAGGGTCACGCCCATCAGCCAGACCGGGAGCAGCAGCAGGATCAGCGGTCCGGCGAGCCAGGCGAGCGCGATCAGCCAGATCGCCCGCCGGGTGCCCCTGAGGAACACCGCCGCGCCGAACAGCGCATAGTACCAGACCTCGTAGCTCAGCGACCACCATGGCACGTTCCACACCGGCAGTTCGCCGCTCGGGCTCTCGGTCATGAACAGCAGGGGGTGGACGACCGACTGCCACGTGAGCTGGTCGTGGCCGGGGTAAACGACCGTGGTCTGGCCGCGGGCGAGGAACACCGCCACGCCCACGGTCATGGCAAGGGCTGCGACTGGCAGGATCCGGCAGGACCGAGCCAGCACATAGTCGCGCAGGCCCGCGCCTGGTCGGCCGGCGCTCGAGGCGATCGCCAGACCGGAAACGACGAAGAACACGACCACCGCATAATGCGAGGCCAGCGCGCTGACATAGGGCGCACCGGCGTGGAAACCGACCTGGCGCGAGTGGCAGAAGATCACGGCGAGACAGCTGGCCACGCGCACCAGATCGACCAGCGAGGACATCGGCCCGGAGAGGAAGGCGGGCCCGGTCGGGTTGGCGCTCTGGTCTGAAGACTTGGCTGCGGACATGCCCCGGGTTTTTACGGAGCAATGGTTACCATTCGCTCAATCTGGCGCCTGCCAGCGGGCGATGAAGAAGCCGTCGAGGCCGCCTGCGCCGGGAAGCATGCCGGGATCGGTGCGCAGCCAGCCTTCGGGCGTGGGGGCGATGCCTTCGGGCAGTTCCTCGGCGCGGATCGGGAGCGGCGTGAGGGGGAGCGTGGCGGCCACCGCCTCGCCCTCTTCGCGTTCGAGCGAGCAGACCGCGTAGACCAAGGTGCCGCCGGGCTTGAGCCACTGGGCGGCGCGGGCGAGGAGGCGGTGCTGGAGCTCGGCCATGCCGCGGATTTGCGTTGCTGTGATGCGGTGGAGGACGTCGGGGTGGCGGCGGCAGGTGCCGGTGGCGGTGCAGGGTGCGTCGAGCAGGACGGCGTCGAAGCGCTGCTCCGGCTCCCAGTCGAGCACGTCGGCGGCGATGGCGGCGACCGGGAGGCCGACGCGGGCGAAGTTGGCGGATAGGCGCTCGAGCCGCTTGGCGCTGGCATCGACGGCGGTGACCTCCCAGCCGGCGGCGGCGAGTTGCAGCGCCTTGCCGCCGGGGGCGGCGCAGAGATCGAGCGCGGCGCCGGGGCCGGCGCCCAGCAGGCGCGCGGGGAGGCTGGCGGCGAGGTCCTGGACCCACCAGGCGCCCTCGGCATAGCCGTCGAGGCGTTCGATGGCCGTGCCGCGCGGCAGGCGGACGTGGCCGGGCATCAGGGACATGCCGCCGAGGCGCTCGGCCCATTCGGCGGTGGTGGTGGAGTCCTTCAGGGTAAGGTCGAGCGGGGGCGGTTCGGCGAGGGCGGCGGCGATGGCCTCGGCCCGTTCGCCCCAGCGTTCGGCCACGGCTGGAGGCAGCATCGGGTGCGCGGGTAGCGTCGCGCCCTGCCGGGTGAGCGTGGCGAAGACGCCGTGGGCGAGGCGCTTGGGGCCGCCGGCGAGGAGCGGCAGGGCGGTCGCCACCACGGCATGAGGGGGGGTGCCGAGGCGCAGCCACTGCGCGAGCATCAGGCGCAGGACGGCGCGGGGCTTGGCGTCATCCGGCAGCGGCTGGCGGGTGGCGCTGTCGATCAGGGCGTCGAGATCGGGCAGCCAGCGCAGCGCCTCGGCGGCGACGGCGCGGGCGAGCGCCTTGTCGGCATCGGCGGCGAGGCCCTGGACCGCATTGTGCCCGGCCTGGTCGAGCGTCTCGCCCCGGCGGAGCACGGCATCGAGCAGCTTGAGCGCGGCGCGGCGCGCGGGGAGGCCGGGAATATCCATGGGCGGCCCCTATCCCCGATTGCAATGCAGCGCCAGCGCGCCCATCTGGAGCCCATGACAGAGCGCGCCACCAAACGCCCGGACGGCTTCGTCAAGCCCGCCCACTGGACCAACGAACCCGCCCCCGCCCCCGCACCGGCGAAGGACGAGCCCGACCCGCGCGGACTTTCGCCCACCCGCTATGGCGACTGGGAGCAGAACGGGATCGCGGTGGATTTCTGACGTCCGGGGCATCTGCACCTCCGGCCGCTCACCCTGAGCTTGTCGAAGGGTGCTGGAACGACGCTTGGCTCTCCCACCCTTCGACAAGCTCAGGGTGAGCGGGACCTGTGTTATCCACCTATTGTGAGGACCACCGCGCGAGGTCGGCGTGATCCTGCTCGCGCGGTTCGATCCAGCGCCATTCTCCGCCCACCTTTTCGCGCTTCCAGAACCACGAATCGCTCTTGAGGTGATCCATGGCGAAATCGGCCGCGGCGAAGGCGTCGCGGCGGTGGCGGCTGGCGGCGGCGACGAGGACGATGGGTTCGCCCGGCGCCATCTCGCCGGCGCGGTGGAGGATCAGGAGGCCGTCGAGCGCCCAGCGGGCGAGGACCTCCTGCGCGAGGCCTTCCATGCCGGGGAGCGTCAGCGGGCCGTAGTGGCGGAGCTCCAGCGCCTCGACCCCCTCGCCCGCGCGGACCTGGCCGAGGAAGGAGACGATGCCGCCGGCCTGGGCATGGCGCGCGGCGAACTCGCTCAGCTCGGCGGAGGGATCGAAGGGCTCCAGCGCCAGCCGGACGTCGGCGGCCATGGCCTCAGCCTCCGCTAACCGGGGGGAGGAAGGCGAGCTCATCGCCGTCCTGCACCACCAGCGCAGCCGCGTCGGTGACCGTGCCGTTTACCGCAAGCCGCACCTTCGGGCCCTGCAGGGCCGCGGCGAGCGGCGGCGGGAGCATGACCAGCAGATCGGCCAGCGCGGTCGGCTCGGCGAGCGGGCAGTCCATGTGCGGGACGCCGGCGACGTCCTCCAGCCGCCCGAGGAACACCAGCCTTGCCATTTGGCTCAGCCGCCGGTCATCGACATGTGGCGCGGCAGGGCGGGCGCGGCGCCGGGGCGGTCGATCGCGAAGGCGTGGCGCGCGGGCTTGATCTTCATCGCCACGTCGAGCGCGGCGTTGAGCTGCGCCTCCGGATCGGCGGAGCGCAGCGCGGCGCGCAGGTCGACCTGCTCGGTCCCGCCGAGGCAGGCGAAGAGCTGGCCGGTGGCGGTGACGCGGACGCGGTTGCAGCCGTCGCAGAAATTGTTGGTGAGCGGGGTGATCAGGCCGAGTCGGCCGCCGGTCTCCGCAATATCGAAGTAGCGCGCGGGACCGCCGGTGCGGTGGCCGGAGGGGGTGAGCGTCCAGCGCTGCTCGAGGCTTTCGCGCACGGCGACCAGCGGCAGGTAATGATCGAACCGGTCCTGCTCGACCTCTCCCAGCGGCATGACCTCGATCAGGGTCAGGTCCATCTGCTGGCCATGGGCCCAAGCGATCAGTTCGGGCAGCTCGTCCTCGTTGATGCCCTTGAGGGCGACGGTGTTGAGCTTGACCTTGAGGCCCGCCTCGCGCGCGGCGGCGATGCCTTCAAGCACCTGCGGCAGGGCGTCGCGGCGGGCGAGTTTGGCGAAGCGCTCACGATCGAGCGTATCGAGCGAGACGTTGATCCGGCGCACACCGGCGGCGGCGAGGTGATCGGCGAATTCGGCGAGGCGGGTGCCGTTGGTGGTGAGGGTCAGTTCCTCAAGACCATCGCCCAGCTTGCGGCCCAGCGCGCGGACCAGCTCGACCATGTCGCGGCGGACCAGCGGCTCGCCCCCGGTGAGGCGCAGCTTGGTGATCCCGCGGTCGATGAAGCCGAGCGCCAGCTTGTGCAGTTCCTCGAGGCTGAGCACTTCCGCCTTGGGCAGGAAGGTCATCCGCTCGGGCATGCAATAGGCGCAGCGCAGGTCGCACCGGTCGATCACCGACAGGCGCAGGTAGCTGATCCGGCGCTGGAACTGATCGACGAGGGGGGAGCTGCTCATGCTAATCAATATAGCACCGGTCAGGCGCCATTGCCATCGACGACCAGATATTGCCCGGTCAGCCCGGGAGCACTCGCGATGAATGATGCCGTGGCGCTGATGGCCGCCGGATCATCGCCGCAGATGGCGTTGATGCGGGCCGGAGTCCGCTCGCGCGCGAGCAGTTGCACCGCGGATTCGCGCCATCCGGCGTGGGACAGCCCGGCCGGGGCGAAGACCAGCGTGACCAGCGGCTCGCCCGCATCGAGCAGTTCCAGCACGCGGGGCAGCCAGTCGGCATGGAATTTCGCCGCGGCGGCAAGTGGATCGTCCGGCAGGGGGCCGACCGGCAGCTCCATGGCCGACCGTCAGCGCCGTTCGCGGTGGAGGGTCATGCCGATCTGCTCGCCGGCCTCGGCGATGGCCAGCTTGACGATCTTGACAGTCACCGCCTCGACCCGCGGATCGCCCACCATGACCGTTTCGCAAATGTGATCGGCCACGGCCTCGATCAGCTTGAAGTGGACGCCGGGCGGCAGGGCCTCGGTCGCCGCGAACTTGAGGTCCATGTAGTTCTTGCTGGCCGAGAGGTGCGTCTCGGGCGCGAAGTGGGCAGCTGGCTTCAGCCGCGCGGCGATCGAAATGCGCAGCGGCTGGGGCTTGCCAGTCTCTTCCGAATAGATGCCGGTGAGGACATCCACCACGAGATCGTTCACTTCGAGGATCAGGCTGTCGGCCATGGGCGGCGGCGATGGCATGGGCCGGGGCCGCTGTCCACCCCCGCCCGCGCAGCGGACAAACTGTTACAACTGCGTATTTGGCGGGAGGGGGCCGCCGCACTATCCTCGCCCGGAAAACAAGGGGACCTATCGATGCGCAACTGGCTTCTTCCTGCCGCCGCCGTGACCATGCTGGTCGCCACGCCCGTCATCGCCGCCAATGCCGCGGCGCTGGCCGCGCTGCTCGCCAGCCCAAACCGGCCCGAGGCCGACAAGGTGCGCGACGCCGATCGCAAGCCGGCCGAGGTCATGGCCTTTGCGGGAATTCGGCCCGGGCAGAAGATCGCCGAGCTGGCGCCGGGCGGCGGCTATTACACCCGCCTGCTGAGCGCAGCAGTCGGCCCCAAGGGCTATGTCTACACCTTCGCTTCGCGCGTATCGCCGGCGGTGGCGGAGATCGCCAAGGCCTCGGGCAACGTCTCCGTCGGGGTCGGCAAGGCGGGGGACGCGCTGGCGCCCGAACCGGTCGACGTGGTCTGGACCACGCAGAACTATCACGACTTCAAGAACGTCAAGGTGGGCGACGGCGACGGCGCCGCGGCCTACAACAAGGCCGCCTTTGCCGCGCTGAAGCCGGGCGGGATCTACCTGATCAACGACCACCAGGCCGCGAAGGGCGCGGGCGCGACCGTCACTTCCACGCTGCACCGGATCGAGGATGCCGTGGTGGTCCAAGAGGTCGAGGCCGCCGGGTTCAAGCTGGAAGGCCGCAGCGAGATCCTGCGCCACCCGGCTGACGATCACACCGGCAAGGTGTTCGACAGCGGCGTGCGGGGGAAGACCGACCAGTTCCTGCTGCGCTTCCGCAAGCCGCGGAAGTAGGGGGCGCAAATTCGTCCTGACGCGACTGAATCGCCCCTCCCTCTGGGGAGGGGTTGGGGAGGGGGTTCGGCGTCAGAGATTCACGCCAGCGCCGAACCCCCATCCCAACCCTCCCCCACCGGGGAAGGGCTAATCAGGACAGACGCTAATCGTTGGCCCAGCGGGCGAAGATCGCGGTGGGGAGGAGCCTCCCCTGCCCGTCTTCCCGAACCGCCAGGTCGCCATGCTCGATCCGGCCCGGCAGGCCGGCGAAGACTTCCTCCAGCAGGCCGGCCAGCGCCAGCGAGCTCATCCGCACGGCGTAGACGGTGAGGAACAGGAAGCGGCTGTCCGCATCGAGCAGGCGGCGGCAATCGGCGACGAGGCCGGGCAAGTGTTCCTCCAGCCGCCAGACCTCGCCCTCTGGCCCGCGCCCGAACTTGGGCGGGTCGAGGATGATGCCGTCGTAGCGCCTGCCCCGGCGCACCTCGCGCGCGGCGAACTTGGCGGCGTCGTCGATGATCCAGCGGATCGGGCGCTGGTCCATACCCGAGAGCGCGGCATTGGCGCGGGCCTGGGCGACGGACTTTTTCGAGGCATCGACGTGGGTGACGGGGCCGTGGGCGGAGAGCGAGAGGGTGCCGACCCCGGTGTAGCCGAACAGGTTCAGCGTGCTCATTCCTCCCCCTGCGGGGGAGGGGGACCGTCCGGAGGACGGTGGAGGGGCAGGTTCGGCTGGTCCTGAGCTTGAGGGGGCGGGATTCTCGGCACGTGCCCCTCCACCACCCTGCGGGTGGTCCCCCTCCCCGTTCCGGGGAGGAAGCATCTCGCCCATCCAGTCCCACACGGGGGCCATGTCGGGGAAGAACCCGAGATGGCGGAAGGGTGTGCAGGAGGCGGTGAACTTCACCTCGCCGCGCGACAGGGCCCAACCTTCTCGCGGCACCGGCTGCATGAACTGCCAACGGCCGCCGCCATCCTCGTCCGAGCCGGGGACGAATTCGCCGTGGGCCTGCCAGTCCGCCTGGCGCGGGATCCACAGCGCCTGGGGTTCGGGGCGGATGAAGCGGTAGGGCCCGTAGCGCTCAAGTTTGCGGCCGTGGCCGGAGTCGACCAGGCCATAGTCGGCCCAGCCCTCGCCCACGAGCAGGCGCGGTTGCTGGACCAGCTCGGCCATCAGGCCTTCGGCGTGGCGTGCTGGGCGACGTGATCCGCCACGGCAGCATAGGTGCCGGGCAGGTCGACCAGCCGCTCCTCGCGCTCGAACAGGTCGCCGACACGCGCGGGCAGCGAGGGCCGCAGGCCGGTGGCGCGTTCCACGGCATCGCGGAACTTGGCCGGATGCGCCGTCGCCAGGGTGACGACCGGCACCGCCGCATCGATCCCGGCCGCCCGCGCGGCGTGGAGGCCGATCGCGGTGTGCGGATCGATGGTCTCGCCGCAGTCGGCGTAGGCCCAACGCATGGCGCCGGCCATCTCGTCCGCGTCCGCGCGGCACGAGGTGAACAGTGCCGCTGCGCCCTGGCGCTGGGCGTTGGTGAGCTGCATCGCCTTGGTCGCCTCAAAACCTTTCATCTGGGCGGCGAGAGCCAGGCCATCACGCCCGCCGACGTCGAACAGCAGGCGCTCGAAATTGGACGAGACCTGGATGTCCATCGAGGGGGCGGCGGTGGGCGTGACGGTCCCTTGCGAATAGTCGCCCTTGGCGAGGGCGCGGTGGAGGATGTCGTTGACGTTGGTGGCGACGATCAGGCGCTCGATCGGCAGGCCCATCTGCGCGGCGACATAGCCGGCGAAGACGTCGCCGAAGTTGCCGGTCGGCACCGAGAAGGCGACCTTGCGCGCGGGGGCGCCGAGCTGGAGCGCGGCGGCGAAATAGTAGACCACCTGGGCCATCAGCCGCGCCCAGTTGATCGAGTTGACCGCGCCGATGGCGAAGCGGTCGGTCATCGCGGTGTCGTTGAACATCCGCTTGACCATGGCCTGGGCGTCGTCGAACGAGCCTTCGATGGCGATGTTGTGGACGTTGGCGGCGAGGACGGTCGTCATCTGCTTGCGCTGGACGTCGGAGACGCGGCCCTTGGGGTGGAGCATGAAGATGTCGATCTTGGCGCGTCCGGCGACCGCGTCGATCGCAGCCGAGCCGGTGTCGCCCGAGGTGGCGCCGACGATGGTGAGGTTGCGATCCGAGCGGCTGAGGAATTCCTCGAAGAGCAGGCCGAGCAGCTGGAGGGCGACGTCCTTGAAGGCAAGCGTGGGGCCGTGGAACAGTTCGAGCAGCCACTGCTGTTCGTCGAGCTGCACGAGGGGGGTGACGGCCTTGTGGCTGAAGCGGCCATAGGCCTGGCGGGTCAGTTCGAGCAGGCGCTCGGGCGTGAGGCAGTCGCCCACGAAGGGCTGCATGATCTTCTGCGCCAGCTCGGCATAGGGCAGGCCGGCCATGGCCGCGATCTCTTCGGACGAGAACTTCGGCCATTCGCTGGGCACGTAGAGCCCGCCGTCAGAGGCGAGGCCGGCAAGGGTGGCGCCGGCGAAATCGAGCGCAGGGGCGGAGCCGCGGGTGCTGACGTATTGCATGGGGGGCCGTTAGCCCCGCGCGCGCAGAATGAAAACCCTTGGCCGACGGGCCAGCACCGACGAATCTACAGTTTGCCCTCCCCCTCGATGAGAGAGGCATACCGCAGCTTGGCCGTGCAACGGCCTAGCGGAGGTTGGGTGGGGGTGATGGCGCGGCGCTGTCAGAAGAAGGGGTTCACGCAGAGGACGCAGAGAAAGCAGAGAGACGCAGAGAGGTTGCGCTTTGCGGCGAAGCCGCTCTCTATTCGTGACCGCAGAGATGCCGAAGCCAATTGCAGAAAGGCGCCTGCGGCGCGCGCGGCATCTCTGCGTCTCTCTTTCTTCTCTGCGCCCTCTGCGTGAACCCCTCTTCCCTCACCCCCTCAGCCGCTTCCTTACCGCCAGCGCATAGATCACCAGCGCCACGGCGGCGAAGGCGAACCACTGGACTGCATAGGCGAGGTGGTTGTTGGGCAGGTCGCGCGGGTCGGGCCTGGCGATGGGCTGGAGGCCCGCCTGGGGGGGCGCGGTGTAGATCAGGGGGCCGGCCTTGCCGCGATCGACGAAGGTGCCGGTGACCGGGCCGCCGGGCCAGGTGACCGTCTTCGGATCGGCCGACCAGCCCAGCACGACGCGCACGCTCGTGCCGGACGGCAGGGTGCACTCGGCAACATGGGCCCAGCCGGCATTGCCCTGGTCGTTCTCGCCCGCTTGCGGGGCGATCTTGCCGACCTTGGCGCAGGTGGCGGCGACGAGGCTGTAGGACGGCGGGAGGGGCCGCCCGCCCGCCCAGGGGTGGACCGAGCGATCGGCCTGGGCGTGCGCGAACTGGGCGAGCATGGCCTCCTTCTGGTGCAGCCGTTCGAGCTGCCAGAAGCCGAGGCGGATCATGATGGCGGCAGCGATCAGGACGATCAGGGTTGGGAGCAGGGGAATGCGCTTCATCACTCACCCCTACCCGTTCGTGTCGAGCGAAGTCGAGACACGTTGGCGCTGGCGTGTCTCGACTTCGCTCGACACGAACGGAGGGTAAGCTTGGTTGGAGTCAGGGGCGCTGATCGTCGCCGCCGATGGTCCAGTCTTCGTTCACCGCCTCGCGCGCGTTTCGCCGGTACTCCGCCTGGAGCAGCCAGGCCTTGGTCGCGCGCAGGCCGGCGATGACCGCCGCGGCGGTAAGGGGGACCCAGAGGATCACGTGGACCCAGAACGGCGGCTCGGCGGCGAGCTGGAGCCAGATGGCGAGGCCGGTGATGACCGTGCCGATGATCAGGGTGAGGAAGGCCGCGGGGCCGTCGCCGACGTTGAACTGGGTGAAGTCCAGCCCGCAGGCGCGGCAGCGGTCGGCGAATTTCGCCCAGCCGGCGAACAGGGTCCTGGCGTGGCAGCGGGGGCAGCAACCGAAAAGGGCAGCCTTGGCTGTGCCAGGCTGCCCCTTCGATGTCCCCTGAGGAACGGGTTCGGTCACTATTCGATCACCGCGCCCCAGTTGCCCCAGACGTAGACGCAGACGAACAGGAACAGCCAGACCACGTCGACGAAGTGCCAGTACCAGGCGGCGGCTTCGAAGCCGAAGTGCTGGCGCGGCGTGAAGTCGCCGTTGTAGGCGCGCTTGAGGCAGACGATCAGCATGATCGTGCCGACGATCACGTGGAAGCCGTGGAAGCCGGTCGCCATGTAGAAGGCCGAGCCGTAGGTGTTCTTGCCGAAGGGGAACGGCGCGTGGATGTACTCGTAGGCCTGGATCGAGGTGAACAGCAGGCCGAGCAGGATGGTCAGCCACAGGCCCTTCTTGAGGCCGTCGCGGTCACCATGGATCAGCGCGTGGTGCGCCCAGGTGACGGTGGTGCCCGAGCAGAGCAGGATCAGCGTGTTGACCAGCGGCAGGTCCCAGGCGTTGATCACCGCCTCGACGCCCTTGGGCGGCCACTGCCCGCCGACCACTTCCGCCAGCTTGCTGGGGAACAGCGAGAAATCGAAGTAGGCCCAGAACCAGCCGACGAAGAACATCACTTCCGAAGCGATGAACAGGATCATGCCATAGCGCTGGTGCAGCTGGACGACCGGCGTGTGATCGCCGGCATGGGCTTCGCGCACGATCTTGGTGAACCACTGGAACATGCCGGCGAGCAGGATCGCCATGCCCGCCCACGGCACGACGTGGCCGCCCGGCAGGCTGTGCATGAACAGCACCATGCCCGAGGTGAAGACCAGCGCGCCCAGCGCGGTCACCAGCGGGACGAGGTCCGGCGGCAGGATGTGGAAATCGTGGGTCTTGGTACCGGCCATGATCAGGTCCCTGTTGGCGCTTCGCCGGCAGCCCGGCGCGGATTGTTTGCGAAGGCCCTTATCGCGCGTTTGCGGGCCGGTCCAGTGGCTTCGCGCAGGTTTTCAGATCAGCCCGCGGGCTTCTCGGGAGTGGCGGGGCGGGCGTTCTTGTCCTCGTGGAACACGTAGGACAGCGTGATCTGCCTGATGTCCTTGCCGTCGGCATCGTCGAGGATCGACGGGTCGACGTAGTAGGTCACCGGCATGCGCACTTCCTGGCCGGGCTGGAGAGTCTGCTCGGTGAAGCAGAAGCACTGGATCTTGTTGAAGAACTTGCCGGCATCGTCGGGCGAGACGTTGAAGCTCGCCCGCCCGGTGATTGGCCGGTCGGAGAGGTTCTTCGCCGTGTAGACCGCGAGGGTCCGCGCGCCGAGGTGGACGGTCTGGGTGAGCTGGGCGGGCTTGAACAGCCAGGGCAGGTCGGGATCGACATTGGCGTCGAAGCGGACCGAGATGGTCACCGGGCTGACCTTGATCCCCGCGGCCTCGGCTTCGGTGACCTTCTGGGTCGTGCCCTGGAAGCCGGTGACCTGGCAGAACATCCGGTAGAGCGGCACGGCGGCGAAGCCGAGGGCGAGCATGGCCAGCGCCCCGGCGAGCGCCATCAGGGCGACGCGGCGATTGCGGTTCGGGGCGGCGGGAGCGGTGGCCATGACTCCGTCCTCAGTGATGCATCTTGGCGATGGTGATCGCGAAGAACAGCACGACGAAGAAGACGAGGACGAGGCCCGTCGCCACGTTGCGCTGGCGGATCACCTTCTTGCGCTGTTCCATCGGATCGAACGACTCAGGGTCTGGCAGATTGCTCATGATCGTGTCCTAGGCGAGCCAGCGGTCCGCCACCAGCGCGCCGAACAGGGCGAAGAGGTAGAGGATCGACCAGGCGAAGAGCTGCTTTTCCGGGCGCATCGCGTCGTCCGGGCCGGACCGCTGACGCAGGCCGACGCGGGCCGAGAGCGCGAGGAACACGCCGGAGAGGAGCGCGGCGGAAATGCCGTAGATGAGGCCCGCCCCGCCGATCCACCACGGCACCAGGCTCAGCGGCATCAGCAGCACGGCATAGATCAGGATCTGCCGCCGCGTCGCCGCCTCGCCCGCGACGACCGGAAGCATCGGGATGCCCACCTTGGCGTAGTCCGACTGGACGAACAGCGCGAGCGCCCAGAAATGCGGCGGGGTCCACATGAAGATGATCGCGAAGAGCACGACCGGCATCAGCGTGATGTGGCCGGTGACTGCGACCCAGCCGATCAGCGGCGGGAAGGCCCCTGCCCCGCCGCCGATGACGATGTTCTGCGGCGTGCGCGGCTTGAGCCAGATCGTATAGACCACGGCGTAGTAGACGATCGAGACCAGCAGGATCGCCGCGGGCAGGACGCCGTTGGCGAGGCCCATGATGAGGACCGAGGCCGCGGAGAGGCCGAGGCCGAAATCGCGCGCGCTGGTGCGCTCCATCCGGCCGGCGGGAAGCGGGCGCTGCTTGGTGCGGCGCATGCCGGCGTCGAGATCGGCCTCCCACCACTGGTTGAGCGCCGCCGCGCCCCCTGCCCCAAGCGCGATGCAGAGGATCGCGGTGAAGCCGAGCACCGGGTCGATATGGCCCGGCGCGGCGAGCAGGCCGCACAGGCCGGTGAAGATCACCAGGCTCATCACGCGCGGCTTGGTCAGCGCAAAGAAATCGCGCCAGTCGGCGGGGAGCGGGAGCTGGGCAGCCTGAGTCACGCGCGGCCTATAGGCCGGGGGCAGCCAAAGGAAAAGCGTGCAGAAATCAGGCGAGCCACGGATCGACGTGGACCTTCGTCGCCACCGATCCGGAGCGGAGTGCTTCGATCATCGCCGGAACCTCGGCGAGCCCGATGACCGTGCTGACCATGGCGCGGGGCTCGACCGCCCCGGCGTCGATCCGGTCCACCACCTCGCGGAACTCGCCGAGGGTATAGCCGAAGGAGAACAGTAGGCGCACCTGCTTGAGGGTGGAGGTCAGCGAATCGAATGGTTCCGGCTCGCCGCAGAAGCCGAGCGAGACCACCGTGCCGTCGGGGCCGACATGCCGGATCGCCTGCATCAGCGCGCCCGGCACGCCGACGCATTCGAAGATGAAATCGGGTTCGCCGCCGAGCGCCTCGATCACTTCGCCCAGCTCGTCCGGCCCGCCGGTGACGAAGCGGTCGGCACCCATGGCGAGGGCGAGGTCCGCCCGACGCGCGGTGCGTGACAGGGCGGCCAGCGGACCGGCGCCAAGCTGGCGGGCCCAGTAGATCGCCCCGAGCCCGACCGCACCGACACCGGTGACGAGCACCCGTGCGCCCTTGGGCATCTGCGCGAAGCGAACCGCGTGGAAGGCGACGGCGAGCGGCTCGACCAAGGCGCCGTCGGCCAGCGACAGCGCGGCGGGGAGCACCACCGAAGCCTTGGCCCCGACCCGGACGTACTCGGCCATGCCGCCGCGGTAGGATGCGCGCTCGCGGCACAGCATGTGCTGGCCGGCGCGGCATTCGCGGCAGTGTCCGCAGCCGGCGAGCGGCATGGCGGAGACCATCTGCCCGAGCCGCAGGTTCGTCACCCCCTCTCCCAGCGCCACCACCTCGCCGCAGAATTCATGGCCCAGGGGCACGCCGGTGGGCAGGCAGAAGCCTTCGACCTTGCCCGAGGTCATGCTCACGTCGGAGCCGCAGATGCCGCAGCGCCCGACCCGCAGCACGGCCTCGCCCACGCCGGGTACGGGATCGGGCACGGTCTCGATGGACCACGGTCGACCCGGCTGGTGATAGACCGCTGCCCGCATTGCGCTCTCCTCTTGCCGCTCTCCCACCGGCGCGGCTGGCGGCAGCATGTCACGAGATGCCCACCGGGCAAACCCCGCGGGAATTCGGACTGCCGCAAGCAAAAGGCCCCGGAGTTTCCCCCGGGGCCCTTCGTGTTCAGCCTTCAGGCCGTCCTCAGTGGTGCGCGTCCTCGATCACGGGGAGCGTTTCGAACTGGTGGAACGGCGGCGGGCTCGACAGGGTCCACTCGAGCGTGGTTGCGCCTTCGCCCCAGTAATTGCCCTCAGCCTTCTTGCCGGCGGCGAAGGTGTAGAAGATGTTGACGAACCAGATCAGCACCGAGACGGCCATGATCTTGTAGCCGAGCGTCGCCACGTAGTTCCAGTGCTCGAAGGCCGCCGGATAGTCCGGATAGCGGCGCGGCATGCCCTGGAAGCCGAGGAAGTGCATCGGGAAGAAGATCAGGTTCACGCCGACGAAGAAC
>Ga0068855_100003945_pt1 | contig 18110 bp, 16 predicted proteins | sample KBSCornC52_FD_66592 | JGI IMG/M metagenome (GOLD analysis project Ga0068855, IMG submission 66592) | Corn rhizosphere microbial communities from Kellogg Biological Station, Michigan, USA - KBS Corn C5-2 | ecosystem: Host-associated > Plants > Roots > Rhizosphere > Soil ...
CGCCGCCAGCGGCGCAGGCGGGCCTTTGCTGCCGCGGGAGGCGAGGAACGCCAGCGCGCCGTTAACGATTGCCCACTTCCAGAGGTAGCCGGTGACGACGAAGAGGAGCGCGAATCGATACCGCTGCTCCCACACTCTGCGGGTGGCGTACGTCGGCTGCGTGGCGAGGTCCCTGTACGTGCCAACCGACAGGAACTCGCTGCTCTTCACGAGGTTAAGGTAGCGGCCGGCGAGCGTGAAGAGGAGGACGAATGGCAAGGGGAGGACGTGCCATCCGAACCAGTCGAAAGCCGTGACGAGAGAGCGCGCGACCAGCAGCGGCCAGGAGAAGAGAAAGGTCGGCAGGAGCTGCAACACCGAATCCGGCGCATACTGGCGGAGGTTCGAGTAGAGGCCGCGCGTCCCGCCGGTCATCAGCGCCGGCATTACGAAGGCCATGACGAACACTGGGACGAGGAACGCCCATCCGACAGCCTGCTGACCGCCCGCCTGGCCCGTCTGGGCTGTCGCGGCGTTCTGCTGCGCTCCTGGGGTTTGGCTGCCAGCCGCGACCGGCAGGGCGAGTGTGGGACTGCCTGTGAGAATCGGGCGGTTCCAGCCCGCGAAGCCGAGAGAGGTGAGGCTGAAGACGATGTAGAGCATGAGCAGATCGCGCGCGGTGAGTCCGCCGGCCGCGAAAGCGAAGAGATAGAACGGCAGTCCCGCCAGCGCGAGCCGCATTGCGGCGATCCACGGGTAGAGCGCGGTCTGGAAGAGGAGCTGGAAGGGCGGCGCGGGGAGGGTCAGCAGGCCCGGCAGCGTGTTGCGGCTCGCCTCCTGCCAGATGAGCGTGGCGGTGTGCTTGCGCATCGCGGCCGAGATGAACCAGCTATGGATACCGCACACCGAGACGCAGAGCGCGGTCCCGGCTGCCCCTCCCAGATACCACGGCACGCCGCCGCCGGAATCGTGCAATCGCCCAATGAGCCAGAGCATGGCGCCGAATGGCACGGACATCGTTCCCAGCATCCAGGCGTACGCCTTGAACGGCTGCCTGCGCTTTCGGTCCCTCCGCGCCTCCCGTCGGGCGAGCGGGTTGTCCAGCCAGTTCGCGGGATCAGCCATGAGGGCGATGTGCGTGGGCAGCGGCATGGGAGATATTGGGTGATTCAAAAGTCCCAATCGAAAGCGGGAGGCGGAAGTCGGAGCGCCGAATCGAGCTGTTCCAGAAGACCGGCCGGGCCGGAGAGATCGTCCGTGATCGCGAGCCCCGATGCCGGGCGGACACCGAGCCAGAGGCGTGTAAAGGCGTTGACGGTCGCGGTCAGTGTTGGCAGCCCTTCGGCCTCGCCGGGCTCCGCCGAGGATTTGGAGCCGAGCGTCGCGACATAGCTGCCTTCCACGCCTCGCCAGAGAGATTCGGGATCGAGGAAGCGTGCAATCGGGTCGGTCAGGTGGAGATTGAATCGCAGGTTGGCGCAGTCGAGGTTCGTCCGTCGGAGGCAGGCCCGGACGTCCAGCATCCGCGCCTGGAAGTAGGCGGTGGCGTGGCCCTCTCCCGCGAACTTGCTCTTCTCGGTCACGTTGCGATGCTTGATGGGCTGGCGGATGAGGTCCTGAATCTGGACGAGAGCTGGCTCGTTCATCTTAACGAGGTGGACCTGATCTCCCAGAGACCGGATGACGGACATCAGCTCGAGGAACTGACCGCGCGTGTTCCAGACTATCCACATGATCCGGTAAGGACCGCGCTCCCCCTCCTTCGGGCGCACCCAGGCCGCATGCGTGATGCCGCCGCTTTCGTCCAGATAGCCCAGCCCGAAGCTGTTCCCGTCCGCCTCCTCCATGTCCGAGCGTGTCAGCTCGGCCGGCAAAAGGTTGACCCCTCCGTGTCCCCTTCTCCGGTGCAGCCTCGCCGCGTGCATTCGCTCGTAATCGGCGGCCGTGATTCGCTTTGGGATTCGGTGATCGCTCTTTACGGTAAGATGGGCCGGATCGAAGCTCATGACGTGCTCGTAGCCGAGCGTTCCAAAACCGAGGTTGTTGTAGTATCCCTGCTCGAACATGCCGAGCCCTGCGACGAGCGCGCCCTCCTTCGCATCCGCGGCGAGCGCCTGGGCGAGGAGGCGGCCGGCAAGTCCCTGCTTGCGCGCGATTCGGCTGGTCGTGACGCCGGTGACGCCCGAGAACGGCAGGTCCTCGTCGAGGTAACGAATCACGCCGGGCGCGGTGCAGACCAGGCACTCCGCCTCGCCGTCGATTTCGGCGACGAGCGCGCGTCCCGCCTCGACGTAGCGGGACATTCCCTCTTCCTCGCCCTTCGATATCCAGCCGGTTTCCCGCCAGATGCGGCGAGTGGCCGGCCGGTCTTGTTCCGGATCGTATGGCCGGAGAATCATTGCCAATACCTTTGAAAGCAACGGCCGGGATTAGCCGGGATGAACGGGATAAACATAAATCACGTCAAAGGCTGAAACCACGAATGAACACCGATGCACACAAATGGGACACGGGTTTGAGGCTGTCATTCGTGCTCATTCGTGTGCATTTGTGGTTCCAGAGCCGTTTCCCCATTTATGTTCATAACGTTCATCCCGGCTAAATCCGGCAGTTCAGGCTCGCAGGCGGTCGGCGAGACGGGTGTAGCGGTTTGCGGCCTTGTCGTTGCGGACGGCCCGGCCGATGGCGCGCTTTTCGCCGACGATAACGCACATCTTCCTGGCGCGGGTCAGGGCGGTGTAGAGCAAATTGCGCTGGAGCATCATGTAGTGGGCAGAGCCCAGGACGAGAATCACGGCCGGGTATTCCGAGCCCTGCGACTTGTGGATGGAGAGCGCATAGGCGAGCTGGAGCTCGTCGTAGTCGGCGAAGTCGTACTCCACTTCGGCTTCGGGAAAGGCGACCGTAAGCGACTGCTCGACGTGCTCCAGCTTCGTGATGGTCCCGATGTCTCCGTTGAAGACCTGCTTGTCGTAGTTGTTCTTGAGCTGGATGACGCGGTCGCCGGCGCGGAACCGGCGGGAGCCGCGAATCAGCTCCGCCTTCCCTTCTCTCTGCGGGTTCCAGGCGTCCTGGAGCCGCTCGTTCAGGTGGCCGACTCCCGATTCGCCCCGGTGCATCGGGGAGAGTATCTGCACGTCCGACGGCAGGAACCCCTCCCGCGTCAGGGAGCGTGTCGCGAGCGTGACGACCATCTGCGACGCGGCGGCGCTGTCCTCCACCTCCACGAAGAGACAGTCCTTCCCCTTGCGCTCCTTCGGCGGTATGAGGAGCGGGAACTCGCCCCGATTCACGCGATGGGCGTTCGTGACGATGAGGCTCTTCGCGGCCTGCCGGAAGACCTCCGTGAGGCGGCAGACCGGGACCGCGCCGCTCGCGATGATGTCGCCGAGCACATTGCCCGCGCCGACGGATGGGAGCTGGTCGGCGTCTCCCACGAAGACGACCTGCGCGCCCTCCGGCACCGCCTTGAGGAGGCTGTGGGCGAGCACGGCGTCGAGCATCGACACCTCGTCGGCGATGAGGACGTCGCACTCCAGGGGATTCTCCTCGTTGTGCGCAAAGCCGCGCTTGCCCGGCTCGAACTTCAGGAGGCGGTGGACCGTCTGCGCCGGGCGGCCGGTCACCTCCGAGAGGCGCTTCGCGGCGCGGCCGGTCGGGCTTGCGAGCAGAATCTTCTTGTGGCGCGCCTCGAACGCCTGGCAAATAAGGTTCGTGACGGTCGTCTTGCCCGTTCCCGGCCCGCCGGTGAGAACGAGGAATCGGTTCGCGAGAGCCAGCCGGACCGCCTGCTTCTGCTCTTCCGACAGCTCGATCTTCTGCGCCCCCGCGTGGTACTCCAGCCACGAGGAGACCCGGTCCTCCGAGACCTGAAGCTCCGGCATGCCCGCCAGCCGCCGAATCCGGTTCGCAAGCCCCACCTCCGTGTGGTAGAGCGCGGGATGGTAGACGGCGGTCAATTGCGGATTGCGGATTGCGGATTGCGGATTGAGGGCGGAGGGGGAGCCGGCGATCTCGGTTTCGATGATGACTTCTTCTGATTCCGCCATTGCCGCGACGTGCGGAGGGAGCGCCTCCTGGTCCACACCGAGGATCTCCGCGGCTTTGGCGAGGAGGATCGGCTCCGGAAGGTAGAGGTGGCCATAGTCCGTGGCCTCGCTGAGCGTGTAGAGCAGGCCGGCGCGAAGGCGCGGCTCGCTGTCGGCGGCGAAACCGAGCTGCTGCGCAATCTTGTCGGCCGTCTTGAAGCCGATTCCCCAGATGTCTTTCGCCAGCCTGTAGGGGTCGGTCTCCACCACCCGGATCGAATCGTCGCCGTAGGTCTTGAATATCTTAACCGCGAAGGTCGCCGAGACGCCGTGGCCCTGGAGGAAGAGCATGACCTCGCGAATCGCCTTCTGCTCCGCCCAGGCCTTCTCGATCATCCCGACGCGCTTCTCGCCAATTCCCTGGACGCGCATCAGCTTGCGAGGCGAATGCTCGATGATCTCCAGCGTCTCCATCCCGTATCGCTGGACCATCCGCTTCGCCATGACCGGACCGACGCCCTTGATGAGCCCGGAGCCGAGATACTTCTCGATGGCGAGCGCGGTCGCGGGCCGCACGGTGTCGTAGCGCTCGACCTGAAACTGGCGTCCGTACTCCCGGTGGCTCGTCCAGCGGCCGAAGAGGCTGACGCTCTCCCCCGGCACGGGATTGCCCATCCCTCCCACAATGGTGACGAGATCGCGCGCGCCCTCGATATTCAGCCGGGCGACGGTGTAACCCGTGTCCTCCGCGTGGAAGGTGACGCGCTCGATGACGCCGTCGAGCTGCTCGAGTGGAAAGAGCGTGTTCGGTTGTTCGGACTGTGGGGCCGCCAGTGTTGTCATGGATGCAGCTTCAAACCCGCGAGATTGCGGTCTGTAGCAGTGGTGCGCTTCTGCCGACAATACGGTCGGAGGAACTGCCGTGATTCGTGTCTCCCTGATTCACCTCTTGATCGTCGCCGCCTGCTGGCTCGGAATCGTGCTGCTCGTCCCGTCCCAGCGGCCCTCGAATCACAATTTTGCGAAACGAAGCCATTTGCAGACCGTGCATGTTCGGGTGTGAACGAGGCAATGAAATTGACCTCGCTCGTGGGCCTTCGGCCGATCGTCCTCGCGGACGAAGCGCTATCTCTGGTCAGATCGCGGCGCTGCGGTAGAATTCGACGGTCTTCTCCAGGCCGAATCGCAGGTCGTGGGCGGGAGTGAATCCGAGGACTTCGCGGGCTCTGCGCACGGCCGCGCTGGAGTGGAGGATGTCGCCCTGCCGCGCGGGACCATATTCCGCCTTCTTTTTCACTCCCAGAATCCCCGCCAAAACGGAATGGAGCGCGTTCAGCGACGTGCTCGATCCGCCGGCCACGTTGAAGACCTCTCCGCCAGCCTTGTCAGCGTTCGCCGCGAGGAGGTTGGCCCTCACCACGTCCCCCACGAACAGGAAATCGCGCGTCTGCTCGCCGTCGCCGAAGATTGTGGGCGGCTTCCCCTCCAGCATGCGCGTGATGAACTTCGGGACGACGGCCGCGTACTCGCTCTCCGGGTTCTGGCCGGGCCCGTAGACGTTGAAGTAGCGGAGGCAGGTGGTCTCCAGGCCGTAGAGCCGGCTGAACAGGCGCGCCATCTGCTCCCCGTAGAGCTTTTCCACGCCATAGGGACTCATCGGCTTCGGGAGTGTGTCTTCGGGTGTCGGCAGGACCTCGGTGTCTCCGTAGACCGCGCTCGACGACGAGAAGACGAGGCGCCGCACTCCCGAATCGCGTGCGGCCAGCAGCACGTTCAGCGTGCCGGATATGTTGATCGCGTCGGCGGTCACGGGGTCGCGGACCGAGCCGGGCACCGAGACATATGCGGCCAGGTGGAATACGGTGTCCACTCCGCGGGAGGCGTTGCGGCAGGCCACGGCGTTCCGTATGTCGCCCTCCTGGAAATCGACCTTGCGCTCGATACCCGCGAATCGTGCATACTGGCCCGTGCTGAGGTTGTCGAGAACGCGCACTGCGTACCCGTCGGCGACCAGCGCACGCACCAGGTGCGACCCGATGAATCCCGCCCCGCCCGTCACGAGGACTGACCTGCCTCTCACTGCTCTCTCCATATCGACCAGATACTCGATTGTACACTCCAGTTCGGGAAGGCGGCGGCGATTCCTGCGTCGCCGTGCGGAAATACCCGGACACCTGGATACCTGAATACCCAAACACAGGTCGCAGGTACAATAGCCCATGGCCGAATGGATGGTGGACGAGGAGCAGGCGGGGACGCGGGCGGATGTTTTCCTTGCGCGGGCGATGGGGGTGTCGCGCGGCGAGGCTCAGCGGCTGCTCGATCTGGGGGCGGCACGGGTCAATGGCGCGGAGGCGAAGGCCAACCGTAAGCTGAAGGCCGGCGAGCGGGTCGAGGCGGAGAAGCCGGCGCCGGTCGAATCGCGCGTGCTGGCCGAAGACATTCCGCTCGACGTGACGTACGAAGACGAGGATCTGCTCGTCATCAACAAGCCGCGCGGAATGGTCGTCCATCCCGCGCCGGGCGCGCACTCCGGCACCCTGGTCAACGCGGTTCTCGCGCACTCGGACGACCTCAGCGGAATCGGAGGGGAGCTTCGACCGGGAATCGTGCACCGGCTGGACAAGGACACGTCCGGCCTGCTCGTGGTCGCGAAGACCGACGCGGCCCACCACTCCCTTCAGGCGCAGATTCAGGCGAAGACGGCCGAAAGGCTGTATGAGGCGATTCTCTGGGGGCTTCCGAAGACCGACCGTGTAATTGTGGACGCGCCCATCGACCGCAATCCAGGCGACCGAAAGAAGATGGCGGTGCGGCCGGGTTATGGTCGCGATTCGGTGACCGAGCTGACGGTGCTGGAGCGGCTGGGCCTGTTCGCATTTGCCGAGGCGAAGCTCCAGACCGGCCGCACCCACCAGATTCGTGTCCACTGCGCCTACATCGGCCATCCGGTCGTCGGCGACCCGGCCTACGGCGGCCTCCGCAAAGTGCCCGCGCAGGGGCTTGCGTCACGCGATCGCCAGCGAATCGAGGCGGCCATCGATTCGCTCGGCGGACAGGCGCTCCACGCGTACAAGCTCTCGTTCGATCACCCGCGGACGGGCCATCGCCTCATCTTCACCACCCCGATGCCGGACCCGATTGCAAACCTTCTCTCCACGATCCGGTCCGTTTTTCGGCCCGGCGATTGTCAGGAGTAACCCGCCATGTCCATCCGTCCCGTTCAGAAGCTCATCAAAGCCAAACCGACTCTCGAAGGCGCGGGCGTCCACCTGCGGCGCGCGTTCGGCTTCGGAAGCACCACCGAGTTCGACCCCTTCCTCCTGCTGGACGACTTTCGCAACGACATTCCCGCCGACTATCTTGCCGGGTTTCCGTGGCACCCGCACCGCGGAATCGAGACGATTACCTACGTGCTGGCCGGCAACGTCGAGCACGGCGACAGCATGGGGAATCAGGGGACCATCGGGCCGGGCGAGGTGCAGTGGATGACGGCCGGCCGCGGGATCATCCACCAGGAGATGCCGAAGGGCGACGCCGAGGGCCGCATGCACGGATTCCAGCTCTGGGCCAACCTGCCCTCTTCGCTCAAGATGACCGCGCCGCGCTATCAGGAGATCAAGGGACCGGAGATTCCGGTTGTCACGGAAGACGACGGCACGCAGGCGCGCGTGATTACGGGTAGTTTTTGGGGCGTGAGAGGTCCGGTGGACGGCATCGCGGCGGATCCGGTCTATCTTGACGTGTCCGTGCCGCCCGGCCACCGCAAGAGCCTTCCGGTGGACACGCGCCGCCATGCGTTCGCTTACGTATTCGCGGGGTCCGGCAAGTTCTGTAACTCGTCCGGACCGCTCGCCGTGCCGACGGAGGGGCTCGGCTGGGGCGACACGAATCCGCCGAGCGAGGCGGACAACCGGTCGCTGGTTCTGTTCGACAGTGGCGACGAGGTGACGGTGCAGGCCAGCGAGGAGGGAATCCGATTCCTGCTGGTCTCCGGGCAGCCGCTCCAGGAACCTGTCGCATGGTACGGCCCGATCGTCATGAACACGCAGGAGCAGCTTCGGGCGGCGTTCGAGGAGCTTCGGGAGGGCACGTTTCTGGGAACGGCCCCACCCCCCTAACCCCCTCCCGGGACGGGAGGGGGAGCAAAACCGATCACGAGTGCGCTCCACGACAGGATTACGGAGGCGGGAGGGGAGCAATTGCTATCACGCGTGCGCTCCTCGGCAGCGCTCTTGAGGCGGGAGGGGGAGCGGCTGGGGTGGCGAATCCCTCTGGAGGGCGGCGGGATTTGCGCGACGGATTCTCTTGAGGCGGGAGGAGTGCGTCAGGACGGACTGTCGCCTCCGGCGGAGCGGAGGAGTGACTGATCGAGCTCGGTGGCGGGGCCGGCGGGGCGGACGAGGGTTTGGTGGTCTTCGGTGGATTCGGTGGCGCGGAGGAGCAGCGACTGCTCTTTTTGTTTTGCGAGGAAGGCGGAGAGGGATTCGGCGCACGCGGTGGCTGCCTGCTTCACCTCGTCCGAGCGGGTTGCGCGGGCGAGGTGCTTTACGTCCTTCAGATACTCGGCGGCGTCGCACCGCCGGATTCCCTGAAGCAGCAGCAGGACGAGCGGCTCGCGCCACATCTGATCGCGCACTCTGGACAGGTGCAGGCGCACATAGGCTTTCTGCGTGTCGTCCAGCGCGCGGAAGTCGAAGTCCTCGGACTGGGCGAGTGAACGGATGAGGGCGTCCGCGACGGGCGTAACCATCACGGTTTCGCGCTTGCGCCGGTCCCGGAAGCCGTAGAGGCTGCCCAGCAACCATGGAGCATGTCGGGAGCTATCCGCGAAGAGGAGCGTTTCGGCGGCGAGGACAGCGTTTCGCCTGGTCCACCGGAATCGGGCCATCCGTCGGCGGTGGTAGAGCGCGCACGCTCCAGCGAGACCCAGTGCAGCGGCAATTAGCGCCCAGCCCGCGGGCTGATTCCCGGTTCGGGGGTCGGCCAGCAGTGACGAGCCGATCGGATATGCGACCAGGATGGCGAAGACGCCGACGACAATCCATGCGAACACCAGGTCGTCGGGCGACTGGAAGCGCAGGGACCATGCGTCGGCGAGCCGCCGAATCACGGACGAATCGTGGTCGAGGATGCCGCGGGCAACGTGCTCACGATCCATCCCCTCGGCTGCTTCGAGGCTGTCCAGAAGCGGTTCGATTGTATCCTGATTCTTGTGCATCGTCGGATTTACGGCGTCCATTCTGCCGCCTCAGCAACCGGCCGTTCGCATTCCCACATCCTGCACGCCGCAATTGGAGCCCGCTGGTGCGCGGCTCGATTCGTGAGCAGAGTATGCCGCTGCACTCAGCGCGGCTAAATCCAGTCAGGGGGCGTTGTACCGGCGGCGCAGTTTAGTTCGGAAATCAGGTCGCGAACAACATTGACAGCCCAGCCATGCTCGAGACCATCAAGCTCAGCCATTGAGGGGACAGGACGAGCAGACTGAATCTGCCCTTCGGTCTCCGGCCGACTGGCCTGCGCGTGCACAAGGCCGTTCCGGAAACGCACCAGGCGCACGAAAGCCCCCCACGTCTTACCTCCAGGATCAGGAACGTCCCGGATCCTGCCGTCAGACTTCAAATCTTTCGGGATCTGCTTCCATTTCTCACAAATCGAGCGACGGCAGTCGGGAGGAAAATACTTGTCTAAAGCGCGAAAGTCATCTTGTAACACCTCGTCTCGCACCCACTCAAGCATGTAGCTCTCCGCGCACGCTGTCGAGAATACGATTTCCCTGCGTCGTGAGTCACGCTCCAGATGGATCGCCTCACGCAATGCATCGTCGAACCACGCACCTGCGAAACTCGCAGAACGCCACGTCGTTAACGAGCCTTGTTCGACTCGCACGCCCAGCCCAGTAAGAGGAACGGTTACGTCGTTCGACGCGGAGGTTGGCGGGGTGAAGTCTTGCTCGTCGTTCATTTCATCCCAAGTTTCCGGGCGGTACTCGCCCAACGACTTCCGACATTTGTGCACGGCCAGGGATTAACCAGCCGCGCCTCACGGTAGGCAGCAAGCCGTACAGGGGACTACAAGTCCCCGCTCAACATGGTCAAGTCCACCTGCGTGGACTCCTCATTCAATTGCATTCAGTCCCCGCAGGGGGACTTCACTGTTATTAGCGGGGACTTGCAGTCCCCTGTAAAGAGTTGCACAGTCCTGGGTTATGAGGTGGCCAACTGCTTTCGGCCAATCTCCTTGATTCGCGAGTCGGGCCACTTCTCAAGGTAGTGGTAGCGCGGGTGGCCGGAGTCCTTATAGGGGTCGTTGGCGCGGGCGTTGTAGCAGCAGATGAGCACCCACCGCGGGTCGGGGCTGCGATTCTGGTCGGAGCGGTGGAGCAGGTTCGAGTGGAAGAAGAGGGCGTCGCCGGGTGCCATCTCGCAGTAGACCAGCTCCATCCGCTCCATCGCCGCGTTCACCATCTCCATGTCGGCGCCGGTCTGGTCGCCGGTCTTGCCGTGCTCGATTCGGCCCATCTTATGAGAGCCCTTCAGCACCTGGAGGCAGCCGTTCTCGCGGGTCGCGCGGTCTACGGCGATCATGCAGCTCGCCATCAGGTCCGGGTAGAGGCAGCCGTTGTGATACCAGTAGCCGTAGTCCTGGTGCCACTCCCACGCGCCGCCGACGTACGGCTCCTTCATGTTCATCTTGTGATGGTAGTGGTAGACCTCGCCGCCCAGGAGCTGCTCCATCGGGTCGACGATTCGGTGGCAGCGAACGAAGGCGCTGTAGATGTCGTCGGGCAGCTCATTGCGCAGCGATATGCGCGCCTCTCCGCCCTGCGCGTCGTGGCGGACTCGCGCGGACGCGGCGAGATCGGCGTCCGCCTTGCCGATGGTCCGCAGCAGCTCCATCTCCTCCGAATCGAACAGCCCGCGCCGAAGTATATAGCCATCGCGGTGATACTGCGCCGTTTCGTCCGCCGTCAATTGCGTGTCGCCCATTCTGAAGCCTCCCCTGCAAGCCGTGTGACACTGACCATTTCCACGCGGGCCGCGATGATCCTCCCGAACGTGGCCCCCGGCAGGTATTTGGGTGGGGAGACAAGAAGTTACGGCGCGTGAACGTAAGATGGATACCTCGTTGCCTGGCCGCCGCCTTCCTCCTGGCCTGCGTCATGGGACATGCCGGCACGACCATCCAGCGCATTGATTATCACGGATGGAGAGGCGCGTGGCGCATGACCGATGGGGAGGTGGACCTGATCTTCATCCCCTCGATTGGGCGGATCATGCGGTTCGGGCGCGTGGGCGGCCCCAATATGTTGTGGGAGAACCCGGACCTCGCCGGGAAGCTGCCTGACCCCGCCGCGGTGGACTGGCAGAACTTTGGCGGCGACAAGCTCTGGCCGGCGCCCCAGGAACGATGGGGCTGGCCGCCTGACAGGGACGTCGATCCCGGGGCGCACACGGTCGAAACGCTTCCTGGCGGCCTGCTGAGGGTGACCGGCAGGTCATCAGCGCGTCATGGCGTTCGATTCCTCCGGGAGATATCGCTCTCCCGAACAGGCGCCCAGGTCTCCATCGTGAACATCCTGGAGAACACGGGAAGCAGGCCGGTGGACTGGTCCGTGTGGGAAGTTGCGCAGGTGAACGATCCGCGTTGGGCGGAGATTCCCATAGATCGAATCGGGAGCCTGAATTTCTTCGACGACCCGACGGTCCGAGATCGCGGGCTCGCAATGAAGGGGTCCGTCGCGCGGGGTGGGGCGACTGTCCGACTCACTCGCTCCGCCTCGAAAGGCGGCAAGGTGGGGACGGGTTCCTCCACGCAGTGGGGGCGTGCGAGAATTGGGGGTGTCGTGTTCACGATCCTCGGACCAAACCGGCAGCCGGGCAGATATCCGGACAAGGGGTGCCTCCAGGAGATATACTCGAGCGCGGACCCCGCGAAGTACATGGAGCTGGAGCTGCTCTCGCCCATCGTTCACCTGAATCCCGGAGAGAAAACAAGCTTCACCACCCGCTGGCGAATCGACCCCGCGAAAGGCGACTGACACGACACGCATGAAGAATCTCGTAATCCTCGGCTCGACCGGCTCCATCGGCACCCAGGCGCTCGACATCGTCAGCCGCCTCCCCGAGAAGCTCCGGGTAATCGGGCTCGCAGCCAATAATAACGCGGAGCTGCTCGCGAATCAGGCGAACACGCACGGTGTCGCCAACGTATGTATCGGAGACGCGTCCCGTGCCGCGGAGCTGAAGGACCGGCTCGATCGACCGGCCGAGATTCACGTTGGCGTCGAGGGCATGTGCCGGCTGGCGACGACGCCGGAGGCCGATCTGGTGGTGCTGGCGGTTGCCGGCGCAATCGGTATCATGCCGACGCACGCGGCGCTGGAGGCCGGCAAGGATATCGCGCTCGCGTCGAAGGAGGTGCTGGTCGCCGCGGGCGAGCACACGATGCGGCTGGCGAAGAGGGCCGGCGCGGCCATCCTGCCCATCGACAGCGAGCACTCGGCGCTCTTCCAGTGCCTTCAGGGCGCGCCGGAGAAGAGCGTCGACAAGCTCTTCCTTACCGCGTCCGGGGGGCCGTTTCGGACGACGCCGCGCGAGGCTCTGAAGGACGTGACGCCGGAACAGGCGCTGAAGCATCCAACGTGGAACATGGGCGGCCTGGTGACCATCAACTCGGCCACCCTCATGAACAAGGGCCTCGAGATCATCGAGGCGCAGTGGCTCTTCGATGTGCCGGCCGACGACGTGGAGGTGATTGTCCATCCGCAGTCCATCGTCCATTCGATGGTCCGTTACAAGGATGGCTCGGTGCTGGCGCAGCTCGGCCTGCCGGACATGCGGCTCCCGATTCAGTACGCGCTGGTCTATCCGGAGCGAATTGACACGCAGCTTCCGCGCATGGGGCTGGACCGTTTCGCGAATTTGACGTTCGAGGAGCCGGACCTGGAGAAGTTTCCGGCGGTCCGCCTGGCGCGCAAGGCCGCGGCGGTCGGCGGTACTCTCCCGGCCGTGATGAACGCGGCGAATGAGGCGGCGGTCGCGCGGTTCCTGAGCCGCGAGATCTCGTACCCTGGTATAATGGGGTGCGTCGAGAGCGTCATGGACCGTCACGAGGTCGTCGAGCCGACGTACGAAAATGTATTGAAGGCCGATGCCTGGGCGAGACGAGAAGCGGTAAATCAGTCGATTGGTCAACTGATCAATTAGTCAATTGGTCGATGAGAGCGCCGTTCGTTGACTAATTGACCAGTTGACCAATTGACCAGTTGACCAATTGACCGCCATACCCAAAGGAATTACCCGCGAATGTTGGATTGGATAACCGGAATTGCGTACCTGCTTGTCATGCTCAGCGTGCTCGTCATCGTGCACGAGTGGGGGCACTTCGTCGTCGCGAAGCTCTGCGGCATGCGCGTCGAGGAGTTCGCCCTCTTCTTCGGCAAACGCCTCGTGAGCCTCGGCAAGCGGGGTGATACGGAGTACAACATCCGGTCCCTTCCGTTTGGCGGATTCGTGAAGATCGCGGGGATGGACCCCGATGACATCTCCGGTGGCCGGCCGATTCTCGACGCGATTCGGGACCCCAAATTCGATCAGGCCGGCGGCGTCGCGGACCTCATCAAGCGAATCGACAGCGAATCGCTCGCGGAGATCGATCCGAAGAACGTCTCCGATTCGATTCGCGGGCTGCTCCACGCCGCGATGGATTCGCGCGGGCAGCTCACCGACGAGGGCCGCGCCGACCTCGAGTTGAAGCAGGCATCGCCGCAGGTGAATGATGACGAGCGGAAGCTCATCCAGATGGTCCTGCTCGCGGATTCCCGGGCGAACGACCCCGGCCTCTACAGCCAGAAACCGATCTATCAGCGCGCCCTGACGATCTTCGCCGGCCCGTTCATGAGCCTGTTTTTCGGCTATTTCCTCTTCTGCATCATGGGGATGACGTTCGGACTTCCGAGCGGCAAGGCCACGAATCAGGTTCAGGTGCTGCAGACGGGCAAGGCGCGATCCGCGGGAGTCCGCACCGGCGACAGGATCGTCGCGGTCAACGGCGTCCCGACACCGAATGGCGACGCGGTTGCCGACAACATCCACTCCCATCCCGGCCAGCCCATCGCCCTGACCATAGCACGCGGCTCCGAGACCGTCGACATTCGGGTAACCCCTCAACCGACGGATATGCCGAAATACGATACGAAGACCCGTGATCCGATTCTGGACAAGGCCGGGAAGCCCATAATCATAAAGCAGGGCCTTATCGGCGTCATACCGATGCCGACGTTCGAGCGGTTCGGGCTGGTGCGATCCGTCACCGTCGGTACGCGGCTGACCAAAGACTACGTCCTGCAATTGGCAACCGTGCTGCGCAGCCCGAAGGGCATCAAGGAGAATGTCGGCGGCCCCATTGCGATGGGACAGATGGCCGTGTCGACGCAGCGGCTCGGACCAGCCCCGATGATTCTCATGGCCGCGACACTCAGCCTCGGCCTCGGAATCATGAACTTGCTGCCTATACCGATTTTGGACGGCGGTCACCTGCTGCTGCTTCTCGTTGAGAAGGTCCGACGCCGCCGGCTCTCCCCGCGCGAGGTCTACGGGGCGCAGATGGTGGGCCTGGCGATGCTCGCGCTGCTCGTCGGTTTCGTGATGATCAACGACCTGACGCGGACCCTCGCTGGCAAGGGCTTCCAGTAAGCCAGTCCGAATGACACGCAGTTACGGCCACGCTCGACAGTCGAGCGTGGCCGTATTCATGCTGTGGCGCGGGAGCCTATTTGTAGTTCTTCGGATCGGCGACCCACCAGGCCATATCCGCCGTCGTGGAGATCGCGGTCGGCTTGCCCGCGGGCGGAACGAAGAAGAACGACGGCGTCGCATTCAGTCCGGCCTTGTCCGCGGCCGCCTGGTCTGCATCGTACTTCGCCGCGACCTCTTTGGATGCCATGGCCTTCTTGAATCGTTCGACGTCGAGGCCCAGCTCCTTCGCATCTTTGGTCACGATGTCCTTCACGTCGTCCTCGGTCGCCGCCTCGTACTCATCCTGCTTCGCGAAGAGCTTGCCCGCCATCTCGAAGAACTTGCCCTGCAGTCCCGCGGCCTCCGCCGCCATCCCCAGCGTGCGGCTGTGCATGTGCTGGTGCGCCGCCTGGAAGTGGCGAAACACGACGTTCAGTTTGCCCTTCTGGTTCTTGAGCGCCTTCTCGATCTCCGGGACAGCCTTCTTGCAGCTCGGGCACTGGAAATCGCTGAACTCGACGAGCGAGTACTTCGCGTTCGGGTCGCCCTTGATGTGGCTTCCGGGCGGGATGAGGAACGCGCGTGTAACCTCGGGGCGAGTTACTGGCGCCGGTGGAGGCGGCTTGACAGGGCCGGGCGGCCCCACCAATGTCGGGTAGATCGCCGCGCCGCCCAGCACGACCGCACCCACCAGAATCCCGATGAAGAGCTTGACCTCACCGGTCATTCCCTTCTTTTTCGCGGGCGGCGGCGCCTCAACGGTATTCTCATTCGGCTCGGCCGGCTGCTCCACGGCGGCAGGCTCCTCGATGGCGCTGATCTTCTCTTCGGTAGTGCTCACGTTGCCTCCAGCCCCTCTTTCCGCGCAGACGGCGCGCCGCCGAGCCGCTCGGCGGACGAAATCATGAATATGACAAGTACAATGATTGCCGACCCCACGCACCAGACGCACCAGTGGTGGATGACAGCCGCTTCGCGCCAGGTCAGGTATCCGCTCACGCCAACTCCGGCCAGCGCAAGCAGCCACTGGCCAATTCCGGCCTTACGCGCCAACTCCGGTCCCGCCGAGATCACGCGTGCCATCGCGAGGCCCGCAAGCGCAACGTACATCAGCAGACCGAGCGCCGGAGTTGGAACCGCCTTCAGCGCCGCGACGCCGAGCCCCCACGCCGCTTTGTCGTTCGCCACCGCGTTACAATCGCCCGCGCCGCTCATGCACGGGATGTCCGCGTTCTGAACGTATTTCACGGTCAGAAAGACGGAGATAAAGCACCCTGCAAGCGCGAGTACGAAGATGGCGAGATTTGCGTTGGATCGGGGCATGGGCAATTCAGGCACAATTATACCAGAGCGGGTCGTTGGGCCGTTGGGCCGTTGGGTCGCTGCACTCTGCGTCATTCTTGCCCCTGACGTCATTCCGAGCGAAGCGACGAATCCGGCTGTCGTGCCTGCGAGGAGAAAAAGCGCCGGATTCCTCGGTCGCCAGGGCTCTCTCGGAATGACGTCAAGTGCAACGGCCACGCGCATTGCGGGTACGGTCACCCAGCGACCCGGCGACCCTTCCCTACTTCTTCTTTGGAGGCTGCGGCTTTGCGTCGGTGTCGGGTTTGGCCGCCTTGTTTTCGTCCTCGTCCTCGTCCTGCACTTTGTAGACGACGTGCCCCTTCTTTGCTTCGATTCGCTCGTCGCCCTCGGTAACGAAGACGGTGACAGGCTCGTCCGTGTCGAACGACTGCAGGTTCTTTGTGTCCTCGGCGTGAACAGGCGGGTGGAGGAGAATGCGATCCTCCAATCCGAACCACTCCGCGTGTTCCGCCGTCAGGGTCCGCGTACGGTCCGAAAGCTTTTGGACGACCTTGAAGTTGCCCGTTAGCGTCGCGTGCTTTTTGCTCTTCGCGTATTCGTATTCCACACGGTCGCAAGTGATGATGGCCGGATGCTTGCGCGGCGAATCGCTGTCGGATTCGTTCGGATCCTTTACAGTCGGCTTGCCATTGTCCAGCGATACCTCCGCGGGCCCAACGGGCTGTTCCGGCGCGGTCGCGGCCTTCTTCGGCTTGGCGAGGATCTCCACATTCCCTGTCAGGACGAGAAGCCGCCTGCCCTTGCCGTAGTCGATGTCTGCCTGCGTCGCCGTGGCGTCCGCCTCCTTATCCGTCATCTTCAGATTGCCGGTGGCGAGCGCCGTCTTCTTTTTCTCATTGAGCCGCCATTTGTCCGCATGGATTGTCGTATCCTCGTCGCTCACAGCGACGACCTCGGTGAACTCCCCTTCGCCCGTGGCATCGTTGTGGTTCATCGTAGCGGCCTTGATGTTCCAGGCGGTAGGCTTGTCGTCCCTCTTTGGAGCGGCTTTGGCGGGCGGCTTCGTCTCGCGCGAGGCTTGCGACAGGCCGCCGAGCGCGCCAAATCCGAGCAGCAGACTCACGGCGGCAACCGAGAAAACGGTTGTGAACCTCATCGCAATCCCTCCAGCGGCTCATCGACATCCTCAATACGGACGCGAGCGACGCAGTTGTTCGCATGGAGCGTGTTGTTTTTCACGTCCATGAAGGCAGATTGGGCCTGGTAGCTGAGGGCGCCGCGCGTTCCTGACACCGGACCGGTCAGGTGTACGTGGCCCGACGGAATGTCCCACATGATGGTCGAGGCGCGAAGCGATTCGCCCCTGCGCATCGCCTCGCCGCCCTGCGGGCACTGCACGACGCGCTGCTTCGGCTCGTAGAGGAGGAACGGCGCCTTAAGCGTATAGCCGTTGAAGACGCCGGAGCCACCGCGCGGCAGCCGCACGAAATCGTCTTTCTCGGACCAGATGCACTCCTGCGCCTGCATGCTATCGCCCTTGCGGGTCTTCAGCCTGAGGCCGCCGGAGATGTCGAACTGCTGGGAGGCCTGGTTGAAGGTCGCACGGCTCGCCGAAAACGTCACTTCCTGCTTCCCTTCGCGGAAAAGCGCGCCGTCGTGGATTCCGCCGAAATCGACGGACCGGAAGGTTTCGAGGCCGCCGTATGGAAGCGGGTGGAGCTCGACATGGTCCGCCCGCATGGTCCACTGCGGCCGGCCCTGGTCGCGGGATATGAACTTCGCATCGGTCAGCCGAATCGCGACGTCGACGTTCTCGTTCCCTCCGTTCCGCGCCAGAGACGGGTCGTACTGCTGCGCGATTCGGAAGAGCCGAATGAGGCCGTAGAGGACGGCGAGCGTTGCGATGATGGGAAGCACTCTGCGCATGGCGGCGGAATCCGCGTGGGCCGCAAAATGGACGGCGATGACCCTATTTTACACGGGCCGGGTCCCGTTGTCTCGCCCACGCGCAAATTCGCCCTCCGGAGCTGTGAACTCCGGAGGGCGAACAGTTTCGACG
>Ga0068855_100003948_pt1 | contig 18103 bp, 15 predicted proteins | sample KBSCornC52_FD_66592 | JGI IMG/M metagenome (GOLD analysis project Ga0068855, IMG submission 66592) | Corn rhizosphere microbial communities from Kellogg Biological Station, Michigan, USA - KBS Corn C5-2 | ecosystem: Host-associated > Plants > Roots > Rhizosphere > Soil ...
AGCTGCTCCAACACCTATGTCGCCTTTGCCAAAGGTGAGCAGGCTCCCGACGGCACGGCGTGTGACGACGGTGGCACGGTCGTGTCGAGCAAGTCGTCCTCGCGCAACATGACCTGGTGGGATCTCGCCTATCTCGGAAACGTCGTTCAGAACGGCCGGACCGGCTTCGGCTCGCAGTCCAACTTTCGAATGCTGGTCTTCAACTATGCGAAGAACCTGACGCTCTATCGCATCACCCTGAACAACAGCGCGAATTTCCATTTCGTGCCCGCTGGTGTCGACGGGCTCACGGTCTGGGGCGTCAAGCTGCAGACGCCCTCGTCGGCCGCGTATGCAAACCCGGCGGGCAATCTGAACCCGCTCTACACGGGCGCGTGGTTCGGTGAAGACAACGTCAAAAACACCGATGCGTTCGACCCGGCCTCGCAGTCCAAAGCGCTGTCCGACACACTCCACGTCAGCAGCACGGCCACCTCTGCGAGTAAGATCCAGTTCGACGGCTATCTGAAAAACGTCGTCTTTGCATACAACTACGTGAGCACGGGCGATGACGACATCGTGCTCAAGGGTTCGCAGAACCCGAGCCCGCCCGGCTCCGGGCTACTCGGGATCGACGGCAATCGCGACGTCCGCTCCGATCGCAAATGGGGCATCATGATTGCGCACAACCATATCTACTGGGGGCACGGCATCTCGATCGGCAGCGAGACCAATTCTGGCGTAACCAACGTGCACGCCTACGACAACAGCTTCGACAACTCGGAAGAGGGCTTGCGCATCAAGTCCGATTACGCGCGCGGGGGCGAGGTCAGTAACATATTTTACGAGCATATTTGCATTCGCAACGCGCTGAACGCGCTCCTGTTCACGCCGTACTACAGCACTCGGCCGGTGAAGGACAATCTGCCGCTGTTTCCGAATTTCCACGACATCCACTTGAACAACGTGCGCATCCTGGGCACGAGCGGCGTGAAGCTGCAGGGCCTACAGGAAAATAGCGGCGGTTACACGACGCCTGCATTGCCGCTCGTGATGACCCTCAGCAACGTCGTGGCCGATGATCCAAACGCGATCAACCTGATCGCCTCCGACGCGGATCTCGCGCTAAATGGCGTAAATTTGCCGATCCTGCCCTCCGCCTCGGACCGAGTCGTGGTCAAAGGGGCCGCAACCCGCGCCGTCGATCCGGCACGCGTGGTCGACTGCAGCCGAGCCTTCGTCGACTTCCCCTCCCCGACCAGCCCGAACGGCACGACTTGGCAGTAGCGGCCAGCATTCAGAACTCCGGGATCATCACATCGCAGATCGCGTCCGCCAAGCTCGGGGGTGCCCCAGCAGATGCGCTGAATATTCCGTATTCAGAAGTAGAGCCCCAGATCCAAGCTCGCGGTGGCGTACGCCGAGCTCTGGTCTTGAGCCGCGAATTGGCTCGCCGACTTGCCCCCCGGTAGATCCTCTACTCTGCCCGAGAGCCGCGCCGCGTAGCCGAGCCCGGCGGAAGCATCGCCGTAGAACGCGCCGAACGGCAGGCGATAACCCGCCTCCAGATATGGCACCAAGTAGCTCGATTGGGTGGAGACGAGCTCGCCCGAATTGTCGATGCGCGTGTGCAGGTACTCGGCGGCCAAGCCGAGGTGTGGGCCGGCGAGCCCGTCCGCAAGGTAGTAGCGCGCGCGCAGCCCTGCGCCGTAACTGAACGCGAATTCGTCACCAGCGTTGAGAAACAGGCTGTGCGCGAGCAGCCCCACGTTGAACCAACGCGCGTACGCGGCAACGCTCAGCCGGCTTCCACCCAGCTCCACGCCGAGCCGCGGGCCAAACAGCGCCAAACCCAAAGGATCCGCGAACAACGATCCGTGATGCGTCTGAGACGCCGCGGCTGCGGCCTCGGGCTCCGAGCCTGCCGCAGCCGCATTCCCCCCGCTCCCCGCGATGACGACGAGGGTCGCGAGCGCCACTTTGATTGCGCTCGAAGTTTGCGCTCGCAGGCTTCTGAAAAGAGCTGACATTCGTTGAGCCTCCCTGATGTTGCTGCGCGAGCCCTTCAGCAACGTGCATGCCAGGTCGACCGATTGTCGTACGCGCGAGTTTTTCGGCAAAAAAGGGCCGAGCACGCGGCGATCGGTCTGACATTCCGATCGCGTTCGTCGCGCTCTGAGCAGCGCGACGCGCCGAGCTCTCGACGTCAGGGCAGAGAGCCAGACGTCGCCCAACGCGCTATGGCAGGCAAGTCGGCTGCGAATCGGCCGGCGGCCACTTTTTCGGCTGATAGACGCAGCATGGCTCCTCCGCCAGCGGATTGCCGGTCAGCGCGTACGCCCGCGCGCGCGAGCCACCACAGATCTCTTTGTACTCGCAGGCGCCGCACTTGCCTTCGAGGCGGCTCGTGTCGCGGAGCGCCTTGAAAATGGGGGCATTGCGATAGATGTCGGCAAGCGGCGTCTCACGCACGTTCCCGGCATGAATCGGCAGAAACCCGCTCGGATATACGCTGCCCACGTGCGACACGAACAGAAATCCTTTGCCGTCGTTCACGCGCCGGGTCGTCCAGCTCGCGGTGCGCAGTTTGGCGTCGGCCTCGGGCGCGCCCGGCTCGTACTGGTGCGCCCGATCGCGCGGCGGTCGCGGCCCGCGCTGGAGCTTGCGCTGCTGCAGGTCGTGCTCGAGCAGGTAACGCCGATAATGCATCGCCTCGGTGGTCTTGATCTGAAAACCGACTCGGTTCGAAAGTTCATAGATCTTGCCGAACACCTGCTCGAACTCCTCGCCGCTCAGCAAATCAGCAAGCTGCCCGCGGCCGACGGGCACCAGAAAAAAGACGTTCCACATCACGATCTGGAGCGTCTCGAACAACGCGCACAGGTCAGCGAGGTCGTGCGCGTTGTGCCGGCTGATGGTGGTGTGCACTTGGATCGGGAGCCCGGCCTCGCCTGCCCATTGGACCGCCTGGATCGTTCTGGCCCACGCTCCGGGTAAACCGCGAAACGTGTCGTGGATCTCCGGGCTCGAGCCGTCCAATGAAACCCCGAGCCGAACCACGCCCGCCTCTTTCAGTTGGAAGATCGCCTCACGCGTCAGGAGCGGTGTCGCGCTCGGCGTTACCGCCACCTTGACGCCCTGGTCATTGCAATATCGAATCAGCTCGTAGAGATCGGGCCGCTTCAGCGGATCGCCGCCGGTGAAGACGAAAATGGGCACCTTCAGCGCGGCGATTTGATCGATCAGCGCCTTGCCTTCAGCCGTGCTCAACTGGTCCGGGTGTGCCCCGGGCTGAGCTGCGGCGCGGCAGTGTTTGCACGCCAGATCGCAGGACTGCGTGACTTCCCAGATCGCCAAGAACGGCGCTTCGTCGTAGTTCAACCCGTCCCGAGCGGGGATCTGGTGCATGGGCTCTTGCATGCGACTCCAAGTGCGTGGCTCGTCCGTGGCCGCAGCAGAATGCCTGGTGCATCCAAGAAGCATCCTGCGAGCGGCTTCAGCGCAGCACGGCTGCAAGAGCCGTACCCTCAGTGACGAGCCGCAACCTGCAGCTCCGGGCCTGATTTCAGCCGCCCACGCGCAGGCTTTTCGCGAAGCCTGGGTCGCGAACCGCAGCCTTTGCGTCGACGCGGCACCCTGCACTCGCCCGGCGCACCAGAACCGCGCGGTAACTCGGGGCCGCGCGGCGCGCATCCGTTGCCGCGCCGGCCTGAGCGATCGATCGGCTCCGCGGAATGGGCTCGTGATACAATTTTGGATCATGCGTTCGCGTCGGTTTTCGGGTTTCGGTCTCTTGCTCAGCGCCGTGCTGCTGAGCGCGCTCGGTGCGCTCGGGTTCACGGCGTACCAACGGCTCTCGTCGGAGTCCGACGGTGAACCGAATCTTTTGGCCCATGACGTACACGTGGCGCTGACGCATTTGCCGACTTCGGGCTCGGTGATGCACACCATCTATCTGAACCGCGAGGGCGCAACGCTCTTTCCCGGCAATGACGATTCGGCGCGCAATATCTCGAGCATCGTGCAGAGCACGGGCAGAGCGGCGGTTCACATTCCCGCTTTCGCTGGCAGCGCCCAAACGTGGAGCGCGTTTACGGCCTGCGTTCGCAGCAAGTTTCAGCCGTTCGATATTTCAATCGTCGAAGAGCGGCCGGTGAGCGGCGGCTACATCATGGCGGTGATCGGGGGCACGCCCGAAGATCTGGGCGCGGTGCACGACGCACACGGCAGCGCAGAGCACACGCACGACGTGCTCGGGCTCGCCCCGTTCAACGGCGCGGCCGTACCGGACGCGGTGGTGCTGATTTTCGCTCATCGCATGAACGAACGCTCGACCTCGATGTGTGAAACGGCGGGCATGGAGATCGCCCACGCCTACGGGCTCGACCACGAGCGCAATTGCCACGATCTGATGACGTACATGACCCCGTGCGGCCCCCGCTCGTTCGTCAACGCGACTGCGCGCTGCGGCGAGCTCGCCGATCGCAGCTGTGAGGGCGGCTCAGAAACTCAAAATTCGTTCGCGAAGCTGCTCGCGGCGGTGGGTCCGGCATCGCCCCGTCCGGCTACGCCGTAGCGATGAGCTCGAGTCGCCGCCGGCGGCGTTTCGTCAGTGCCTCAGGAGCTCGGCGCAGCCGAGCGCCTTGAAACGCTCTTCGACCGTACCGTTCGGCCGCACGGCAATGGATTGCCGGAACCATTCGCAGGCGGCTTTGGGATCGGTCGCTTCCTCGATCGAGCCGAGATTGAACAAGATCATGCCGCGGTAGCGCGGCTCGGGGTTCGCCTCCAAACCCTTTTGGCAGGCCGCGCGTGCGAACGGCAGGGCGCCGGACTTGAAGTGCGCATAACAGCGGTTTCCCCAACCGACGCCGTTCTTGTCGTCGACGAAATTTTGATCTTCGGGCGCGAGCTGCGACGGCTTTTCGATCGCTTTGCACTCGTGGTTGACGAGCTTCGTGCCCGGTTCGCACTTTGGGTCGGCCGCGCCCGCGGCGCGTACGGGCGCGAGCTCGAGACGCAGGAGCGCGCCGCAATTTTCGGGCGGCTGCGCGTCGCCGCGTTGAGACGAGCCACACGCCTTGACGTTCCCGTCACGGCTCAGCGTCTCGTGGTTCGACGAATGGTCGATGCCCGCGCCCGCGCCGAGCACGTTGACGCTTGCGCCGGCCTGCTGCGCGTTACCTGCAAAAAACTCGAACGCGCCGACGGCCAGCGCCGAGACCACGTGCGTCGCACGCCCGCAATCGCCCTGCAGCTCGTCGATCGCCGGCGCGAGGCTCGGCGCCTCGTACATGCCGACGATCGTCATGGCCGCGTTGAGTTGGCCCTTTTGTGCGAGCTTGCCCTCGAAGCTCGCCGCATGCGCCGGGATGTTCGCGTATAGCTCGTCGGCGTCACTCATCGTAACGAGCTCGTCTTTGGGCGTGATGGCCGTGTATTTGTAGGCAAAGCGCTCAGTGGCCGTGCACGAGCGGAGCACCTCGAGATCGCAGCCTTCGTAGTGCACGACCAGTTGCGAGTGCCGCGCTCCGGCTTCGAGCGCTGCGCGATCCGGCGCGGACCACTCGACGATCAGCGGGCGCAGTTGACCCTTGGCAGAGTCGCACTTGTTGCGGAACTGGCTCGGCAACTGCGACGGCTCGGCTGCGGGTTTGCCCGGCAGCACTGGGCCGCCACAAGAGGCCGCCGCGAGCAGCGCAAAAACCAACGCCTTGCGCGTCAACGATGATGAGCCGACAGAAACCGCCATACCGCCTCGAATGCTTGAGTCCCAGTACCAACATAGTGGCTTCCGCCGCGCACAGTCCAGAGCGCGACGCTGCCGCGGGCGCAACTCGGATATTCCTCGACTCGCGTTTCGGCGCCGGGCAGGCGCGCGTCGAGGTCGAGATCCGGCCCCGACTTCGGCTCGCCCGTACACCCGAAACGCTTCGCCCAGTCGCGAAATCCTTGCTCAATCGCGGGGTGCGCGGCGAGGGCCGGGCTGTCGAACACGCTGCCCCCAGCATAGTGAACGATGGCATCGGCGTCCCCGTGCACTTCGAGCAAGGCGAGCGGCGCGCTCGGGGCGCACTCACTCACTGAAGCCGGCGCCGCACCGGACAGGCTCGCGGCAGCCGCAATGCGCGGGCCGAGCGAGCACGCCAGTCGCTCGGTCATGAACCCGCCGTTCGAGTGACCCGTGAGATACACGCGCGCTGGATCCACGTCGGGGCGCGCGCGCCACTGGTCGATCAAAGCGGTGAGCCGCGCGACGTCATCCACCGGCGCGCGATCGAAGTTGCAGCAAGACGGCCCAGCGTTCCAAAACCGACGCTTTTGGCGGTCGACGTCGCCGTCGGGCGCGAGCACGAAGATTCGTTCTCGGGCGCCGAGCTCTGCCAGGTGCAGTACGTCGAACGCGGTTTTTCCACTCGCACCGAGGCCATGCAAGAAAATCAGCAGCGGGCGTCGCTCACCTGGGTGAATGTCCGGAACTCGATAGATCTGTGATTCCGGCACGACCAGCTCCGGCGCTGCGAGCGGCTTCGGTGCGGCCGCCCTCGCGAGCGGTTCGACAGCACTGGCCGGCGCGGAAATGCTCGCCAGCGGGGGCGTAGCTTGAGCTGCGACGGCCGGCGACGCACTTCGAGCGTCTGGCGGCAGGCTGGCCCGCTGCGCGTTGCACTGGCTGAGCCCGAGCGCGAGCAGGCAGCCAGTGACGCCGCCCGCCCTCACAGCGCCGTGCCTTTCACGCCGTACACTTTCTGAAAGTAGGGCGCCTGGCTCTCGACACGGAAAAACTGCCTCAGATTTGCCACGTCTTTGAAGTGCAAGACACCCTTCGGCACGTAGATGCTGCGATGTTTTTCCCAGTGCATGCCCTCGTCACGATAGTCGATGTCCGACCACTCGCGCCCGACCACATGCGAGCAATTTTCGTCGAAGGCAGCGGTGTTGTCCATTTGCAGCGCCGTGCGGGTGTCGAGCAAGAACGTCGCCATTCGCTCGGCCTCGTCGCGCGGCACGCCGCGTTCGCGCACGCTGCGCACGAGCTCGATGCTCGCCTTCGGCATGAGCGCCGCCATACGACGCGCCTCGGGCATGTTCGGCAGCTCGGCAAGCAACGCTTCACACACCGCGCGGGCTTCGTCCTCGCTGAGCTTCATCTTGCGTCGCTCCTGCGCCACGCGCAGAGCGACGATCTCGGCTAGAGACGCAAATCCGGCGTCGCGCACGCGCTGCTCGAGTTCCGGCAAGCCCGGTGCCACCGGCGCGACGGGGCTCAGCGCGGGCGCGACCGGCGCGGAGCCGCTGATTGCACTCAGCGCGGATGGGCTCGGCGCAGAAGCGCTCGGAGCAAGCGACGCGCTCGGCGCGGGCGGCGCGGAGGCGCCCGCTAGCGTGCAGGGAGCGGCCGCAGGGGGCACGACGGTGCTCGGCGGCGCACTCGACGCGGCCGCAGCACAACCGCTGAGCGCCATCGCCGCGAGCAACCCAGCTGCACCCACTCGCCGGCTGAAATCCGCCACGCGCTCTCGTACCAGAAATCACGCCGCCCGGGAACGCGCCTGTGTGGGCCGCGGCTCGCCCGCACCGCGCGCTAAGGCGCACAGGGGGCGACGGTATCGAAATAGAGCGGAGGCCGCGCGGCGCAAAAAGCAGCGATGCCGTTCAAAACCTCGGGCGACGCCTCGACGAACTCAATCCCGATCCCCGGCCGCGAATCCGCGTCCGAGTCGAGCACCCAGCGCACCTGGCCGAGCACCTCGATCTGAGCTCCGTTCGGCAACTCGAAACGCAGACTCAGTCGCGAGCCCACCGGCAGCAGGTGGTACGTGCTGACGAACAAGCCGCCACGAGAGATGTCTTGGGTCAGGCCAGCGAAGAAGTGCGACTCGTCGGCAAATTCGACTTCAATCTCACAGCCGTGCCGCGGGTCACCTCGCCGATCACTGCCGGGGGCGGCCGCTCCGGTGCTCAGCACGAGATTGCGCAAGATGGGATAGGCGCCCTGCGTCTCCACAGCGAGCTGACGCGGAACCTCGCTGAGCGAGGGCGGCGAAACGTCGAGCTCTGGACTGTCGAGCTCTGGACTGTCGAGCTCTGAACTATCGAGCTCTGAACTGTCGAGCTCTTGGCTCTCGAGTTCCGGCGCGTCCAACTCAGGCCTGTCGAATTCCAGCGAGTCGAGAGTGACGACTTCGAATTCGTCTTCCGGAGGGACGATACGGGGCGCAACGCAAATCGCCCCCGATGCGGGCAGGCCGCGCAGCGATTGTCGCAGCAGTTCGTTTTCCTCGCGCGTCAGCTCGAGCTGAGCGCGGGTGTGCTCGAGCTCTTGCTGCGCGCGGGCCAGCTCGACGAGCGCGCTTTCCAACTCTGCGCGAAGCCCTGATCGCTGCTCCAAATTCGCCCCTCGCCGTACAGCGCCAGTAGAGCGCTCCGGCTCTTGACCGGCGCGCCCGGCGCTCGGAGTCACGTTCAGCGCATGGAAGCCGCTCACGCCGCTCGACTGTGCGGTCGCCGGCCTGTCTCGCTGCGCGCGCCGCACGCTATTCACGCGTTCTCCTCAACTTACTCACTGATACGATCCCCAGACGCTTTTCCTCTTTGCGGCTTGGCAGTTCGTGGCAGTGACTGGGCTAGATTCTGAATAGCGTGAATGGAATGCAGAGCGGCAACGCGCATCGGTCGTACTTCGAACCACCTGCGCGGCGCAGCACGCACTTCTACTTGCTCGAGCTACATTTAGGCGCGATCCGCGGCCGGCTCGGCCGAGCGCTCTTGGCGCCCGGCCGAGCCACGCGTCACTGGCAGCTCACGCGCAACGTCTGCGCGGGAGAATTGCAAGTGTCGGTGCCGAACCCGCCCCAATTCGGGTTGTCATTCGAGCCGAGACTGATGCAGGGCCGCACGGAGTGACCCGCGCTCGCGCAATTGCAAATCGAGTCGTCGACGGCAAGCTCGATCGCGTTAATGAACGTGCCGTTGCGGAGCTCCTCACCACAAGTGCCCACGCTCCAAGTGTGCCCATCACAAGCGAACGAGGCCGTGTCACCCGCGGCCAGGGCGCCGCAGATTTGCGACGCGATCGTCGGATCCGAGCAGCTCAGGGTGTTCGGGTCGAGGCTGCCGCCCATGCTCACGCTCTGGAAGCTGACGCTGGTCAAGCCGCCCCGGAAGGTATCCCACTCGTCACACGAGACTTGCGTGGTCGGTCCGCTCTCGAACGCGTGCACGAACTCACCGGGCGCGTTGCAGGTGTCCGCCGAAACGTGGATCGGGAACGACAAAGAGGATGAGCCGCCCTGCTCGTCGCTGGCCGTCACCTGGAGCTCGTAGTCGCCAGGCGTGTTCGTCGAGAAGTCCGCCTGTGCTCCGCTGACCGCCAAAGTGGATGTGGAGCCCGCAGGGCTTGCCAGGGTCTGCCAGGAAAAGCTCACCGCGCCGCCGGAGCCCGAGCTCGCGCTGGCCGTCAAATGTGCGGTTTCGCACTGCGTGATGAACTTGCTCGGCAAAATGCCGAGCGACTCGATCTTGGGACCGTCGGTCAGGACGGCGACGGTGTCGACCGCGCCGTTCATGGCCGAGCACTGCGAAGCGAGCGCGACCTCCGTGGTCGCCGAAGCGGACACGGTGACGGTCCCTTCCGCCGGCGCGCAAGCTTGCGACGGGCCTTCTCCCGCCAACGGGGTGATGCACACTCGGTAGTTTCCGGGCGGCAAGACCAGAAAACTGTCTGCCCCCGCGTGCGGACCGGTGGTACCAGCCGGCAACACACTGGCGGGCAGATCCTCGGCCTCGAGCGCGGTGGTGGTGTCCGAAATTGCCGGGCCAGCGCAGGTGTCGGTAATCGCCACGACCTTGAATTCGACGGACGTGACATCGTGACGATTCCCCGCCACGGTAATGGCGGCGTGAATCGAGCCCACGCTCTCATTGCCGCCTGAGCCCGGCTGATCGGGGCTCGATCCGCAAGCGGCCGCAAGCCCCAGTGCCAGCATCAACGGACCCCGTGTCGCTACATAGAATAGATATTTCACAATCTGCTCCTCTTTTTTGAGTCCCGCAGTCGCCTCGAATTACCGGAGCATTTCGCTTCGTCCCCGGCAGCCACACGCTGGCTCTTCCGTTTCAAGCTCCGGCCGGCTCGAACCAATGACCTCGAAAGCACACACGCCTGCGCTCGAAAACCGCGCATTGCCAAGGCTGACGGCCCTCCAGCCAAACCACCTCGAGCCTCTCCGGCCGCGCTAGCAATAGTGCAGTAAGTACTTCGCCACAATCAAAATCAGGACTCGCGATCTGGCGATTCTGGTCCCCCAATAACGGACGGCTGGCCAGATCATAAATCATATTTAGTCCGTTACGTGAATCGCTGTTGCGACTTGGAGCGGTTATCCGAGCGCTCACTTCACGGCCAGGCGCTGGCGAAACTTCGAGCCGAACATTCCCACGCCCTTCGCGCGCGCGGCCGCGAGCGGCGCTGATCTTCCGGAGCCGGCAAAGCTCGTGGTCATTTTATTGATGGTCACGCGGCGAGCACAGAGCGTCTCAGCCTTCGGCGGCGCGATGCGAGCGGACAACGGTTTACGCCAGGTCGCTCAGGGCCACGCGGCTCAATCGAGCAACGAGCGAACGCTCGCGTGCCGACGAGTGAGGGCGAATACCGCGCTCCCGTTGTGGACCGCGTGCGACTCGCGTGAACCGCTGATCGGCCATGCGCGCGATTGCGGCGCGCACCCAGGGTGGTCGATGTGCGGCGGGGCAGTGATGGCGCAGAGCGAGCAGAGCTCACGCACTTTGCCGCCGAAGGCTGAGACGGCACGCGGCGTGACGCGTGACCATCAAAAAACAGGCCGATCGGCGCAGACGCTGCGGGGCCGACATCCCGAATTGTGTGCAGAACACGCAATGCAGCCAAGCCCCCGTTGCAGAACTGCGCGCGACTTGCCGTGGCGAAATTGCGAAGGCGGACAATACGTTCACCGCGAGCGAAGCGCTAGAAACTGGAGTAAGATCTGAGACATCACAGTCGTGGCATCGGAGGCGATGATGACTGACGAGCGAACGGTTCTCGTAATCGACGATGACGAGCAGGTGCGTCGGGCTTTTCGGCGCGTGCTGGAGAGCGGCGGTTTTCAGGTGCGCGAGGCGGAGGACGGCGTCTCTGGGCTGGCGGCGGTTCGGCAAGCGGCGCCGAACGCGGTGTTGCTCGATCTGCGGATGCCGGGGATGGACGGCTTGGAGGTTCTGTCCGAGCTCGTCGCAAGCGCACCGGACGTTCCCGTGCTGGTGGTTTCGGGCGAAGGCACCGTCACCGATGTCGTGGGCGCGTTGCGCGGCGGCGCGTGGGATTTCGTGACCAAACCAGTGAGCGACCGCGCGCTTTTGACGAGCGCGGTCGAGCGCGTGCTGGAAAAAGCGCGCTTGCTGAAGGAAAACCGCGCGTTCAGTGAAAGCCTGAAGGCGGCCAACCTGCGGCTGACTTCCGCGCTCGACGACTTGCGCGCGGATGAGCAAGCCGCCCGGCAATTGCAGTTTCATCTGCTTCCGGAAGATGGGCTTCGTTTTGGCGGCCTCACTTGGTCGCGGCGCATGTTCCCCGCGCGCTACTTGAGCGGTGATTTCGTCGATTACTTTCCGCTCGGCGAGCAGTACGCGGGCTTTTACGTCGCGGACGTGGCGGGGCATGGCGCGGCCTCCGCGTTCGTGACCGCCATCTTGACGATGCTGGTGCAAAAGCACCGCGAGCATTTGACGAGCCGCGGTGACGAAACGATCCTGCATCCCGGGTCGTTCCTCGCGCGCTTGAATGCGGAGCTGTCGAGCCACGGGCTCGAGCGCCACGTGACCATGTTTTACGGGGTGATCGATCGGGGCTCCGGGCGGCTGGTGTTCAGCAATGCCGGCGCATTTCCGTATCCGGTGCTCGTCAACGGCAGCTCGCGCAGCGAGCTCGAGTGCGTCGGGCGGCCGCTGAATTTGCTGGCCAAAGCCGGCCGCTTTGCCCAAGGTGAAGCCGTGCTCGAGCCGGGCGGAAAGCTTCTCATCGCGTCCGACGGCGTGCTCGAGCTCGGCGCGCCTGCAAGTCACGAGCAGAAACGCGCTGAGCTCGCCGAGATCGTTGCCTCCGCCGAGCACATCGATCACGTGCTTGCAGCGCTCGGGCTCGACCGCCCGAGCGAGCTCGACGACGACGTCGCCATCCTATTTCTGCGCCGGGAGGAGTCATGACGAGCTGTCAGGTCACACATGCCGCGCAAGATGAGATCCACGTGCTGCGCTATTTCGGCCGCGTCGATTACATGGTCGCGCCCGCGATCAAACAGTTTACGGACATGCTCGTGGCAAAAGGCGGCGTGCGCGCGCTGATCTTCGATCTCACTCGAGCGCAGAGTTTGGACAGCACGAACTTGGGATTATTGGCGCGACTCTCCGAGAGCATCTTGAGCTCGGGCGGCGCGCGCAGCGTGATCGTCTCCACCAGCAAAGACATCAACAGCGTACTGCACAGTATGTGCTTCGACGAAGTTTTCGAAATCGTGAGCGAACGCCGTGAAGCGGCCCCGCTCACCGGCGGCGAAGAAATCGTCGGTACCTCGACCGCTCCGTCGGCCGAAGAGCTACGCGGCACGATGCTCGAGGCACACCGCACCCTGGTCGCATTGAACGAGGCCGGGCGGCTGCAGTTTCAAGACGTGGTCGCTTGTTTGGACGCGGAAGAGGCGAGCGCGAAGCCTGCTTCTTGAAGGCCTTGACGAGTCCCGCGCCGCGCGGGATCGGCCGCGGTCCCTGAGCCGAACCCGGTAAATCCGGCGTCGTCCGGCGCGGCTCGCGCAAAATCGCGAGCGGTGTCATGGTCAGCGCTGCCATGCCGGTGAGCTTTCCCTTCGACAACAGCTATGCGCGTCTTCCGCCGCGTTTTTATGCGCGTGTCGCGCCAACCAAGGTGCGCGAGCCGCGCATCATCAAGGTCAATTCGGCGCTCGCCCAGCTGCTCGGGCTCGATCCGGCCGAGCTCGCTTCGCCCGAGGGTGCACAGGTGCTGGCGGGCAACGTGCTGCCCGAAGGCGCCGCGTCGATCGCGCTAGCGTACGCAGGCCACCAATTCGGCGGCTTCGTGCCACAGCTCGGCGATGGCCGCGCCATCCTGCTCGGCGAGGTCTTGGACGCGAACGGCGTGCGCCGCGACATTCAGCTCAAGGGCGCGGGTCCCACGCCCTTCTCACGCCGTGGGGACGGGCGCGCGGCGCTTGGCCCGGTGCTGCGCGAATACGTCGTGAGCGAGGCCATGGCCGCGCTGGGCGTACCGACGACGCGCGCGCTCGCGGCAGTGAGCACCGGCGAGACGGTCGTGCGCGAGCAGCGCTTGCCCGGCGCGGTGCTCACTCGCGTGGCGGCCAGCCACTTGCGCGTCGGCACGTTCGAGTTCTTCGCGGCGCGACGAGATCGCGAAGCGCTCGTCACGTTGACCGAATATACGCTGGCTCGGCACTATCCGAGCGCGACTGGCGCCGCGGCAGGAGCCGAGCACGAGGCGCTGCGGCTACTCGAATGCGTGATCGAAGCTCAGGCCGAGCTCGTCGCGCGCTGGCTCGGTGTCGGCTTCGTGCACGGCGTCATGAACACCGACAACACCTCGATCTCCGGTGAAACCATCGACTATGGGCCGTGCGCATTTCTCGACGAGTACGACCCGAACAAGACCTTCAGCTCCATCGACAGCGGCGGTCGCTACGCATTCGGCAATCAACCACGGATCATGTTGTGGAATCTGGCGCGCTTCGCCGAAACGATACTGCCGCTCTTCGCCGAAGACAGCGCTGAAGCGGTGCGCCTGGCCAGCGAGCGGCTCGATCGTTTCAACCCGAGCTTCGAAGCCGCGTACGCGCGGGTGATGCGCGCCAAGCTCGGGCTCAGCCTCGAAGCCGAAGGCGACACCGAACTGGCCGCCGATTTGCTGAAGCGCCTGGCCTCGAACCAGGTGGACTACACGCTCTTCTTCCGCACGCTGTGCGCGGCCGCGGAAGATCCCGCCACCGATGCCGAGCTCCTGGCGCTGTTTGGCGAGCCCGCGGCACTCTCGCCCTTCTTGCAAGCCTGGCGGCAGCGCTGCACGCTCGAGAACCTGACGCCGAAAGCCCGCGCCGACGCCATGCGCCGGCAGAACCCGGCCTTCATCCCGCGCAACCATCGCATTGAACAAGCGATCCTCGCCGGCATTCGCGGCGACTTCGAGCCCTTCGAAGCGCTCACGCGCGCGCTCGCACGTCCGTACGACGATCAACCAAACTTTGCACACCTAGCCGAGCCACCGCTGCCGGAGGAGCGCGTCGAGGAGACGTTCTGCGGCACGTGAGAGAGAGGAGAGGGAGAGGGAGATTCACCACCGAGCCACAGAGGTCACAGAGAACGCAGAGAGCGCGGACTCCAATGAGCGGCGGGGAAAAGACGAAGCAAACGCGGGGGAGATTTTGGGGGTTCGCTGATTGAGACGCGTGCCGTCGGTAAAAAAACCGGGGCGGTCGCGGGGGCGCTGGGGAGAGCGCGGGTGGCTAGCGCGCTGCGCGGAGAGTACGAGGCAAACGAGGTGAAACTCGAGGGAGAGTTTACCAGCGAGCCACGGAGCTCGCCGAGAGCGTGGATCGCCAAGCGCGGCGCTGAAAGAACGGAGCAAACGTGATTTGAACGGGGGGTTCACGCTTTGGGGCGCGCAACGTCGGTAAAAAACAACGTCTGTCGCGCTGCCGCTGGCGGTTACTCAACCTGGCGGCTGGTGGATGCAAGGTCAACCCTCGACGAACCGCTGCGTCCAGCGCCGTGCCTTCGATGAACCGCTCCACCCACTGCGACAACCCCAAAAACCTCTGTGTTCTCTGTGATCTCTGTGGCTCGGTGGTGAATCTCCAACCGCCACGCGTCGTCCTGCACCGTTAAGGTAACTCCGTCGGGTTAATTTGTTCTAAGGATTTTCCTTCGGCGGGGACGCCGAGGACGGCGGCGATGAGGCCCGCGGCGATCATCAGTCCGGCGCCTAGCAGGTAGCCCGTGAGGATGCTCATGCGGTTGCCGGTTTCGAGCAATGCGCCGAAGAGGGCGGGCGCGAGCAGACCGCCAGCGGCCGTACCGACCGCATAAAATAGGGCGATCGCCATGCCGCGCAGTTCGACCGGAAATAGCTCGCTGACCGTGAGGTACGCCGAGCTGGCCGCCGCGGACGCGACGAAGAATACGCCGCACCAGAGCACCGTCACCGTGGTGGCGTTGAACCAGCCGTACGCCAAGCCATACCCAGTGAGCGCGATCAGCACGCCACTCAGCGCGTAGGTGAGCGCGATCATCGGGCGCCGACCGATAGTGTCGAACAAATGGCCGAGCACCATCGGGCCGAGCAGGTTGCCCGCCGCAAACGGCAAAAGATAGAGCCCGATGCGATCGGCCGGCACGGCATAGAAGCTCGACAGCACGAGTGCATAGGTGAAAAAGATGCCGTTATAGGCAAAGGCCTGCGAGATCATCAGCGAAAGGCCGAGCACGGTCCGCCGCGCGTGCTTCCGCAGCAGAACCTTGGCGATCGCGGTGAAGGTGACCGTGCCTTTGTGCTCCAGCGTTATCGGGGGGCCCGGGTGGAGCAGCAGTTCTTTCCGGCCGTGACTGACCTGTTCTTCGATCGAGCGCACGATCTGCTCGGCGGCCGCGACTCTGCCGTGCAAGAGCAGCCAGCGCGGGCTCTCGGGCACGTGCCGGCGCACGAACAACACGCTGATGCCGATCAGCGCTCCCAGCGCGAATACCACGCGAAAGCCGAGCGCGTGAGGCAACACGCGCGGGTCGAGCAAAATCAAGGTGATCAGCGCGCCGAGCGCAGCCCCGAGCCAATACGTACTATTGATCGCCAGGTCGGCTCGGCCACGCACACGCGCGGGCAAAAGCTCGTCGATCGCCGAGTTGATGGCCGCGTATTCACCGCCGATGCCGGCGCCGGTCAGCGCGCGAAATAGCGCGAATGACGCAAAATTCCAGGAAGCCGCGCTGGCTAGCGTGGCGCCCAGATAGACCGAGAGTGTGACCAGGAACAGCCGTTTTCGGCCAAGCATGTCGGTCAGTCTGCCGAAGACCAGCGCGCCGATGATCGCGCCCGCGAGGTAGGACGTCGCCGCGCCGCCGATCTGCGTGTCGGTGAGCGCGAGCGTGTCGCGTTCTTTGAGCACGGGGGCGAGCGCGCCCACCAGCGTCACCTCGAGCCCGTCGAGCGTCCAAGTGATGCCGAGCGCGAGGACAACGCGCCAATGCCAGGCCGACCAGGGCAAACGATCGAGCCGCGCGGGGATGTCAGTCTCGAAGCGCGTGCCAGGCACCAGATCCATGCGCCCGAGCAAAGCAGGTTTCGCGCCGAGACGGCGGCTGGCTCGCAGAAGCTTCGGAGACGGCGCGGCGCCGCGCGGGGCTTTGGCCCGGAGACGACATGGCTGTCGCAAGACCCGCGTTTTGATGCGTATTGTCACGCGCTCGCGCCGGGCCGCGCGTCTTCACGTCCGCGCCGCCGAAGGCTGAGCCGAGCCGCGACCGGTCGCGCGACCAGGGCTGCTCCTTGCGCTGTGCGGTGCGGAACGACCGTGCGTGCTCGCATCACGCAAGTGACGGCTCCCGGATTTCACCACCAAGCCGCAGAGATCACAGAGGACGCGGAGCGCTCAGCCACGCGCGGAGTGCCCGAGAAAAAGGGCAGAGTGGCTGGGATTTTGGGGTTGAGCAGAGCCCGGCGTGGGCGGCAAGAAAGCGTGGTGGGATGGGTATTTGCGCTGCGAGCAAAATGAGCCGCATGAAAACGGTGCAAGCGGGTAGATCGGTAACGTTTTAGACCGGGCACATGGGTAACAGATTTAGTTACCCCGGGGAGGCGGGGGCAAAGGGACGAGTCCCGGGTTTTTGCTCTTTTCGATGTGTCCGAGGTCCAGGTGCATGAAAGAGACGAGCCAACGGCCATCCTCTTCTTCTCTGATCCCCACGGGTTGGTTAGCCAAAGCAACGGACAGGTAGCGGCTGCCGCGACCTGGCACTCGGAGGAAACCTTTCCTGGAGACGTAGAGCACGTCGTCGTGCAGTGGGTAGGCGGGCTCCGGGATCCTCGACGGATAAAACCGCGAGGACGATTGGTACACCGAGGCTGGGGGCTTTAGACCGAGCGCTTCATGCGGTCTTTTGCCGTTGAAGAGCTCGACAAATGAGTCGAAGCGCTCTTGCTGCTGCAGTAGATTTTCCCTGGCGGGTCGAGTTGTTTCTAGCTTGAGAGTGCGGTGCATTCGCTCGTGGCGGCCATTGTCTTGCGGGTGAGCGGGACGGCTCCTTTCGTGTTCGATTCCGAGCAACATCCAGTAAACGTTGAGCTTGGATAATCCCGCCAGTCCCACAGTGACGAAGGGCACGCCGTTGTCGGTTCGCATGACCGTCGGTAGCCCGCACTTTCGGAAAACGTCTTCGAAGACTTCTAGTGCCTGCTCTTCGCTGATCGCAGCCATGCCTTCGCAGGCCAGCAGGAAGCGGCTGTGCTGATCGGTGATCGTCAGCGGATAGCAATACGAGCCGTTTCCCAGCCGGAATTGTCCCTTGTAATCCGCACACCAGACTTCATTCGCAGCCGCCGCATCACGTAGGCCAGTCGGACGAGATACGTAGCGGCGCCGCTGCGGCCGCTGCGAGACGAAACCATTTCTACGCAAGACCGCGCCGACCGTGCTGGCCGCAGGAAAGACGTGGCCCAACTCCGTCTCCAGTATTTCCTTCAGCTTCTTGGGACCCCAAGTTGGATGCTGGCCACGAAGCTGCAGAATGGCGGCTTCCGCTTCCGGCGTCGTCCTATGCGGAATGCGCTTGGGCGCTCTCGGCTGGTCCTCCAGCCCGGCTGGGCCTAGGGCCTGGTACCGGCCCCATAGCTTGTGACCCGTCTTTCGCGAGATTCCATACTCCCGACAGAGGTCCGTCATCCGCTCTCCTCGTTGCAATCGACCGATAAATTCAACTCTCAGGTCCACGGGTGTACTCGACTTCCAGGGCACGGCGTCCTCCCTCGCCGTGCTCTATCAAGTGTCACCTATGTGCCCGGTCTGATTTGTTACCTATGTACCCGGTCTGTACC